>MDTG01145116.1_pt1 | contig 14157 bp, 13 predicted proteins | sample 811421 | NCBI WGS metagenome assembly MDTG01 (sample SAMN05326645, study PRJNA326480) | marine metagenome | isolation source: seawater | place: Pacific Ocean: South East | collected 2011 | reverse complement strand
TAATGATATTTTCCTCTAAGAATTTTTCAGAATCTTTTGTAACAGTAATTATTGAAATTTTAAAATTTTTGTTCAACTTTGAATATTTTTAATTTTTAATATATTTCATTATAACAAGCACGTACTTATTAAGGTTTTTGTGATAGTCAAATCTGTATAGATATTTTTTTGCTAATATTGATTTTTTCTTTAACAATTTTCTGTTTCTATAATAATTATAAATTTTTTTACACAAATTTTTATAATCACCTGGACTAAATAAGTCACCTAGTCTACCATTCATCAATATTTCTTTTGGTCCTGTTGGACAATTTGAAGAAATTACTGGCACGCATGCTACTTGTGCTTCTATAAGTGTGTTTGGTAATCCCTCATAATTTGAGGATAATATAAACAAATCAGAGGATTGAATGTAATTTGAGGCGTTTTTTTTATATCCAGCTAGTTTTATATTTTTTTGTAATTTATTCTCAAAAATAAAATTTTTTAACAAACCGTAATTATAGCCTTTTCCTATCAAATATAATTTAAATTTAACTTTAAATCTATATTTCAACAAATTAAGGGCTTTTAATAGAATTATTTGATTTTTTTGATTTGTTAGTCTTCCTATTGAAATAATTTTCAATTCTTTAAAGTTTTTAAAAAAATCGACTTTTTTTCGCGCATTATTTCTTTTTATCGGATTTAGTATTACTTTCGAATTTAAATAAAAATTTTTATAAAGATTTATTTTAAAATCATGGCTATTTACTATAATTTCATCTGCTAAACCGTATAAATATTTAAAGAGAATTTTCTTAAAAATATTTGAAATATATTTTTCAGTAGAAGTATTTAATCTAATAATTACTTTGGCATTAAATATTTTTGAAAAAATAATTGCAAAAAAGTTAGATTGTAACGAAAAAATTAAGATATCTCTTTTTTTAAAATTTTTAAGTAACAAATAAAAACAAATTATACTTTTAAAAAAACGATTTTTATTATTAAAATATGCGCTGTTTGGCATAACTAATTTAACATTTTTACCAAATGTATTTCGTTTTATTTTGTCTGCTGTAATCAAATATACATTTTTAAATTTTGATTGAATATAATTTGTTATGTAAAAAAGATTTTTCTCAACACCCCCACCTTCAATAGATGGGATAAAAATTATTAAATCTCTCATCTTTTAAATTTTTCTATTTAAAGATAATTTTCTTTGTACCATTTTATTGTTTTAGATAAACCTTCTTCCAAAGATATTTTTGGCCTCCAACCTAAACTTTTAATTAATTTATTATCAAGAATTTTTCTCATAGTTCCGTCAGGATATTTTTTGTTATACTTAAGGTAATCTTTCTTTCCACTTAATCTGCAAATTATTTTTGCAAATTGTTTAATTGAAAATTCTTTTCCACTCCCTAAATTTATAACAGGATTCGTCTTTATAATTTTTAATATTTTTTTATTTCTCGATATTTTTTTTTCAAGAATAAAAGAAATTGCATTTGCTAGATCATCTACGTACATAATCTCTCTCTTTGCTTTCCCTGTTCCCCATATTTCAATTTTTGATTTTTTTCTAACACTAGAATTAACTATTTTCTTTATTAGTGCTGGAACAAAGTGGCTATTCTTTAAATTAAAATTGTCATTGGGCCCATACAAATTACATGGCATTAATGTAAGGTATGAAGTGCCATATTGTTGATTGTAGTATTCACATGCTTTCAGTCCTACAATTTTTGCAAGTGCATAAGCTTCATTTGTTTTTTCCAAACTACTAGATAAAAGATAATGCTCTTTAATAGGTTGTTTAGCTTTTTTTGGGTAAATACAAGAACTTCCCAAATTTATGAAATTTTGAATTTTATTTTTATAGGCTGCATTTATTAAATTAAGTTGTATCATTATATTTACATTTAAAAATTCTGTTGGATAATTGGAATTAGCTAAAATTCCACCAACTTTACCTGCGCAATTTATAATTACATCTGGTTTTTTATATTTTATAAATTTATATACTTTATCTTGGTTTAAAAGATTAAGTTTTTTTTTTGTCACCAAAATTAATTTTCTTATATTTTTTTTTTTAAAATATCGAACTAATGCTGAACCAACCATGCCATTGTGGCCTGCAATAAATATTGTTTTGTTTTTTAAAGGATTTTTTGTCATTTTTTTATTTATATGTATTATAGAAAAACATTATTAAAATGAAAATCTTTTAAATATCTTTTCAGGAATAGATTTAACAATCAACATTATGAGCCTCCAAAAATTATTAACATAAACGATCTCTTTTTTATTATTTATTGCTTTTCTAACAATGATTGCTACCTTTCTTGGATCTGTAATTAAAAAATTCATTGGTTTTTGATTTAATTGTTTAAATGGTTTTGTGCTCATATAACCAGGTATAATTGTTGAAACCAAAACATTTTCACTAAAAAGTTTTTGTCTCAAAGCAGATAAAAAAGTAATTAGGCCAGATTTGGATGAAGAATAATAAATTAGTTTTTTTCTTCCTCTTAAACCAGCAACTGAAGTAAAGACTGCAATAAATGAATTTTTTTGTTTTATGATTTTTTTCGATATTTCCGATAATATAATTGTTGGATTTAAAAAATTTATTTTAATATTTTGTTCTGCAAGATCTGTTTTTTCGTATTCGCTTTCACCATCACCAGTGTATCCGCTAACCCAAAAAACTCCTGAGATATCATTTTCAAGATTATGAATTATTTTTAAATTATCATCTAAGTTATATAAATCAGTTTCAAAAATTACAATTTTATTTTGAATATTAATAAAAAATTTTTTTTTTTTCACTAATTCCAAAAATTTTTTTTCATTTCTGCAAAAAATAATAAATTTTTCAGATTCTTTTGAGTATAAATCTAATAATTCTAGTGATATCTCTGATGTACCTCCAAAAATTACAATTTTTTTGTATTTCATAATATAGTCTAGCTTATTAATTCTAATTTTAAATATTCTATAAAACCTTTAATTTTGGTAATGGAAAAATAAATTTAGTTCCATATTTTCTCATTTTACTCTCTCTTTTCAGAATTTCTTTCTTGAAATGCCATGGTAAAACCAAATAATAATCAGGTTTCTTCTTTCTTGATAAATATTCCGAAATAATCTTAATTTTGGTGCCTGGTGTAAATTGATTAAATTTTTGACTGTTTCTCTCGGCTATAAATGGTATTTCTTTATTACTAATTCCAAAATATTGTAATAATACATTTCCTTTTGTTGATGCTCCGTACCCATGTATAGATTTTCCTTTTTTTAATAATAAAGAAATTAATTTATTAGTCTCCTTTTTAACCTTATTTATTCTTTTGAAAAAAAGAGAGAATGTTTTTTTACTTTCTAAGTTAATTTTATTTTCCTCTTTTAAAACAGATGTTATCTTTTTTTTATTTTCTTTATATTTAGCTTTTTTATGACATATTAGATATCTTAAACTTCCTCCATTAATATCATTTTGTTTAATATCAAAAACCCTAAGAGAATTTATTTTCATTAAATTAATTATTACTCTTGTTGAGTAATATTCTAAATGCTCATGACATATTGTATCAAATAAACAATTTCTAATTATCGATAATAAATCAGCTTGCTCTAATATAAATACTCCTTCTGTATGTAGCACTTTAGACAAATCTTTTAAAAACAGATTTGGATTTTTTAAATCGTAAAACATTGATAGTGCAGTAATAATTTTAAACTTTTTATTAATTTTATTTTTTTTTAGAGCCTTGTACGAAAAAAAATCTGATATTTTATTATGGATTTTTTTATAATATTTTTTGTATTTATTTACTAGTGGATCAATTCCAACTCTGTTGAATGATTCATTATAAAATTTAAGAAGTGTGCCATCATTACTTGCTATGTCTAAAATGTAATCATTTTTTTTTGGTTTAACTATACTTACAGCCTCATAAACAACTTTTTTAACGTGATTTGTCATAGTTTTGTTAATTCCAGTTCTATAACCATAATCTTTTGAATATAGATATTTTGGATTAAAATTTCTGTCTAGCTGAACCAATTTACATTTTTTACAAATAACTAATGTAAGTAAATCACTTTTTATTGATTGTTTGTATGTAGAAGAAAATTTACCAGTAAAACACATTTTCCCAAGACTAAATAATGAGTCTAATCTTTTTCCGTTACAGGCTCTACATTTTTTAATTTTCATAATTATTTTTAATATTTTAAATATAACAATTTTTTTTTTTCTAAATGTATTATTTATTAAAATAGAAATTTTGTATATTAAACAATATAATCTAATAATAAATGATTAAAAAAAAAAATGTTATCATTACAGGAGCCTTGGGCCAAGATGGATTAATTCTATCTAATATTCTTTTAAAAAAAAAATATAATGTAATTGGAGTAGTTAAAAAAATCCCAAATATAAAAAAAAATAAGGTTAAATTAAAAAAGATAAATTTATTAAATTATAAAAAACTTTCAAATTTTCTAGACAATTCTAAACCGCATGCATTAATACATTTAGGAACCGAAAACCCAAATTATTTAGAGTTAAAACAAAAAAAAAATTTTTTTAAAAAAAATCTTAAAGCAACTAAAAACTTAATTAATTATTTCACAGGGGAAAAAAATAAAAAATTAATTTTGATTGGTTCTTCTCAAATGTATGGAAAAAATTTAAAAAGGGTTAATTTAAATTCTAGTTTTAATCCAGCAAACTCATACGCTAAATTTAGGGTAGAGTCATACTATTATATGTTAAAAAAAAAAAAAATTAATAGTGAGAGTAATATTTCAATGGCAATTCTTTTTAACCATGACTCTAGATACAGAAAAAAAAAATTTCTAATTCCAAGATTAATAAAATTTATTAAAAAAAGAGACTTTAAAAAAATAAATGAAATATATAAGGAAAATCTATCAGGCGATTTTTCCCACGCTGAGGATATTTGCTATGGAATCTATAAACTTCTTATCTCCAAAAAAAATCCAGATAAATTAATATTTGCTTCAAACAAGGTATTATATATAAATGACATAATTGATTATTTATTAAAAATTAATAAAATTAAAAAATCTTTCTCCTTAAAAAACAAAAAAAATTCTCACACACCTATTGGAAATAACATTTTCACAAAAAAAACTCTGAGATGGAAAATCAAAAAAAATACTTTTTTAGCTGCTAAGGAGTTAAATTCTTATTTTTAAATTTTTTGTTTAAATATATGAAATCATATGAGGTGATGTTTGTAAAAAAAGACCCTATTGGTATTTTTTTTTTATAAATAAGTTTAAAATTTTTATTCAATAATTCATTAATTCTTAAAATTTTGGATTTTATTTTTTTTTTATCATCTTGAATTTCAGAACATATAACATCTATATTTGATAAAGTTTTTATAGAACCTCTCAAAACGTCTAATTCTGTGCCTTCTGTATCAATTTTTAATACAGAAATGTTTTTTATTTTTTCTTTTTTACAAAATTTATCAAGTGTAATAGTTTTAACAAAAGTTTTCCTAAAAATATTCTTATTTTTTTTAAATGGATTAATTAAATTTCCTATTATTAACCTGCTGATAAGATATTTTTTATCTTTGAATGAATGTCCTTTTAATGATGAACCTGAAGCTGAAAAAAAATTATTCAAGAAAAAAATTTTTTTTAATGAACTTGTCTTATCAAAAGCATAAGAATATTTTTTTACCCGAAATTTTGTAAAATTTATAGAGGATAAAACACTTTTGTTTGGCTCTATCAGATAAAATAATGTTTTTTTTTTTGATTTTCATTCAATTTATAATAAATTTCTTCTGAAAAATATCCTCTATGTGCACCTACATCTATTATTGATATTTTTTGTTTTTCTGTTTTTTCAATTAGCTTAATAACTTCATTAACAATATCATTCATAAAAATTGAATTATAGAATTTATAGAAAAGTTTGCTATTTAGCATTTTTTGTAAAATAAATTTGAATTAGATAAATCAACGCATCAAGAACATCTGAAAACCTCATTTTTGATTTTCCAATCATTCTGCCTGGTAGACGAATTGGAATTTGTGAAATTTTATATTTTTTTTTATGTAATAAATAAATACTTTCCCAAAAAAAAGAATAACCGTTATGTTTCGCGCTCATAAAATCTTTAGTTTTTATTAAATTCAAATTATATAACCTAAAAGCACCTGAGCTATCATAATTAATTTTTAAGACAACTTTTATCAATAAATGTCTCATCCAAGTTAAAATTTTTCTCCATGTGCTCCAGCTATTTAATGAGTCTTTAACTAAAAATCTGTTTGTAGTTACTATTTCTGAATTTTTTTTTTTTTGAGATTTGAACAATTTGTCAATATAATATGGATTGTGAGTTCCATCACAATCCATTGTAACTAGATATTTATATTTTTTTTTTTTCGCAATTAAAAATGCTTTTTTATGAGCAGAACCAATTCCTAATTTTTTTGGTCTAGTGTGTAAAAATATATTTTTATATTTTTTTTTGAGTTTTCCAATTTGCTGTTGCGTTTTATCTTGCGAATTATCATCTATAAATAAAATATTTATTCTATTATTAAAATTTTTAAATATTGAAAATATAATTTTTTTTATATTTTTTTCTTCATTATAAACAGGTATGAATATTAAAATTTTTCTTTTCATTTATTTTTTTTATAAAAAAATTTAAAATCTCCATTTATTTCCTTAAGCTCATAGTTGTTATTTATATATGAAATTTTTTCATACAATGGATTTCTTTTTGATATAATAATTAGATCAATATTATTAGTTTCTTTATAGATCCTACTTAAAAATTTTTCTTCAAATCTATCAAATTCACTGTTCGGGATTACAAGAGATTGAACATATAATGGAGATGTGTTTTTAATAAATTTAAGTGTTTCTTTATCAAAATCTTTTGAATTTTTATAGGTACCTAAAGAACTAGCACTATACGTACCCCAAAAAAATTGTTGGGTATATTTATTTAAGTATCGCCAATTTTGTTTTTTATTTTTAAAAAAATTTAAATAATCATACGCGTTTAAGTTTAATAACTTAAATGCATCTATTAAATCATTCTCTATCATGTAATTTTTCTTTGGTGTTAAAACTGCTGAAAGTAATTCTATATTTTGTACGTCATTCATAATTGACCAGACCATTAATTTTTGATCAAAAGTAAGTAATGATAGATCTTGTTTTTTAGTTTTATAATTATTGATTTCTTTTATTACTTTATTAAATGAATTTCTGTAATTAGATTCATAGTTATTATTATAATTTTTTTTATAAACAAAATAGTTATTAGCTATAAAAATAGACGACAAAATAATAATTAATAAAAATGATGCAATTCTATTCTCAAATAAAAATTTAATTTGATCAAATATAAAAAAAAATAAAAAAAGATAGATCGTTAAAAGTATTATATTTGTAAAATGATAGACTAGGCTTACTTTAGTTGAAAAAATTATAAATACTAAAGGTGACAAAATAGATGCAATGAAAATAATAAATAAAATATTGAAATATTCGTGGTTTTGTTTTTTCTTAGTAAAGTAAAAAAAATTAATAAAACAAATTGACGAAAATATTAGAAGAAATTTTAGCTCAATTAATTTATTTAATATATAAGTAATTAAAATTTTCTTTTTTTCTAAATTTAAGTCAATTATATAAATCCTTAAACCATAATCATTTTCAGAGGTTGTTAAAATAAAAAAAAATGGAATTGAAAGAAAAGTTAATGTTAAAAAAAAAACAATGTAATACTTTATATTTTTTGAAATTAAATCAGGAAATTTGTATTTAGTTTTCCAAATTAAAAAGATTATTAAAGTAATAATTTCAATAATAAAAAAATAATAGTAAGACGATAATGTTAAAGCACAAATTATACCGAGTATTATAAAATTTTTAATTTTAAATATGTTTTTATCAACCAAGTATAATAAATAAAATACAAAAACAAAAAAATATAAATTTGTTACCATTGGTATGGGAAATCTTAAATTATAAAAATTATTCATAATATTTGTTAGGTACTGAATGTAATCAATTTCAATTAAAGAAAAAAAAGAAGGTACAGAAAAAAATACTATCGGAACGAGAAGGCTATGATTACCTTTTAATCCAAATTTATTAGAAATTAAAAAAAATAATAAAAAAAATAAAAATGTAAATATAAATTCAAGTAAGATTACTGAAATATTTCCAAATAATAATTTAAAAATAGAATGAAAAAAAATTGCTCCAATCGGAACTGGTAGATTATTCAAATTTTTTATATTTGGATCAAATGAATTATTAAAATTCAAATTTGATAAAGCCTCTAAATGTGCAAAATAAAGATATCCATCAGATATTTGTTCAAAGATAATTCTTATTGATAAATCTTCATCATAAAAATAGAATGAAAAAAACCATTTATTAAAAAAAAATAAAATTGAGAAAAAAAAAATAAGTAAAAAATCTTTTTTATATATAATCATAAAAGAACTTTTAGTTTTTAAGAAAAAAATTCAATTTTATCAATCAATATTTTTTAAAATAATAAATCATTTATTTAAATTAAATATTATCGCTATATAAAATAATCTAATATATGAAAATAAATTTAATATTTTATTTGTCTGAATTTGGAATAGGTGGAGCAGGTAATTCAATTTATAAATTATGTAAGAACTTACCGAGTAAAAAATATAATGTTTCGATAATATGTTTGAATAAATGTTATTATAAAAAAAAATTTAAAGCCTTAAAAATAAAAGTTTATGAAATTAAGGCGACAAGATCTGTATTAGCAATTAAAACCTTAAAGAAAATTGTAAACTCTAAAATAAGTTCAGATTTTAAATCGAATATATTCATTTCGAACATCCATTACTCAAATATAATTTCTATTTTATTTTTAGGTATACCTAGCTTAAAAATTGTTTTAATCGAAAGAACACCATATGAGGAATTATCAATATATTATGGACTAATAGATTTTATTAAAAAAAATATTATTAAAGTACTCATTAATTTTAGCTTTAAAAGAGCAGATATGTGCATCTCTAACTCAAATTATATATCTAAACGGTACAATGAAAAATATTCATTAGATTTTAAAACAATTTTTCCTCCATCCTTTAATGGAAAGGTATATCTTAGCAGCAATCTGATTAAGAAAAAATCAAAAAAATTGAAAATAGTAACTGTCTGTAGATTATCAAAAGAAAAGAATTTAAAGGGATTGATAAAATTAATAAGTGAATTAGGTAATGAGTTTTACCTTTATATCATTGGTAAAGGACCGGATTATAATGATTTAAAAGAATTGGTTATAAATTTAAATAAACAGAAAAATATAATATTTCTTGGCCAACATGAACCAGAAGTAATAAAAAAACTTATAAAAAAATTTGATATTTTTATTAATAGTTCAGACTTCGAGGGTTTTCCTAATTCAGTTGTTGAGGCTTTGAGTGTTGGTGTGCCAGTCCTGGCTTCGCAGAGTTATGGGGGGATTAATGAAATCTTAAAGAATAAAAATTATGGTATAATTTATAAGAATGAAAATGAACTTAAAAAATTTTTAGCTTCATATAATAAAAATGAAATTAAGTTTCTTTTTGATAAATCAAAATTATTAAAACACCTAAATAATTTTAGTGAAAAAAATAATCTTAAAAATTATGAAAAAATTTTTTTAAAATTAAGTAAATAATTTGTAATTTTTTTCGTACCATCTGATTGTACGTAAAATTGATGAGCTTATAACTGTAAAATTTTTTTTTTTCGTAATTTTTTTTATATTTTGATTTGAACCATGTGTTTTTTTTACATCGGCTTTCTGGAAACTTCTTTTATAAATTATTGGCCTTTTTTTGAAATAATTATCAATAAGATTTAAGATTTTGGTTATTTTAATTGGTTTATTAGAACATATATTTATTAGACTATTATTTTTAGTAAATTTTACATTTAGAAGTATATACAATAATTCAGTAACGTCATTAATGTAGGTAAAATCTCTAGTGTGATTACCATAATTATTTAAATAGAATTTCGATTTTACATCGAAGACAGATTTTAGGTATTTATATATTAACATATCTGGTCTCCCCCACTCTCCAAATACAGTAAAAAATCTTAAGCCAACTGCTTTTGTTGTAGACCCTTTAAAAAATAATTCTGCAGTTTCTTCATTATTTTTTTTGGTTAAGCCATAAAGATTCTTCGGATTTATTTTGTGGGTCTCTTTTAATGGAAAATTTTTGCTTTCTCCATACACAGAGCTGGAAGAGGCATAGTAAAATTTCTTAATTTTTTTTTTTTTTATTAGCTCGATTAAATTAAAGAAACCAATTGTATTACTGTTTAGATAAGATCTTGGATTAATGAGAGAATATCTTACTCCAGCTTGAGCAGCAAAATGAAATACTGCTCCAAATTTTACTCTAAAGATTTTTTTGAGTTTCTCTTTATTACATAAGTCAAATTTATAAAATTTAAATTTTTTATGTGTTTTTAAATCTCTTAATCTTGCTCTTTTCAGTTTTTGCGAATAATAATCATTTATATTATCAATAGAATAAATTTGGTGATTTGATTTAGTTAATAAAAATTTACAAAAATTATAGCCTATAAATCCAGCGCCCCCGGTAACTAATATTTTCATATCAAAATATATATCAATTTTAGACAAAAAAAGTATAAGTTTATTAATGTTAAAAGTTTGTGTATTAGGATTAGGCTATGTTGGATTGCCTGTAGCATTAAACATATCACGCAAATTTAAGACCATCGGGTTTGATGTTTCTTTTAAAAGAATTAAGGAGTTAAATAAAAAAATTGATTCTAACAAGGAATTTAAAAAAACTGATTTTACTAAAAAAAAAATAAAATTTTCAAACAAAAAACAAGATCTTGCAGATTCAAATATTTATATTATTTGCGTTCCTACTCCTATAAAAAAAAATAATTTTCCAGATTTATCATGCATTAAAGACAGTATTTCTTTTATAAGTAAATACATTAAGAGCGGGGATATCATAATATTGGAATCGACAGTTTATCCAGGTGTAACAAAAAAGTTTACAAAACTTCTGGAAATTAAAAGTGGATTAAAAAACAATAGAGATTTTTATATGTGTTACAGCCCTGAAAGGATTAACCCTGGAGATAATTCAAAAAATCTTAAGGATATAAAAAAAATATTTGCCATAAACAGCAATAATAAAAAAATTATTTCAAACGTAAAAAAAGTTTATAAATTCATATCTAAAGAATTAATTTTTACTAAAAAAATTCAAGAGGCAGAAACTGCAAAAGCAATAGAAAATACACAAAGAGATTTAAATATAGCTCTATTTAATGAAATTTTAATTTTATCACAAAAAATGAATTTAAATTTTAATGAAATAATTAAATTGGCTGCAACGAAATGGAATTTTATTAAATTTCAACCAGGCTTAGTAGGTGGCCATTGTCTACCAGTTGACCCGTATTATTTATCTTATATTGCAAAAAAAAATAAATTTAAAACTAATACACTTTTAAGCGGAAGATCAACAAATAATAATATGAAGAATTACGTGATTAGTGAAATATTAAAAAAGATTAAAAAAAATAAATCAAAAAATAAGGTAAGAATTCTAATTTTAGGTCTTTCTTATAAATACGGAGTATCTGATTTAAGAAACTCACTAGGCTTAGAAATCTTTAAAGTGATTAAAAAAAAATATAAAAATACTCGTTTTTATGATCCATTTGTAAATATTAAAAATAAATATACAAATATTAAAAACTTAAAAAATTTTGGAATAATAATTTTTTTAAGTTCAGGAAAAAAATATAAGTCTATATTTAAAAGAGCTATTAAAAATAATTTATTAATTTTAGATCCCTTTAATTATTTTTCTTAATAAGCATTTTTTTCATAAATTAAACTAAAAAAATGAAAATATGAAAAATGATCTAAATAATAATTGAAGCTATTTTATTTTTGATATAATCAAAGTAAATTTAAAAAATCTGTAATGTCTAAAAATTTAATATTTTCAGCAACTTATGATGAAAAAGATAATATTAGAGAATTGATAGAAAAAATAAATAAATATAGTCTAAATTCTGATATTCTTATTATTGATGATAATAGTCCAGATGGAACAAGCATTGTATTACGTGAATTAAAAAAAAAGTATTCAAATTTAAAGTTTTTAATTAGAGAAAGAAAATCAGGCCTAGATACGGCTCACAAATATGCATATGATTATGCAATTAAAGATGGCTATGAAAAATTAATTACTATGGATGCTGACTTATCTCATGATCCAAAAGAGATATCAACATTCATTAATTTATTAGACAAGCACGAATTTGTTATTGGCTCAAGATATGCTAAAGGAGGTAAATGTGAGATGCCTTTACTAAGACTATCTTTAAGTATAATCGGTAATAAAATTATCAAGTTTTTTTTAAAAATTAATTGTAATGAATTTACTACCTCTTATAGGGGGTTTAATTTGTTAAAATTAAATGATTTTCATCTCAATAGGGTTAAATCTAAAGGATATAGCTTTTTTATGGAGTCAATATTCAGAATAAATCAAAGCGGGTATAAGATTTTTGAAACCCCAATATATTTCAGAAATAGAACCCAAGGAAAATCCAAAATACCCAAAATAGAAATATTGAGAACTCTATTTAATCTTTTTAAAATAAAATTTTTTTAACTTCTCAACTTACTTAGTTTGTAAAGACTTTAAATAATCTGGATTTTTACTATTTTCTTTATCATAATAATATTGCTTCCTCAAATTTTTGAAATTATTTTTAGGGCAGTAAGTTGCATAAAAAATAAGTCTTGATCTTTTTGAATTATTTTTTGATGATTTATGTGCACAGTGCCAATCAAACACCAAAAGGTCTCCTGTTTTCATCAATGCCGGGTAAAATTTAAATTTTTTAAGATATTGCTTTTTTATGTTTGGTGAAAATATATCCATTTTTGATGTAATTTGTCTCCAATTGTTACCCAATTTTTCAATATTATTTTTTTTTGACAAATATAGACACCCATTTTTTTTATCTGAGTCTTCCAATGGAATTACTAAATTTGTAAAAGTATCTGAGTATTCAGACCAGCCCTCACGTTTCTTATTTTTTTTATCTTTCCAATAAAAATGTCCATCAATATGAGGTCTAAAACCTTGTCCTCCTGGGTATTTAAAATTCAATTTGTCTTTAAATAAAATGTTATGTTTATTTGTTATATATTTCAATAAGTGCTTAATTTTTTTTGAATGTAATAATTTTTTCACATCTTGAATATTTTCTGTAATTTTTTCAACCCTTCTCAATCTTACTTTTTTTCCATTAATTGTTTCACTATATATGTTTTTTGAATTAATATTCTTTACCTTTTTAATTACTTTTTTTTTTAATATCTTAATATCTGATGATTTAAAAAAGTTTTTTATTATAACAAACCCTTGTGAATCATAAGTTGATTTTAACTTTTCATTTAAATACATTTTTAATTGATAATATTTTTAATTTTTTTTAATGTTCCATTTTTATCAGAAAAATCTATTATTTCACATTCCTTAATTTCATCTAAACGTGATTTACCTCTTAAATAATTTAATTTTCCACTTTTATTCCTACTTTCTGAAAAGACCGAGTCTGCATACGTTTCTAAATCTAAATGATTAATTTTATTAAAATTTTTAAAATAATCTTTAAATGGATAGTCTTCATTTATAAAAAAAGCGTTATTTTTAAATGTGTTTGTTCCAATAAAATAAAAACCTTTATTCTTCATAAGCCTGACAAGAGCTCTAAGTGACATTCCATAACACAAACCAGAATAATGGTATGAAAATCTGTCAAATTTTTCTATATTTGGAACACTAATATCATATTTACTACCAAATACTGAATTGTATTCTGCTATAAAAATTTTAGAGATTTTTGGTTTTAGCCTTTCAATTATCCAATAGTCTATACTGTCTATATCTAAACTAAATAAATCAATTTCAAAATTGCAGTTATCATTCAAAATTTCATTTATATTATTAGCATTCACACTATGCTCAACAATATTAAGTTCACCCTTCCATAGATTTACATTTGAGGAAACTTTATTTTTT
>MDTG01313336.1_pt1 | contig 14158 bp, 9 predicted proteins | sample 811421 | NCBI WGS metagenome assembly MDTG01 (sample SAMN05326645, study PRJNA326480) | marine metagenome | isolation source: seawater | place: Pacific Ocean: South East | collected 2011 | reverse complement strand
GCCTTCTTCCACAGCTGCAAGAGCCATCTCATACTGCTCTTCAACCTCAGTAGCTAAAGCAGTCCACGCAACCCTAGCTTCTTCAGTCATTTCTTCTTTAGTAACTTCTTCAGCTTCTGTATAAGCCATGTACACTACTGATGTCTTTTCAGGGTTAACAGTGACTTCCGACCAGTCTTTATCTACGTTTAACTTTTCAGCTATTTCAGGTAAAGGATCTGCTTTATATACCGCAATTGTTTTCACATCTCCTAATTGTTGCTGTTCTGTAGGATTTGTAGGAACTATTTGCTCTGTAGCAATAGGAGGAGCAGGCGGCAGAGATCCCGAACTTGCTGGCGAATCTACAGAAGCTGAGCTAAATTCAGATTCCTTTGCTAATTCATCAGGGTCGTAGGTTCCTTCTGGGTCAAGCTCTTGAATAATCCTCTCTAATCTTCTTTTAGAAGCTTCAAATGTTGCGTTAAAATCTACTACTTCTCCAGCATCCGTTCGTTCTTTCGCTATTCTTCCATCTTCTTCCATTATTACAGTGCCTACCTCGTCTACAATTTTTTTCTTTTCATTACGTTCTTTTCCTAGTTCAATACCTTCATCAATCAGTTCACTTATCGTTTTGCCAGTAAAAGAATCTACAAGGCTAGCATCATCCATATTGCTTATAACAGCGCCAATTTTTGACCCTGAAATGGTTGAATCTTCATCTGATAATTGGGCTTTTGCTTCATTAGCTAATTGTTGAATCGCATCTGGCCCTTGATGAATCACCACTGCAGAAGGGTCAATACTATCTGCTATTACAACAACTTCATCTTCATGAAAAGCACCAAAACCTGTTAACGAACTACCAGCAATAGCCTCAATAGGCACAGCAGCTTCCATCACAAATAAATTGTCTCCATCTCCAAAAGACTCAGCAACAAAAGGACTAAAAGCCCACGATGACAAGGGAGATGTCCGACTACGAAGAATATCTTCAGGAGTTGAAGCCCCATCTTCTAACCCTACCCCCCTATACAAAGTTATGTGCGTAACGCCAGCTTTTTTTAATTCATCTAAAACTTCTTGTTTCTGCATTTCTAAGCCAAGCTTTGCAGCTTCAATAGATTCTCTACTTAACCCACGTTCAATGTTAGCAAATTTTTCTTCTTGTTCATCGTATAGGCCTTGAGCCTTCATGGATGGTCCCTGAGGATTATTTTTAATCCACGCAATCCTAGCTTCTTCTTTCCATTCCTCTATTTTTTTATCAAGGTCTTCTTTTCTCGGAGCTACTGCTACTTGTTCTTCTTCACTAGGTAATGGAACATCCTCAAAACCCTCAAGTTCGTCTTCAAAGCCACCACCTTCATCTTCATAGCCGCCACCTTCATACATTGGGTCAAAGTAAGCGTCATCAACACGCCCCTCTGTCGCCGCTTCTATTTTATCATCTACATACTTTTGTACAAAAGCTTCTTCTTGCTCTCGGATTTTACGCACTTCGTCTTTTACACTGATGATTTTTGTATCATCGTCCTCTATATAAACGTGATACTTAAAATCATAGCTATGCTCAATACTTACTCTTTTTCCATTATCCATAGCTTCCAAAGCTTCTCTAATTTCTTGCCTACTCTCTTCATCAGCAGCCCAAAATATACGGTCAATAATTTCTTCTCTATTCCAACCAAGTAGCTCAGCTTGAGCTATCTGCATTAAAGGAAGCTTTGAAGACGTTTGCCAGTTGCTGTTCAAATCTGAAATGAAAACATGAAAAGGATCTTCCATTCTCAACTCTTCGTTGCCTGAATCATCCAGTCTAGAAAAGAAGCCATTCTTATTTCTACCTCTAAAACCAAAACTTTCAATATAATCAATTATACCAGTAATTCGCTTAACTTCACGTGTTGCATTAATTGCTTCCTCGTTGGTTTCGGCTGTCTCCAAATCAGCTATAGCCTTATCTAATTTAGCATTCAAGTCTTTACGCAGACGTCTACCAGCACGCCTAGAGCCTTCTAACTTTAAGAATGGTCGTGTGTCAGCTTCAGTTATTCGTCTCCCAGAAATTTTATCTCTTACAGCTTCTACAAATCTTTTAGCTTGCAAACGTGTTAGCGGAGTATCACGGTCAAGTGTTCTTCTCGCTTTCTCTTCTTCAAGCAAAGGACGCACATCCAAATTATTTACCGTAGAAGGAAGGTTAGAATCATTAAATGATGCTAAAAATCTGGCTATCTCAAAATTGCTTAGACCTCCAATATATCCTTTTAACGCCTTTAGTTCTTTTTCTTTGTCCAAATCACCGTCATCTATCATGGTGAATATCTGTTCCGGTGTTGCTTTTCCATAAGCTACAACTAAATGTTGCATAAATTGGTTATAAAACCTTTTTGCTTGCTTCCTCGCTCCAAAGTCAATAAGAGATTGATCAATAGGATTACCATCGTCGTCAACAAGATCAAAATTACTAAGTTCTTTCATAAAAGCCCTATCCACTACACCCTCTAAAAGTTCTTTAATCTTTGATTGATACCTTTCTTGCGCTTTACCCATCACGCCCCCTCCACGGCCAGCACCAAATTGCTTTAACCATGAAACAATACCCTTATCACCTTCACTAAGCAGCTTTCTACGCTTCTTTTCTTCTTCTACAAGCTCTCCCTCTGTAGTTCTTCTAGAACTATTCTTTGAAGGCAAAAAAGATTGAACCCTTTTACTAAGCCTATCAAAATAACTTTTTGACGCAGCTTGCCTTCTATTAGAAATCTTCTTCTTTACCCTCTCTAACGCACTGATCTGTTCTTTAGCAATCGGCGGAACAGGCGGCGGAGACGAAGAACTCTCTGGAGAAGCCAGTAAAGTTACAGGCTTATCAAACACTTCAACACGCCCCCCTTCATCTACTCTATTAATCCCAGCAATATCGCCCTCTATAAGGCTCTGACCAATCACATCATCATTACCCCCTGCGACTAGGTTTCCAAAATTAGGATCATTCAAATAACCAGTACCACGACGCCTATCGTTTGCAAGAAAATCATTCGTGTCCAAAGATTGGCTATTTGGACCTCTTCGCCTTTTTTCTGCAAGCAACAAGCTAACTATCATGTCTGCATCATCAGGTATGATACTGTCATCGTCGTCAAATGCTTCTATATAAGCATCTAACTTACCATCGGGTATAAGCTCAACAAAGTCCTCTGCTGCTATGGAAATAGGCAAATTTTTGATTTCTCCATACGTTCTTTTTACATAATCATCAAAGTTAGCAGAAAAATTATCTCTATATATCTCTTTTTCAAAAGCCGTTTTAGGTACAGGCACAGTTGATTTTAATCTTCTTAAACCAGCTTCTGTCACCTCATCAACAGGAGACATGCCATCACTATAAATAACATCGTCTACTAACTCTAATAATTTAAAAGCCTCTGTTAAATCCGTGACGTATGATGAATCAAACTTAGCTTTACCGATGGCATCGTGTAATGGGTTCATGTACCTGCTAGCATACAACAGCACTGCATCATACAAGTCAGGATTATTTGCTTTAATGACATTCAAAAGGGTCAAGGCCTCCAAGTCATACTCAGGAATGGCGCCCGATGCTTTAATTAATCTTAACAAGTCTTCATCCTGTTGTATAATGTCTAATAAAAGCCTAGCAGCGTCCGCATCACCATCAGCTAACTCAATGATGGCTTTGAGTTGGGCGCTTTGCTCTACAGCACGTGCCCACCGCTCTGAGGGATCAAGGAGATATGTAAGTTGGTTGCCCGTAGCAACTGACTCTTCTGAAAACATTCTCCAAAGCTCATTAAGCGCAGCATCTTTTTCGTTTGGGTCACTTAAAAGATTAACAAGTCTTTGAATTTTTCGTTTTTCATCCAAATTGTGTGGAAATCTGCTGTTCGTCAACCATGATTGGAACTTCTTATTCAATGCCGCCTCATCAGGCTCATCACCAAAAAGCACATTTACAAGCTTATTTAGTATAAGAGCACTAGAATCAGTTCTAGATAAAAATGTTAACAGCCTAGCTCTCGGTTGCATTGCTTCAGGCAAGTCCTGAATAAACTCCTCAACAGATTCATCAGATGCGGCGCCCAACCATCCCTGCATCATAATGCCAAAATTCCTAATGACCATCATTCTTTGGCCTACAAAATCTCGTATTTTACTTACGTCTATTTCAAGATTAGCAGCATTAACTTTTGAAATAAGAACCCTAGCAGAATCAAATTCATTATTTACACCACCAATAGCAGAAACTAAAGCGTCTCTTGCTTCGGGAAGTGGCATATTTATCTGCAAACCACCCGCTAAACCTCCAGATAACATTTGCTCTTTCAAGGCCTCATCAAAAGATTTAGTATAATTATGATTTGGAGCATGCCCAGTACGATACTTTATTCTTCGTAACCAACTTGTAAACGCCGCTGAATTAAAGATTTTAGCAGATGTGGCGCTCATCCTTCCAACTGTCTTCATATTTTGAAAGTCATAAGCATGGCCCATTTCATGAAGTAACGTCAACCCCTGCTCTCTTAAGCCTTTCATAGTAACATCAGTACTAGTTGTTATCGCTATTCTCATTTTTGTAGGCGAAAATGCTCCTAAAGAACCATTTATAAGATTCCCACCAAGTACTTTTAACTTTTGAAGTGTAGATGCGCCTGTATCTATATCGGTTTCACTGAAAATAACAGGTTTCATAAAATTAGCTATAGTACCAAGTGTTTTCTTAAAAACACTTTGCGGTATTGGAACTTCTTCGTTGCCAACGCCAATATCTAAAGTGTTTTCAATTGCTTTACCTTTTTCAACAAGATTATTCTTACGAGGAGTTACAAGCACTTTAAGTTTTTCTCTAATTTGAGCAACGCCAAGACGTGTAGCATTACCAACAAGTTCTGCAATTTCCGTGTCATTCGCAGATGCAAGTGGAACAGCTTCTGGAGTGCCCGCTATCGTCAGAGGAGCACGAATAGAAGTATCAGGATCTACCGGAACATAATTCTCATCTAAAGCCCCTAGAGCATCTAGTGCTGTTTCAAAAGACTCACTCAATTGATCAACTTCTTCTATTGAGAAGTATACTAATTCACCATTACCGCTAAAGTTTACTTCATCGTCACCAGATAAATCTTCATTAGATTGCCGATGTTTGTTCACGAACCCTATATAAAGTATTCTTATTTCGGGGTCAATGGTTTCTAAAATTCTTTCATTTTGTAACTCTGCATCTAGGCGTTCCGCCTTAGTTAAACCTGAAAAATTATAGATGATTCCATTTTCTCTAAATGTTCTGTGCATAAAAGCTTGGGAGGCAAATCTAGCAAACATTTCATTTGGGCTACCATAATACCCTATACGTTCACCGTAGCCTTGCCGCTCATCTGAGGAAAGTCTTAGCAAAGCTTGCCCAGTATCAGTTTCATATAACTCTTTTAAGTACATTAACATTGGTCGGTAAGCTTGTAATTTATCTTTATCTGACCTAGAAACACCCAACGCTTGCCCAATTCTAGATGTAAGTTTTCCCTTTATGTTCTCATCTGTTAATAAAGCAGCAAACAAATGCGGTTTAGCAATTATTTCCCTTAAGTCTGCACCTGCAGGTATCTTACCTTTTTCTTGCAAGTCTCTTACAAGCGCCCACATAGCTTTCATTGTAACTGGCCTAAATTGACCAGACTCTACGCCAGGCATGGCAGTTGGATCATACAAATAATCTAAAGCGTGGGCGTACTCATGATAACCCACTTCAACTAATCTAACAACTTGTGCCGCAATAGCTACTTCTTTTTGTGCAGACGTTAAATCAGGATTGTTTCTAATATCTTGAACTAGCCTAGCAAAAGCTTCTACATCTACTTCAGCCTTTTTGGTGGGGTTACCGCCTTGTGTAATAGCCGACATAGACATCAATCCACCAATGCCAGTTGGTTTTTCATTGTCAGAACTATCTTGACTAAAAGTATCTCTTAGTCTAGCTGACATAACAGAGTAAAAATTAAAAAACTTATCGCTACCAAGAATAGGAATTCTTTTATCTTGATTGCCCTGACTAGTTGGCTTTAAATATTTATCAAGAAAACTAAACGCTTTAGTTAAAATTGATTTAGCTTCTTCATTGTCAGTTACAACAGCTATTGACCCACTAACACCCTGAGCTAAATCAATTGGCTCACTAATAGCTTCTTCAATTTCTATTGCGTTTCTTTCGTGCAGTCTTGCGTCAGCAATTAACTGACTAATAAAAGGCGTTATGTTTTGACCTTTATAATTTACCCACCTACCATCTACAACAGTAAGGCCAGCAATTTCTTCAGATAAATTTGGATTTATATCGGTATTTTTAAAATTTTCTAACTCTATCTGCAACAATAACATAATCTGATCATCAGACAAATTATTTAGTTCGCCGTCCGGCGTAGCTATCCTCTCAAGCATGCCAGCTATAACCATCAAAGATTGTGTTGAGTTCTTTTGAAAAGTTGGGTTTTCAAATCTTTCCATCTCAGCAATATCAGTTTTCCTAGGACCCTTCTTGAGCCTTTCTAATACCGATTTAGTCCAATTAGCAAATTTTTCCTTAGCTCTGGTTGGGGCAATATTACTAATCCTTCCAGCTTCCAAAGTATAAAACACTCTATCAGGGCCATGAATTGTATTCGGATCAACACTTTGAGGGGCCTCTGGGGCTGGGATCTGATTCCAAACATCAAGCTCAAACGGAGTTAAATCCATCTGACCTGTATCTATAGCAGGCTCAGTATTATAATCAACGATTTGCCAAAGCGTGGGGCGGTTAGTTGCGAACCGTGATCCTCCACCAGTATTTGGATCGGGCATATTCTGCCGCTTTTCAAATGCTTCTCTAAATTCTGGAATAGATGTTTGCAACGCAGCTAATTCCAACTCTTCATCCGTTAATGGTTTATTGTTCACCGACCACAAATTAAAAGCTAAAACATTTTCCCTTAACCTACCCTCAGGTAGCATTGCATAAATTAAATCTTGAGCTTTAGGTAACTCTTCGTATGACACCCCAGCTTCAGCTAAAACCTTATCAAGAGCCGCTTCACTATTTCCTATAAGCTGAGCAAACTCATCAGCAGACTTGGGGAGCTTATCAATATCAACACCACTTAACATTCCTTTAAGGCGCAAGTATCTATCCCTGTCCCCTAAAACAGAAGCAGCTATAATTATGTCAAGGTGATCTTTATTATCCATATCTAACGTTCCAGATCTCTTAAGAGCTTCATAAGCTTCCCAAGCTTTAACCAGTCTAGAAGAAGTAATTAAATTTTGGGTAGTTTGATAACTTACTTTGAAAGGATCGTATCCTTTGTGCGCCCAAACAACAGACCCTTTATCGGTAGCTTGAGTTGTTGCTTTAGTTACACCTAATTGATTAGCAAACAAAAAAGCATTGTCATTAAAAATTTGTGCTAAAGACTCATCTAAAGATCTTAATTCTGCAGAAACTCTTTCACCATTTATCTCAAACTCAGCCAAATGGTCAGTTCCTAAATAGTTCATCATAAGCACGCCTTCAGAAATATTAACAGTTCTATCTGTTCCAGCTTTCTTATGATTACCAAACTCTGTAGGGTTTGGTCCCTCACTACTGTTATACACTAAATTATCATTAGAGTCAAACAATCTGAAAACCCAACGTCCAGCAAACTCAGGGTTTCCATTATCATCACGATCAAAACCTTCTGGACCTAACTCATGAGTAGCAACAACTCTGTACTTTTTACCATCATCGCCCTCAACTAATCCCAAATCAATCTGCTTACCAACTAAGAACATTTTTTCAAGCCACTCATCTTGCTGGGCTTTACTCATCGCATTCCATATCTGATCTGGCTCATCAGAGTCAATATCTATAGGCATTCCATTTTCGTCTTCGGGTTTAGGTAGAAGCCATGGCTTGTCATCGCCTTCCCTCTTCCAAACCTTATTGAACATTCTCTGCAATCTAGATTTGATTTTATCTTTTCGTTCTTTACGTTTTTGTTCCCAATTGTAACCTGATACTTCTTCTAAGGTTTGCTCATCAGTAACATCGGGTTGGTTTTCGTTGTCAGTTACTTTATTGGCTTTAGTTGATTCAGGGGTTTCTTGCCATCCTTGAGGAGATTCAATAACATCTGGAACTCCAGTATCTTCTTCATCTCTATCAACCGCTTTTTTATCTCGCTCTTCTCTTAAAGCTCTAGCCGCAGCAAGCCACTCAGCTTCTCTTTTGTCTGGGTCTAACCTATTTCTGCGTTCTTTTCTTTCTAATCTATTAATGTAATCATCTAAATCAGCATCGTCTAAACTTCTCAAAGTCTCTATAAAATCATCATTAACGCTAGGCCCATCATTTAAGATGCCCCTAGTTTTACCAATTGTTGAATTAGTATCTCCTAATGTCCCTCTACTTTGACCAATAGTAGGCTTAGTCTCTGCGATAGACAATGGCTGTTTACGCCAAGAAGGCACATAATCTACCTTTTTGCCGTCTTTATCAACTATTCTAGAATTGCCTCTATCTTCTAACGTTCTACCAGGCGCACCTTCACGAATAAAATTACCTATAACATCTACTATAAACGTTCCAGCAGGACGTTCCCAAATAGTTCCTTCTTGAACTATACCATCTAAATCTGCGTCTTTGGGGTTATTCCTATAAGGCTCTACACGTAGCCCGCCCCATCTAGTGCTAACTACCATACTTATATTCTATCAAGCAGAGGGTGTAATAGCAACACCGTCATTACTGGTATCGGAAAAAGATCCAGTACCAGATTGGTTTATTGCCGCTACTCTAAAGTAGTATTTAGTTCCATTCGTAAGACCAGTAATTACTTTTGCTCTGTCAAGGTTTCCAGTGTCAGCTAGTATCGTGCTAAAGTTAGTTCCATCAGTACTCTGATCAATTTTATAACCTGTAATCTCATGTACCCCACCATCCCACATGGGCTCTTTCCAATTTAGGGTAACCTTAGCATCTCCAGTGATTCCAAGCACATCATAAGGCTTACTTGGAAGTATGCTTATTTTACTAACTGTAGGATCAGCTTGCAACATCACGCCCAAATGTGTATGATCTATAGTTTCTTCAAGTTGCATATCATACGCTATAAAAGCGCCAGCTAAACATCTTTCACCTTTAACTAAAGTTATTTCTGAAAACTCTTCACGCATTGTCCCTTCATCAACTTTTGGATAGCATGGTACTGTCGTATCATACTTACTTAACGATGGGCCGTCTAGCAAAGCTTCTCGCACAATAGTCGTAAGATTATCTCTTTGCTCCGTCACAACTTGCTCACCTGACGCCCTAACCCATATATAGGTTCGCATAGAATAAAGAACTCTATAATTCGGATCATAGTCATACGCAAATCCTTGCTGCTCAATCTGCGTAGTATTCATAACCATGTTTATTATCGTAGGCCAATGCCCCAAAGTAAATGGCTCAAACGTAAGCATTTTACGAGGGTCTGGCAATTGAGATGAACTTAAGCTCCAGTGATTTCTGTACGTCAAAATTCTTGCAGGCAAATCATTTGATAAATAGTTGCTCACATAGTTTTTAGCTATGCGTGGTCCTGACATCATAGGTCAAAAATTCCTCTCACGCTACCTCTTCTTGGTCTTCTATCTTCAATAATATGTTCAGCCGCCATATCGCCTACATTTCCCGCAAAAGTTTTTGGGACAAAAACAACTTGGCGTTCATGCATGTTTCTAGTGCCCATCTGATGAAAAGATGCATAACTTATCGGAGAATCCGGACTAGTATCTATTCCCCAAAATGCTGTACTAAGACCTTGCGCAGTCTCAGAACCTTTTCCTCTAAATCCTGACAAAGCATCTTGAATCGTGCCCTTCCTAACTAACGTAGACCTTCCATAACCTTGAGCAAATTTTTCATTAAAATATCTAGAGGTCAGCGGAGCCCAACCACCAACTGCTGCTCCACCTGTTTGAAAATTTCTAGTGTGAGCTTCAGCTAACTCATCAAACACCTTACCCCAAACAGGTCTAAAATTTCTTTCTCGTTTGGCTACACGTCTAGCGTATTTTTTTAATTCTCTAGTATCAACCTTAATGCTTCTTCTGGTATAGGTAAAGGACATTTTAAGATATCCTTACTCTACGATACTTACGAATACCTGCAAGCTCCCTCTCTGTAAAACCTGTTTCCATTGGAGCAATATTACGAGTCGTAAGATCTTTAAGACCAACAGTATCATCATACATGTTCTGCATTTCTCTAGCAGCCGCTCTAAGTAAAAGAATCTTAAATGCTTTAATGTTTGCCCCATCCAACCCAGCAGTATATGTAATATTTATTTTATCATTAGCGTAAGAATTGTACATATCTACACCATATTCTCTTTGTACATAATCTGTCTCAGCTACTTGTGCTGTAGCCGTTCCACCATCTGTACCACCAGAGATAGATGAAGAAGAGTTAACAGTAGCCGTACCGCCTTGATCACCAGCAGAACCTACAAAAGAAGGTCCAGACCCTCCTGTACCATTAGGTACTCTACCGTTATTAGCGATTGAGTTATAGTTCTTTCCACCTTTAACAGCCTGAAACGACTTATTAGTTGCAGCATTGCTGGCCACTGTAATTGACTCAGTATTTGTGTAAGCGTATACATCAGGGCTATCCGGATCGGTGCTTGAGTCAATATAATAAACTGTAGCTTCACCTACTGCGTATGTGCCATTCGTAGCACCAGCTAAATCTAGCTTAACCGTAGCCTTAGAACCTTCGGCTATTGCTGGAGTAATTGTTAAAGAAGTTATTGTAACGATTGGAGAGTTCTTAACATAAAGAGTCCACGTAGGGGTGTATAAAATGCCTGGCGTTGTTAGCGTAGTTGAGTACGTTGGGTCAGTCACATAATTATGAAAATAATTATTAGGTGATACTCCTCGTCCAACTTCAGGAACCCTATATTCTTCTGTAAACGTTGCAACAGATATAGGTCGTCTCAAAAAAGCTGAAAGCTCAGATTCTAAACCATCTATTATAAACTGGGCAGCATCTTCTTGCTTGTTGTCCAAGTCTATGTCCATATAGGTTTCTATATCCGAAACAGTTATAAGTGCCATAAGCTTACTCCAAACCTACTGATCTAAAATGGATCGGTATCTTGTTGTCTATTTCTGCGCCCTATTCGTCTGAGACGATCACGCACACCTTGTACCAAGTTAGCTATAGCTCTACGGCCTCTTCCGGTTACCGTTTCTTCTGTGTCATTGCTAGTTCTAAGGGGTGGCATTTTTACTCCATTGCTAATCTAATTAATTATACTCCTCAGAATATATGATACCGCAAATGACACTAATTCTGACCTTACTCTTCCCTAAGAGGTTTAAAGAAGTCGTTATTCATCCACATCATACCTATAACAGAATAACCTATGATGTCTAAATACGTGTCCTCAATAGACTCATTAGAGGCATCATACTGCTTCTCTAACAGGTTCTCAAGACGGGCTATCTTATCATGTAGCCTCAGTATTAAGCCCTTCTCCGCAAAACGGGCAATATTGTTAGGGCCATAGTCTTTTTGCTTCTTAGAAAGGATTGCAGACACCTCTACGGCGCTTGCAAAGGGATGAGCCTTAAGAGCTAAGGCTCCTAAGTCTAACCAACAAGAATCATCTTCTATGTCGTTATCTCCATGAAAGTGGTGATCAATCATAAAATCTACCATAAGTCTAATCTCTTCTACAGGTGTAGTGGATAAACCTGATAGTCTGTGATTCCATATTCTTAAAGTATGGAGCAGGGCAGCATCATCCCACGTTTCTGTTTCAATTTCTTCTAGTAAACTCATTCTTTATCTCCTTTTTTTGGGGAAGCAAAGCTATGTTGTATTGCTAATTTAAGCATATACAGCAGCCATACAAACACCATTACGTTAAAGCATTCCCAGTAACTTGCTCCAACAGGAACGAAGTCCCAAGCTCTATTTGCGTAATCATTTAACTTCATTAAAAAGAATCCAGATAGGAATGAAAGTATACCTATTCCAGCTAGACCTCCAACAACTTGGCCTAACCACGTGACCAATCCATTTGTTGGGGCATTTTTTTTACTTGATTCATTAGTAAGCGATTCAAGGACCGCTTCCCATTCAGCTTTATTAGCTTTCTTACTCATGTAGTCTCCTTTATTATCTGATAAATCCACTGCCTACTCAAACTATACTCTCTAGCTAAAGCCGATGCAGACGCTCCTTTTTCGTAAGCGATTTTTATTTTATTATTGCGATCTATTACAATGTTCTTTGACTTTGGTCCCGGACGTACAGGGCCCCATGTCCAACTTGGCACTTTTTCTAAAAGTTTTATTCGCCTTTGAGAAAGTAAACCTTGGCGGTAGCGTGTTCGCATGTAGCTAACCCAGTGACCTAGATTAATTTCTGCACCATTGTCCAAGAACTCTAAGTGTCCTGTTGGGACTAAGGCATCGCCATATCGTTGTTGATATGTTTTCAAAGCTTCGTAATAAATCGTCCATCTCTCTTCATGATTCATATTACTATTTTAGTAAAGATTTGTTTACATGTCAAGTCCGAATTTGAATAATTACCTAACCTTATCCTAAATATTCGTGTGACCAACAGATACGAGTATTATCAGCATAGTGATTCTTCCAGACATTTTTGTGCTTTATATCTGTCCGTAGCTTTCTATTCTTGCTAGTAGCTTTCCATAAGGAGGATTTTTCTCTGTAGTTTCCCATACTTGGGTGTGCTGTCCTAGAGAAGTACCTGCCTCCATCATCTAAATACAACTGTCCTATAGCGTCTGAAAACTTGTTACCAATACCTAATCCCTGAAAGTCAGGTAAGACGACTGTACGGTGTGCCCTCCAGCCATTCTTCACTGTGCCACTAGGGTAACGCAACACCGAACCAAAAGCTACCAGATTATCTTTCCACACGCCAGCATAGCAATGAGATGCTTTATTCAAAGATAAGCTTAGATAGTGATGCTTTTTAAAAGTTTCCCAGAAGTGATAAGTTGTTCGGTATATGTCAATTTGTATTGATGGGCGCCGAAGATACCTCCCTGAGTAGAAGTTACCTGTGAAGGTATCAAATACCCAGTCTGGTCGTAACCATTCTAGAATATCATAATGACAAGATGCAATAACAATACCTTTAAGCTCATTCTTATCTACATAACGCCTAAAAGCATTTGATGTAGAAAAAGCTACATCTCTATTAACAACTGAAGTGTACTCATCTATTAAAGCGTTGTCCTTCAACTGCCTTGCCAAGTCACAACGAAATTGCTCACCATTTGACAACTTATCGTAAGGCAGCGTCATCTGAGGTATTGAATTGAACCCAACAGCTGAAAACTTATCTATACCTTCTTGTGGGTTATCAAAGTGTGATATCACTGACCTTTCTGAATCCCATTCGGGTTGCCACACATTACTAGGGTTTATAGTTTTAAGTAAAGTTGACTTTCCACTACCGCTAGGCCCAATGATTGCTCCAATACCAAAATCTTCTGGAAGTGTAGGCAAGCTCTTGATTTCGGTAGTAACTTCTCCTTCAAACCTAAAATCAAAAAACTCTGCTAGTTTTTCCGTATATTCATCATGTTTCACAACTGTTTTAAGCTCAATTGTCTCACTAGATGAGTCAAGTAATTCTAATTGCTCCATTTTATTCAACTCCATAATATTCAATCTCTTTAGCAAGAGATCTAAGCTCCTTAATTGTTTGATCTTTACCAACTTCTTCAGACCACAAAACTATATCTTTATCTACCTGCATTTCTATAGCATCCCAACACATTATAAATCTGGGTACATACTGCCGTGGAATTGAGTCTATTAAAACGTCAAAATCATCTGACGCTGTTTTCATAGGCATTCCACAAATTAAAGCTATTCCATAAGGCAATGAAATCTCACCATCACCGTTTCTTGGTGCAGAACATGAAAGCCCTACATCTTGAATTAAATTAGCAAGATGATCTAAGTCTACATAGATTTTAGCATTATTTAATTCTTTAATAGATAGCATACATCTATTGTAACAAAAAGATGGGGCTCAAGTCAAGCTGAACCCCATCCTAGATAATTTGGAAAGTTGATGACCGGCTGCATCAACCGAAAATTC
>MDTG01447105.1_pt1 | contig 14159 bp, 13 predicted proteins | sample 811421 | NCBI WGS metagenome assembly MDTG01 (sample SAMN05326645, study PRJNA326480) | marine metagenome | isolation source: seawater | place: Pacific Ocean: South East | collected 2011 | reverse complement strand
TTGTAAATCGGCCTGCTCAAGAACCGTCACATTAAAAGCAGCTGCGGATACAGGGTCCGCATATAGACGACCCGTTACAACTTGAGAATCTAGAGTATGAGAAACACCATCAGCCTCATTTGCTAAAGTAGACGTAAAAGGTAAGCCAGCAAGTGAAATCGCTAAGGGTAAAAGTAAACGTGTGGTATTTTTCATGGAGATATTATTCTTCAATATTATTAACATTCATCTAATACTACCATCTGAGCTAGAAAACTTAAGCGCGCTCAATCCGGACAGTAATCTACTGGGCAAAAAACAAACAACTTGTACTAAAACTCTTAATATTGCCAGGTTCTAATAGGCTAATTTTACAATGCTGCTTTTATAGGAAACGTAAATCGATAAGAGTATTAATGCGCCCCCAATGAGCAATCTAACTATGTCAGCTTCTTCTGAGAACAATACGATAGACGCAATTACAGCCACGGGGATATAGCCATTATTCATAACCGCAAGCGTTGCTGGTGATACTTGCTTACTTCCACTGTTCCACAAATAAAAGCATAAGCCAGATGCTATTACACCTAGATATAGCAATACCCCGACCTGCTCTGTGCTAATAGATATAACTGACAAGTCTAATTGCGGGAAGGTAACTAGGCTGGCAAACAAGGCTGCTCCCAAATACATCCACGCCATATTACCTGCATTACTGCCTTTATCGGCCCAACGCTGGTAATTCCACTGGCCGATTGCGAACATAATATTGGCAAGCTGAAGGATTAAAAAACCAATAAAATACGCTTCCTGCCCGGGTGCTTTAAAGACTATGACGGCTGCCCCTGTAATACTTAAAATAACAGCCACTAAAGCCATTGTTAGTTTTTTAGGCTCTCGGCTAGCTTTATCAAATATCGTATTAAGTGCTATCACATAGAATGGAGTGAAAATTGTAAATACAGCAACTAGATATCCCGGTAAGTACTGATACGACTCTATATAGGCAAGATACATAATGCCAAATTGAACAACACCAAGAAGCATTAATCGTAGACGCATTTTTTGGTGCGACACTTTTAAGATAAAAGGCATAAAACATAAAAAGCATAAAATCAGACGTATGCTTGCAACCAGTCCTGAATCAAGACCTGTAAGCTTCCCTTTAATTAAACCAAAAGAAAAAGCCCAAATGATGGATACCGCGATTAAGCGCCACATACTTTTTTACCGTAGACATTGAATTTTAAAGTGGTGCACATCCTACTCAGTTATTCTTAGCTTATCTATATGAGACCTGAAAACCGTTAAACAGTTGTGCGTGTTTTAAGCTATTTGACCTGTTAGAATTGCCTCATATCTTTATCAAACAAATTTTGGAGAGCGCAATGGCTCGTTTCATCAGTTTTAATATTAATGGCATTCGTGCACGCCAACACCAGCTTGAAGCTGTAAAAGAACAACTTGATCCAGACGTTATGGGCTTGCAAGAAACAAAAGTACATGACGAAGCATTCCCTCTTGCCGATGTTGAATCTATTGGTTGGCAAGTTGAGTATTTCGGTCAGAAAAGTCACTATGGCGTTGCTCTAGTTTCTAAGAGCAAACCTACTTTTGTGCAAAAAGGCTTTCCTACTGATACTGATGAAGACCAAAAACGCCTTATTCACTGCCGCTACGAAATTGATGGGAAAACAATCGATGTTTTAAACGGTTATTTTCCTCAAGGTGAAAGCGAAACTCATGAAACAAAATTTCCTGCCAAAGCAAAATTTTATGCTGATTTAAACAATTATTTAGATAATGAATTAAAAACAGCCGAAAATATTTTGATCATGGGAGATATGAATATTTCTCCTGAAGATACTGACATCGGCATTGGTGAACCTAATCGCAAGCGCTGGTTAAAAACAAAGAAGTGCTCTTTCTTACCGATCGAGCGTGAGTGGTATCAAGACCTTCTATCTCGTAATCTAACTGATACTTATCGTAAACATTACCCAACTAGCAATGATAAATTCAGCTGGTTTGATTACCGTTCAAAAGGTTTTGCCGATGAACCTAAGCGCGGCTTAAGAATCGACCATATTTTAACCACACCAAAACTAACCGAAGTCTGCACTCGTGCAGATATAAGCTATGATATTCGTGGTATGGAAAAACCTTCAGATCACGCGCCTATTTGGTCAGACTTCGATTTAGATAAGCTATAAAGTTTGTGATAAATATCATTAATTATCAACGAACAAATGTTAAACTTACCGACTGATTCAATGTCATACATTTTAGTGTCATATACAGAAGGTAAGTAGAACATGAGCTTAGAATTATTAGAAACGTTAGAAGCAAAGATCCAAACTGCACTTGAAACAATGGAATTACTTAATTTAGAACTTGAAGAAGAAAAACTTCGTAACAGTGAACTTGAAGAAACCAATAAGCAACTTATTGAAGAACAAAAAGCTTGGAATAATAAAGTAGCAGGCTTAGTTGAATTATTACGCGAAGATAGCACTAAAAATGAAACAACTTTAGCTAGCTAAGAAGTTGATTCGTAGTCTGTAGGATACACCTCAAGCAGTCCTTGCTTGGGGTTATTTAACTGCTCAACCATACATTTCGCCACAGCCCCTCCTTCTACTGCACGAAATTTCTTAAGCTTCCCCTGAAGAATCGGATTTAGCATTTTCATAATCGGTGCGGATATAGCTTCAGCAAAACGAAAAGCCTTACGCTTCCCCATTAGTAATGACGGCTTAATAACAATAACCTGCTCGAACCCTAAGGACTTAACAGCTTGCTCTACCTGTCCTTTTATCTTTGAATAAAAGATGTTTGAATTTACATTTGCATTAATTGCAGAGATTACCATCATACGTTTAACACCAGCTCTCTTTGCTGCCTTAGCTGAAGAGAAAACTAGATCATAATCCACATGAGAAAAAGCTGCGCGAGAACCAGCTTCCTTGATTGTTGTACCTAAACAACACACAAGAATATCTGAGTCTGGATTCGAATCACATTGATCCTGCCTACTATGTTGTAGTTCAGGTTGCAGCCGAGATTGAAGGCGAGAACTTGATCGAAAATTAGAGATTAATTTTGCAGTTTCATAATCATAAACCAAGTCTGTTTTAATAAAACAAACCTGCTGATTAAATGCTTCTTGCAACTGGTTCACTACTTCAGGTTTATTCCGCCCAAGTACTAAGATTTGATGAATAATCTCTGAGTTTTCCGCTGCCGCCAATAACTGAGATAACAGATGGTTACCGACTAAACCTGTGGTACCTAATAGGATAATGCGCATGTAATTACTCTATTTAAGCTCAGAATATAAAAGGGCTTACAATTAAAAAAATCAGGATTCAAAAAGCTCAAGCTGTTGCATATAATTCAACCAAGCACGCGCACTATTACTACTACCAAGCTCAGATAAAGCTTTAGAAAAATAAACTTTAGCCATTTTATAGTTAGCCAATTCAAAATAGCTGTTGCCCTGCATTAGAATTGCGGTGCCTACTTTTTTCCCAGATAAACCCAACCCTAACGATTTTTGATAGTTTTTAATCGATCCCGAAAAATCACCTTCATCGAACTGCAGTTGAGCAACACGATAATATAGGCCAGCAGCTTTATTCTTATTTTCGAGACCCTCATCTTTCAAGCTGTCTCTTTTAGAACGATCACTTTCAAGCTGCTCACTTAGAAGTGCCGCATTTTCCAATGCCAAAATCGCTGATTTTCGCTCACGCCCCTGAATCCAGGCTGATGCTAATAATGACCAATTAGATTCACTTAACTCAACCAAGTTTTGCTGTAGCATTTCATATAAAAAACGTCCGCCACGCTCAGGAATACCTTGCGTGACCAAAAGCTGAACTAAAAGGATTAGTCCATCTTCCTTTTTGAGCCACCCACGAACATACGCAATCTCTAGGACTTCTAATGCTTTTTTGGGTTTACCCTGCAGCTGATATAGCGATGCTTGCTGGAGCCAATATTCTTCTTTTGATTCATTAATTACAATTAACTGATTTAGTAAATTAACAGCTTCTGGGTACTGCTTTAACTGATAATGCGCTGCCATCAACATTTGCAGCCAGTTTTCCCTAGGCTTAGTTGATCGAGCAATACCTTCCTTTAACCAAGGAATCGAACCATTGAAATCACCTTTCACCTGGTATGCAGATCCAAGGGTAATGTAAGCCATAGAGATGGTTGATTTTTCTTTTTCTGCTTCTGCAGCTTCGATTCTAGGTTTCAAAACTTTAATCGCTGCTTCTGTATCACCATCCGATAAATACAGCTGAGAAACGTTAGTCGCAATAGAGACCGCTTGAACTGCTTTCAGTGCCTCCAGCTCTAAGGCTTTATTAAAATAGACAATGGCTTGTACAGTATTTTCTTGAGACAAATGAAGCTGGGCATGAATCTGGTAGGTTAAGGCCAAACCAAACCCCGGTGATAGATCAGCCTCAAGTTCTAGAAGTTCTGTTTTTACCTCGACATGCTTACCTTCAGAAAGCAGAGTTTGAATTTCATTCAGCTTTTCGTAAGTTCTAGGAGATAACGACTGGTTAGCACTTGCTGAAACAGAAGTTGCAAGTGCTGACAGCATCAACATGGAGTATAAAATACGCATTATTTTCATAATCACCCCTTATCCAAAACGTAATCAAGGGTTTGGGTTACTGTTTGCGGCTGGGGTTTGCCATCAATGATCTGTGGCTTAAATTTATATTTATACAAAGCACGAATCGCAGAACGTTCAAAAACCCCGCGAGGTTTCGAGTCGATAATTTCTACAGAATCTACCGTTCCCAAGGCATTAATTTCTAAGCGCGCTTTTACAAAACCTTCGATATTTCTTCGCTTCGCTTTACTTGGGTATTGTGCAGGCATACGAACCAGTGGAATAACATCACCGTCACCAAAGCCCATACCAATTTGAGCGTCACCCAATAAGCTTTTATTGGCTAACGATAAGTCTGGAGTAATGTTTGGCAACCGCATTGCAATTTGCTTCATCGGCGTATTTTGCTGAGCAGTTTGCTGAGGAGGCATTGGTGGCTTCTTTGGCTTAGGTGGCTCTTTCTTTTCACGCTCCTTAACTCGGCTTTCGCTATCTTGTTTCAAGCGAATAAAATCAATGACAGTTTGCTCGCCAAGATTTTTATTCATTTCAGCATCGGTAGTGACCATGCTATTCATTACCGCAAAAATACTGCTGGTAACAACAACGGAACATAAAAAAGCGACAATCAATTTCATATCGAATCTAGCTACCCGATGTTTCTGCGGAGATTGAAATATTACTAACCCCTGCTAAGCGTACTTGATCCATTACTTTAACTAACAGACCTGTATTCGAATATTCATCTGCTTGAATAATCACTGCGCCTTCAGGGTTTTCTGCTTTTAGGCGTTCAATATTGGCACGCACGGCACGCACATCAATTGAGCGACGATCAATCCAAATTTCACCATTAGGACGAATAGCAACTAAGATATTACTGCCCTTTTGCTCAACTGCTGTTTCTGCGCTTGGTCGACTTACGGTTACGCCGGACTCTTTAACAAAAGACGTCGTAACAATAAAAAAGATAAGCATAATAAAAACGATATCAAGCATCGGGGTGATGTCGATATCGCTTTCATCAGTTTCTGTGGCGGTATGTCGTCTTCTACTCATAAAATAAATCCATTACTGCTAATCAGCAATTAAGGTATCCGCTAATTTCTGTTGGCCTTGCTGAGCAAGTCGCTGAAAGCGTGCTTTAAAATACAAACCCGTTAATGCCACTAAAAGTCCAGCCATAGTCGGTAAAGTAGCTTGTGATATACCCGCAGCCATTGCTCGAGCATTACCGGTGCCAGTAACCGCAAGAACATCAAATACACTGATCATTCCTGTCACTGTGCCTAATAAGCCCATCAAGGGGCAAATAGCAATCAATAGGGTTATAAAGGATAGCCAGGTTTGTGTTTCTAATTTAAATTGACTAATCATGTAACTGCGAATCTGACGTGCAGTCCATGATTTCCTTTCGCTGCGGTCGGCCCAGTCACGCTTATAGCTAATAACTCGCTTTGGCATAGATCGATAGAAAAACCACAAACGCTCTAATATCAAGGTCCACAGAAATAAGCACACAAGTAAAATTGCGTACAAAACTGGGCCACCTCGATCAAGAAAATCAAATAACCATTCAAACATGATTAATCTTCTTTTTTAGCTATTGTTGTTTTGCGGCCTTCTAAGGCTTTCGCAATCAAACCTGCTGCTTGTTCATCAAGAATCTGAACTAGGCGCTTGCTTTGGCTGCTCACTAAATTATGAGAAAGTAACAATGGAATCGCCGCCACTAGACCTAAGACTGTTGTAATAAGTGCCTGTGAAATACCGCCGGCCATCAGCTTAGGGTCACCTGTACCGAAATTGGTAATAGCTTGGAACGTTGCGATCATACCTGTCACTGTTCCTAGCAAGCCTAGCAGAGGTGCAATAGCAGCAAACAGTTTAATCATTGTTTGTGCTTTCTCTAGCTGCGGTACTTCTTTTAGAATGGCCTCATCTATTTTAAGTTCCAGCGTTTCTTGATCAGTAATATCATCTGTTGCAACCGCTAGTACACGACCCAGCGGGTTATCGGGTTTTGGTTGATCAAGTTGCTTAATTTGAGCTTCAACTTTCTTACGAATGGAAAATAGAGTTACCAATCGCCAAGCAGCTAGTAGCAAGCCAATAATGGCCAGAGCAATAATAATATAACCCACTAAAGCGCCCTGCTTAATGCGTCCTATTAGATCAGGATTCGATAACACTAAGCCTAATAAAGCACCTCGGGTTGGATCGATTGCAACGGCATTAATTTCCCCCTCACCGCCAGACAAATAATCATCAATCAAGCCGGCTTGTTGAGGTTGGCGAGCCATTGAAATTAAACGTCCGGTTTCTTCATCAAAACGTAAATAACCTTCTTCCGTTAACGCCGTAAAAGCACCAATTCGTGTTACTTGTTGTTCTTTTTCACTGCCATCATTCTGCACAACTTGCGCTTTAAATTGGCTAATCTGGCCTGTTAAAGTCATTTCTTCTTGCAGGGTTAGCCACAAAGCTTGTAACTCCTGAATATTTGGCAATTCTTTCGCTTGTGAAAGTTTATCCAAATCTGCACTACGTACTGGTTTTTCTGCACGAGTAAGGCTGGTTAACAAGGTTCCATTTAAATCATCAGCAACTTGGCGAACAACCCCAAACATTTCGCCAAGGTTACCTACTCTCAACCTAAGTTCATCTTCTTTTTCGGTTAAACGCTTTTCATTTTCGTCAAAACGGTCTTTTAATTCATCCGCTTTCTTTTGCTCTGCCTTTAATTCAGCCTTAGCATTATTCAATAACCGTTGCTGTTGCTGCTTGTTTGAATAAAACTCAGCTTCACGCTGCTTATTAATTGAGGATTCTTGTTGTTGGAATTCTTTAACTTGCTGAAGTAAACCTTCTAAGGTTTTAGCAGGTTGATCAACAACAGAGTTTTTGGCATCTTCTGCATTAGCATGTACACCGGTGATAACACTCAGCGTAAGTAAACAGGCTTTTAGTGCATTAAAGTTAAATGCCTTAGAAACTGAACGGCTAACTCTTTTCATATTAATCGTCATTTTAGTTGCCACCTTTAACTGTTACTGGCGAAGTTAGAGGCGCTTGCAACGGCAAGGTCAATAGTTCAGGTGCCGCTGTTTGGCGAGCAACATCTTGAGCTTTACGAATATCCCTTAGTAAACTGTGATCGATTGCATCCCATTGATTAGTTGTTTTATTCCACACCCAAACATTATCTGCAGAAAGTGTTAATCGATAAAGCGCTGTTCGACCAATACGGAGGTAGTCATAAACAATATTGTCATCGGCTTTTTCACGGTAGGTTTCTAAGGTGCGGCCGTATTCAACTTCTATTTGATAGGCTTCTAAAACGCGTCGATATTTTTCAGAAACAGTAATATCAGCACGGGTCATTAGATCCCTTAATTTTGCTAGGCGTACATCTCGCTCTTTCATTAGGAAAGGAAGATCTAGCTGATTAAATAACTCTAATGCATCTAACATTTGGCTCATTAGTGGCAAAATGCCCTGCTCAGTAAATTCAATATCACGAATCTGCTGATCAATTTTAGATACTTCGCTTTCTTGGTTCGCAACGATTTCACTCATTTGCTTGTTATAAAGCTTCAACTGATCTATTTCTGCATTCGTTGCACGAAAATCCTGCAGCAATGCTTGGTAGTCATCGTCTAGCTTATTCACTTTCTTTTGTGAATTTGCAGACTGCTGAGTGTCAGAAGCAACAACACTTTGACTTTCTTTTAAGGTAGCCTGATCCGCAAAACTTGGGACTGACAGAGAAACCACAGCAGAAGCGAAGATTATCGCTGGTACTGCTTTATGCCAAGACATCATATTCAATTATTCCTGCATACAAATATAAAAGCCGCTCTCTATTTATACATTGAATAGAGATGCGGCTTAGAAACACGTTTGTTAATAAAACCTGAAGTTGAGAATCATTCTAATCTAGAGCTCGATTGCATTCAATCCTAATTTCTCAGCAATGTCGCTTGTTCCCTTAGGTGCTAGTACCGCTTTTTTGCCTTCAGTATTTAATAAGTAGGTCTCAATAACACGTTTCACGTCGGCTAAAGTGACCGCCAATAAACCTTGGCGATATGATAAACGGCGCTCTGGAGTACGGCCTGCCTTCAATGCATGATGAATGGACTTTGCCTCTCCCGCCGGAGAACTAGGTCGATCCATCGATCCGATAATGCCAAGAATTGATTGTTCAACAAGACTCTCATCTTTTGCATCGTTTAATATCCATGATAGAGACGCACTAAAGTCATCAAAAGTTCCCTCAATGCGCGGATCACGATAAGAGTAAAACTTAAAAATGCCTAACGTTGAATCTTGACTAGCACCAGCACCATAAGCACCACCTTGCTCACGAATTGCAGTGTGCAAGAATCCGTTGCGCAAAATACCAGCCGCTACAGATAATGCCGGTGCGTCAGGATGAAGTTGATTCACTGTTGGAAATGCCATAGCACAGAAGTTCACCTGGCTATCGACCATCCAATAATTATGAACTGCGCTACTGGCTAGTTTATTGGTATCAATCGATTGAATGTGAAACTCAGATTCTGAATAGTCTTGCTGCCAAGCTGATACTGATTGAGCATGAGCATTTAATTGCTCTTTATCTTGAATCAATAATACTTCGGTTGGCTGACTAATCACCTTCTTCTGTAATGACTGTAACTCAGAGGCTAATTGTTTCACCTGATCCGTAGAATCTTGACCGAACGTATTTTTTAAACGCTGGGTTAACGGTAAGCCTGAAATATCACTCATCATAGCTGCATGCTCTGTTACTTGAGCCGCCGCTACCTGCATGGCCAAACCATGACCATTACCTGTAATACCTTGTAGTCGTCGAGCACTTACCTGCTCAACTAATTCGCCAACACGCTCAACATCAGAAAAATCTGCTTGTAGAGCTGTTTCACGCATTAAGTCACTAAATTCTTGCTGGTTACTCGCAAGGGCTTTGCCCGAAAAAGTATAATACGCCAGCATTTCATCTTGCTTACTATCGCTACTTATCGCTTTTGGTTTAATACTGGCGTAGCTCGAAATACCACCACAATATGCTGCTTGTTTTTGCTGTTGCTCTAAATAATTGCCACCCGCGCCAACCTCTGTCCAGGTATAACCTAGTAAAGGGAGTAGCTGTAATTCTTCTGCATTTAACTCAGGTAAGTTATTAATTAACTGCTGATAAACAATGCCATTAGTACCGGTACTGTAACTGGTAAAGTTACTAGCTAACTTAGCGGCTGTGCGAATGGCTTCATCATCAGGCTCTGGGTATTTAATTTCAGCAGGAACATCTTCAAGACCAACGGATGGTAAGATATCACCGTCATCTTCCTGTTCTTGACGAGCTTTTAAATCCAGTGCTTGTTGCACTATCGCCTGGGCTTCTTCTTTACTTAACGCCGCTTTCATTTTGGTCAGTTTGGATTTCTCTATACGCAGCTCTTCCGCACCTAACTCACTGTCAGGTCGCAAGGTCAAACGGACAAAATGACGATTACCAAGCAATAATTCTTTAACCAAGCCTTGTACAAACTGCGGATCTTTCGCATCTTCTTTCAAAGCCGCTAATGCAGGTTCAATGTTAATCATGGCAACAGGATCACCATAATGAGTCGCAGCGCTCATGCCACTGAAAATAAGCTGCATTCCATACGGGTGGCTATCACCGCCGATTTCACGCTGATGGAATTCTAACTGGTGCAGTACAGAATCGATCTCTTCTTGCTCAACGCCTTTCTCAGCCACATCATTTAGAACTTCGAAAACAAGCTTCTCAAAGGCCTCTGCGTCTGCAACATTACTGCCTTCAACACCGCACATGAAGCTCATTTCACGATTTGAATCTTCAAGTCCACACATAGGGGACGGTGCAGAAGCAAACTCACACTTCTCCAGCGCCTTCCGTAATGGAGAAGCACTGTTATCTAATAAGAGTTGTGATAACAGGTGTGCTTCTAATTGTTCTTTTAAATTAGCAGATTCCCCTAACAACCATGCAATAACATGATGAGTTTTATTATTTAATGCGTCTTTATCTTCAGCCTCCACTGCGTACGACTCTTCAATACGAATCGGTGCAGCAAGACGCTGCTCTAGAGGTACTGACCACTTATGTTCTTGCTTTTCGAATTTAGTTAAAGCTTGCTGGTCAATTTTCTCATGTAACTCAGTCACATCCATATCACCAAATGTCATAAAGATGGCATTACTTGGATGGTAATGACTTTTATAGAATGACTTTAACTGGTCATACGATAAGTTGGTGATTTCAGCAGGCTCACCACCACTATTGTAGTGATAGGTATTTGTCTGGAACAGATGCTTACTGATTTTCTGCCAAAGCTGACTGACCGGAGAGGACATTGCCCCTTTCATTTCGTTAAATACCACACCCTTGTAAACTAGGTCGGTCTCGGGATTTTCCATTTCTTCGAATTCAACACGATGCCCTTCTTGGGCAAAGTCCAGCTCATCTAAACGAGCAAAGAAAACTGCATCCAAATAAACACTCAGTAAGTTATCAAAATCTTTATTATTTTGAGAAGCAAACGGATACGCCGTCCAGTCACTACTGGTCATTGCATTCATAAAGGTATTTAGAGAGCGACGCGTCATCATAAAGAAAGGATCACGCACAGGGTACTTATCACTACCGCACAATGCGGTGTGCTCAAGAATATGAGCAACACCAGTACTGTCTTTTGGCATAGTGCGCAAAGCAACCATAAACACTTTTTCTTGGTTGTCTGCCGCAAGATGATAATGAACAGCACCGGTTTGTTTATGCTGATAATGCTCAACGGTTAAATTAAGGGAACTTACTTCTGTACTGCTGATAAATTCAAACGCAGACTTAACCTGAGTCATATCTTGCTGTGCCTCTTTTTGTGCATTGTTGTATGCTTAAAACTAAATAATAACGCTGAATCGTTAATGAGATGTTATTAAAGCTATATTGGGGTAAATAATTAAACCTCAAGTATCTTTGTTACAGCCTTGAGAATCAATGAATCACTGAAAATGAGCTATAAATATATGCCTTTATCCTCTGAAAACCTCAAAACTCTTGAAGAACAGTTTCCAGTAAATAATAACTGCATGTATTTAAACCATGCCGCAGTCTCCCCTTGGCCAAGATGCACAAGTAATGCAGTCCAAAAATTCGCTGAAGAAAACTGCCAAACGGGTGCTCAAGGTTATTTAACCTGGTTAAAAAAAGACCAAGACTTACGAATTAAATTGGCAAAACTGGTGGGTAGCAAGAATCCAGATTGCGTTGCACTTGTGAAGAACACCTCAGAAGCCCTATCTTTAGTTGCCTATGGCTTAGATTGGCAAGCTGGGGATATCGTATTAGTTAGTGACGATGAATTTCCTTCTAATCGAATCGTTTGGGAATCATTAACGCAAAAGTTTGGTGTCATCGTTCAGAAAATTCATATTTCAAAAGATGACCCAGAAGCTGAAATACTCAATGCTATTAACTCATCCACCCTCAAACCTAAATTAATATCCGTCAGTGCGGTTCAATATGCATCTGGTATTAAGCTAGATTTAGCGAAGCTCGGTGAAGCTTGTAAAACCAATAACGTATTATTCTGTGTTGATGCCATTCAAGCCGTTGGCGCAATGGAATTTAAATGCGACGACTGGCACATCGATTTTGCTATGGCAGATGGTCATAAATGGATGTTAGGGCCAGAGGGTTTAGGCTTTTTCTTCGTTAAAGAAAACCATATTAAGAACCTTAACCTTTATCAATATGGTTGGCACATGATCAAAGGCGCTGGTGATTTCTCAATTAAGGATTGGGAGCCTGTCTCTACAGCTCAGCGTTTTGAGTGCGGCAGCCCTAATATGCTTGCAGGATATGCGCTAGAAGCAAGCACCGATTTATTATTAGAATTTGGCCTTGAAAATGTTTCTGATGCTATTGAATTAAATCACGCATTCTTGCTAGAAAAACTTCAAGCATTAGGCGCAGAAATTTTGTCACCTCAAAACTCAAATATCAGAGCGGGAATTTTAACATTTCGATTTGAGGGAATGGATTCAACAAAAATGTATCATGATTTGATGAATAAGAATGTCGTTTGCGCAAACCGTGGGGGCGGTGTTCGTTTCTCTCCACATTTTCATACAACAAAAGATTGTATGGAAAAGGCCATTGAAGTAGTTAAAAGCTTACTTTAGGCGGATTTAACAAAACCTTAACACCCAAGCCTCGTTTTGAATGCTCTAATTAATATTCATTAAATTTCTAATACGAGACAACACCTTGGGTGAAAAACCAAAAAAACCTTTCAGGAGCTCCTTTTCAGAACAGTTAGGCTTTCTCGATAATCCTCACGAGTTTAATCAATTAGAAAGCTTAATTGAATCCAGCCACAAGCTTGCCCAGCATAAAGTTCTCGCAAAGATTCCCTATGGGAATTCACATCTACCCCTACACAGCTTGAAATTTGGCAGTAATAAGCCCGACGCCCCTGTTTTATTCTTTGTTGGCGGGGTTCATGGCTTAGAAAGAATTGGTGCTCAAGTTGTTTTGTCTTTTTTGGATAATTTTATACAACGGATACAGTGGGATGAAAGCATCCAATACACATTGGAAAATATCGCTATTTGGTTCATACCAATCGTAAATCCCGTTGGCTTTAAACACCATTTTCGCTGTAACGGAAATTATGTGGATCTAATGCGCAACGCACCTGTCGATGCAATGGGACGCGTAACTCCTTTGATTGGTGGGCATAGAATAAGTTCTCACCTCCCGTGGTTTAGAGGCAAGCCAGGGCAAATGGAAATAGAATCCGATAGCCTTACACGCCTAGTCATTAATGAATCGCTACATTCACCATTAGCCTTACTGTTAGATTGCCATTCAGGGTTTGGATCAACAGACCGGCTTTGGTTTCCTATGGCATCAACAAAAAAACCCATAGAGCACCTACCTGATATCCACAGCCTTTATCAACTACTAACTCGAAACTACCCTAACAATGATTATTTATTTGAACCACAGTCTCATCATTATTTAACGCATGGAGACTTATGGGATTATAGTTATTTGGAAGCCTGTAAGTCTCGCAGTAACTTAATCCCACTGACACTTGAAATGGGTTCTTGGCGCTGGTTAAAGAAAAATCCCTTGCAGCTAAGCCGCTTAGGTGTGTTTAATCCTATGAAGCCTCATCGATTACAAAGAACGCTTAGGGGGCACTTAACGCTCATGGAGTTTCTAATTCGTGCGGGACGATCTTGGAATAATTGGTTGCCTACCGGACGTGCTAGAGAGCAATCTAGAAGAGAAGCATTAAACTTGTGGTATAAGCATCATGACTAGATCAATCATTCTATTAAGGGGCCTGACTCGAGGAACCCACCACTGGGGAGAATTTCCCAAGCAACTAAAAGCGGCCTTTGGGCATCAAAAAATCATTCCAATTGATCTTGCAGGTAATGGAGATAGATATAAAGAAGCCAGCCCAGTATCAATTAAGTTAGCACTTGAAGACATAAG
>MDTG01395281.1_pt1 | contig 14159 bp, 9 predicted proteins | sample 811421 | NCBI WGS metagenome assembly MDTG01 (sample SAMN05326645, study PRJNA326480) | marine metagenome | isolation source: seawater | place: Pacific Ocean: South East | collected 2011 | reverse complement strand
TGGCGGTCGCCTGCATTCTGGTGATTTCCGGATAGACGATCCCAAGACGGCACCCCCGGTGACCAAGCATCGGGTTCTCCTCATGGAGGGCCTTGATACGATTCTTGATGAAGGCCGGGGTGACCTTGATCTTCCTGGCAAGATCCTTGATCTGCGCCGGAGTCATGGTTCCGATGAACTCATGGAGAGGAGGATCCAGGAGGCGGATGGTAGCAGGACGGCCCTCCAGGGCGCTGAAGATCCCCACAAAGTCCTTCTTCTGGTAAGGCAGCAGTTTCTTCAGGGCTTTGGCCCGCCCCGCATCGTCTTCGGCCAGAATCATCTGACGCACGGCATCGATGCGATTACCCTCGAAAAACATGTGCTCGGTCCGGGTGAGCCCGATTCCCTCCGCGCCGAACTTGATCGCATTCTGGACCTGGCCGGGCGTATCGGAATTGGTTCGCACACCCAATTTGCGCAGACGGTCAGCCCATCCCATGAGCTGCTCGAATTTCTTGTAGGTTGCACTGCGCTTCGCGGCAGCCTTGTTCTCCAGGAGACCCTGAATCACCTGCGAGGGAGAACTCTTGAGCTCTCCAGCATAAACGCTGCCTACGAAACCGTTGAGGGAAAGATGGTCTCCCTCCTTCAGAACGACTCCATGCCCGCTCAGGGTCTTCTTGGCATAGTCGATATCCATGTCATGGGCACCACATACGCACACCTTGCCCATCTGGCGGGCAACCAAGGCGGCATGTGAGGAAGCTCCTCCGCGGGTGGTCAGGATGCCTTCAGCCGCGATCATGCCCCTGAGGTCCTCAGGCGATGTCTCCTGCCGTGTGAGAATGACCTTCTGCCCCTTGGCCGCTGCAGCCACTGCGGCGTCAGCGGTGAAGTAAATCTGTCCACTGGCCGCTCCGGGACCAGCCGGGAGCCCGCTTCCAACCTTGGTCGCCTTACGCTCGGCCGCGGAATCGAAGATCGGAGCGAGCAGGTGACTGAGATCCTCGGCAGGAATTCTCAAAATCGCCTCCTCTTTTGAGATGAGCCGCTCCTTCACCATGTCGAGGGCAATATTCACCGCCGCAAAACCAGTGCGCTTCCCGTTCCTGGTCTGCAACATCCAGAGGCGTCCCTGTTCGATAGTGAACTCGACATCCTGCACGTCACGGAAGTGCTTCTCTAGAATCTTCCGGATCTTGAGAAGCTCCTTGTAGGGTCCCGGAAGATCCCGGGACATCTTGCCAACCTGCTTGGGAGTGCGCACCCCCGCGACGACGTCCTCCCCCTGGGCATCGATCAGATACTCTCCATAAAACACGTTTTCACCGGTCGCAGGGTCGCGGGTAAAGGCAACCCCGGTCCCTGAATTCTTCCCGGTATTGCCGAAGACCATGGCCTGCACGTTCACCGCGGTTCCCCACTCGGCTGGGATTCCATACTTCTGGCGATAAACTTTCGCTCGATCATTATTCCAGGAATTGAAAACTGCATTCACCGATCCGTAGAGCTGTTCCATCGGATCTTCCGGGAACGCACGGCCGGAACGCTTACGGATAAGCTTCTTGAACTCGGCGATCACCCACCGGAGATCATCCTCCTGCAACCCTGAATCGTCTTCCACCCCGGCCTTGGCCTTGGCCTTGTCCAAGATGACCTCGTAGGGATCGTGATGCTCTCCGGCATGCGCCTCCACTCCCATTACCACGCTTCCATACATCTGCAGGAAGCGGCGGTAGCTGTCCCACGCAAACTTGGGGTTGCCGGTCTTCTCTGAAAGAGCCTCCACCACCTCGTCATTGATGCCGAGGTTGAGGACAGTATCCATCATCCCGGGCATGGACTCGCGGGCACCGGAACGCACCGAGAGAAGAAGAGGATTGTTGAGATCTCCGAACTTCTTTCCCATGACCTTTTCGATTTTGGCGATATTAGAGCGGATTTCCGCCTCAAGGGTCTTGGGGTAGTTCTTCTTATTGGCGTAATAATAGGTGCAGACCTCGGTCGTGATGCTGAAACCAGCCGGGACCGGGATGCCGATACGGCTCATCTCAGCGAGGTTGGCTCCCTTACCACCGAGAAGCGCCTTCTGGGATCCGTCTCCATCTGCCTTGCCGTCTCCAAAAAAGTAGACGTACTTCGTGGCCTTGCGGGCGGTAGATTTGCGAACGGTCTTGCGTGCTGCCTTGCGTTTGGTTGCCATCGTGAGGGAAGGGTCAATCTGGTTGAAAAAACTTCGCACCGGAAAGGAATAAAGACCCGGCCCGGCGCGACGGGGCGCGCACTTTAGCAACCGTTTGTAGGCTGTCAATCAGCCAGATTCGCCCTGAAAAATCGAACTTTTCATGCCTTTCATCAGTTCTCTCATACCAAGGCAACCAGCAGGATGACAGGACGCTGTATTGTTCCATTCCTGCACCCCCTCCTTCTTCCAACCAGCGCCATTCTCATCCTCTTCCCGCCGCTTGCAGCCCCTTCCCCGGACCCCGGGGACCGACGACTGCCACTCCGTGGAGTTCAGAAACATCCCCGGCGACCAGTCCTGGCACGCCCAGCGCTCATCCACCTTCCACCCCAAACCAGTCGGCCACTACGGCGGAGCGCTTCCGTAAGACGGAAAGGAGGGAATCCGTAAGGCCAGCCAGATTTCTCAATCCTTTCCCCGCTTCCTTCTTCGAATCCACAAGAAGACGCCCTCCATCGCCCTCCGCTTTCCAAGAGGCGAGTTAGTTTGACCCATTTAAAAGTCAGTATCCGCGCACAGGAATTCTGTAGTCTTTCCGCGGATTGCGATTGCCAACAAACCAGAGCGGGCGCTATGCGTGGCTTCGTTTAACGCAACTTCAAGCTCATGAGCATCATCCCAACCATCAGTTCAGGCACCGCAGGTCCTCTCGGTGTGCAACATCTCCCTCGTCTCTGGCAGAAAGCGTCCCTTGACGCTGCCGGAAAACTTCATCCCGACTACCCGGCCGCAGGGGCCGGTTTTGACCAGATGACCCTCGACGCACTGGGTATTGAGCGGCAGGCCTTTCTCGATTACATCGCCGCCGAGAAACCCAACTACGTGCAGTGCGAAGCCTGGTGCAAGGCCAACGGAAACGTGGACGACGCAGGAATCGCAGCCCACAATGCAGCTGTCAATGGCTACAACCACGACGACGCTACCCGCGGGGGCATTCTTGGTGCCGTAGGAATCTCGGACGACGGAAGCATCCTCGACGCCGTCAACCTCAACAACCTCGAGGACTGGAACGACTTCCACGGCGCCGAAATCGCCGGTTAATCGCCAGCCTGAAAAATTCAGGTAAGATCAAAATCGCGAAGAGCCCCGCACCTGCGGGGCTCTTTCTTTGGGAAACAAAATTGAAACCCCGGGCTCCAGCCCTAGGAGCCGTGCCGCCCCGGGAAGGTCAGTTCGGCAACGCCGGACTTGTCAAGATCGCCAAGTCCTTCCGCAGTCAGCTTGTCGTATTGTCCCTTGGTGGCGTCATTGACCGGCAAACTGAGACCCGCCTCCCGTGCCAGGGCCTGGGCGATTCCCGAGTCCTTGGCTGCATGCTCGGCGGAAAACCAGCACTCATGATCCCGGTCGATCATGTCCTCGGAGTCAGTTTCCAATACCCGGGAGTTGGCACCGGTCTGCGAGAAGACCTCGCAGATCATCTTGAGATCAAGCCCCATCGCCGAGGCGAGCCCAAGACCTTCTGCCAGTCCTGCGGTATTGATATTCATCACCATGTTCACCAGAGCCTTAACCCTGGCGGCCTGCCCGGCCGCACCGCAATAACGGAGGTTCAGGGACAGGTCATCAAGAAGCGCCCGGTTGGTATTGAAGCAATCTTCGTCACCTCCAATCATGAGATAGAGATTTCCTTCGCGCGCATGACTGATGCTGGATGCCATCGCTCCCTCCAGCACGGCCGCTCCCACAGTCTTGCCAGCCTCGTAGACTTCCTGGTGTGCGCCCGGCGAAAGGGTTGCGCAGTTGATGAAGGTTTTACCCTCCGCTCCCTGCAGGAGGTTGTCCCCGTGCGCGAAGTATATGGCGCGCATCGCTTCGTCATTGGTGATTACTGTAATGATGACATCCGCGGACGCGGTTACGTCAGCAAGGCTCTCACTGTGTGAAGCACCCAGTTCCTCCGCCAGTGCGCCGGCGGCTTCCTTGTTGATGTCATGGACTGCGGTGACATCGTAACCACAATCGATCTGGAGGTGGCGGGCCATGTTGGCGCCCATCCGACCCACTCCTACAAATGCTACTTTTTGGCTCATCGTGTGTCTTACTTTAATTACTTACTTGAATTCAGGGTAAAAGGGATTGTGGGCTTTTTCCTCACCGACAGTTGTCATGGGCCCATGTCCGGGACAGAGCACGGTATCGTCCTGCAGGGTGAAAATCTCCGAACGATTTGTGGCCAAGGCGTCCTGGTAGGAAATCATTCCCCCACCCATCGACTGGGCAAAAAGGGCATCCCCCACCATCGCCACCGGCCTGCCCAGGCCGTTGATCACGTAGGAGGTAGCGCCTGGCGAGTGTCCCTTTGTAAGCCGGGTCGAGACCTGGAGAGTTCCGACCGAAAAGACATCCCCTGGTTGGAACCGGATGGCCCCCTCAACAGGCTCCAGCCCGCTGATAAGGGTTTCCAGCTTCGGATTGTGGGCCTCCACCGCCGCCCGGTCCATGATGTGATCAAGATGGGTATGGGTAAGAAAGAGGTGCGTGAGTTCGAGGCCCAGCTCATTCACCAGCCCAAGAGCCCCACTCGCATCCGTTCCGGTATCAAAGAGGGCCGCCTCTTTGGACGCGAGGTCCCAGACGAGGTAGTTGTTCACGATCATGTCATCGTAGACAGTATTAAACTGTCGAAGGCCCTCCAATTCGACCTGCTCCGGCATCCAGGCCTCATGTGCCCGTTCAACGAGGGTGTTGGAATCGAGACCTAGGGGAGAGGCAACCTTGCGCAGCGCGTCTTCGTCGAGTTCCCCGTCCTTCAGTTTTGCGATCGTATCTTCCGGGACCCCGGTCAGGAATTCAAGAATTCCATCGGAGATTCCGGTACCACGTAAGGCCTTCCCGAGGACATCCTCAAAATTGTCTTCTAGAGGGATCATACTCATTGAGTCGAAGATTCTACTTTTACTAACTTCGAGATACGCCCGAACCGGTTCCAGTCCTGCACGTAAAGGTTACCGGACCGGTCGTAGGCCAACCCATGGGGGGCCGTGAAGTGGGCAGGCCTCGCCTGACTCGGTGCCACACCATTCTGGCCCCGCTGCCTCGGATTCGGGTTCTCTCCGAGCAAGGCGACCACCTTGCCAGCCTTGTCCAGAATCTTGACTCCCCCTGCCAGCTCAGTCACCGCCACTACGTCTCCACGAAAAGCAAGGTCAGTGGGACGTCGCAATCCTTCCGCAACAACCCCGATCCAATCCCCGTCAAGGTCCCAGTGGGTGAGGCGGCCGTTCTCGCGATCAGCCACCAGGATACGGGGAGGATCGAAGCGATGATCCAGGGCCATCCCGTGTGCGGTGTTGCATTGGCCTTCACCCTTTCCTTTCCCTGCAAAGGTCCGGATCAAATTACCCTCTGCATCAAACTTATGGATAAAATTGGAACCGTATCCCAGCGCGATGAAGATCGCTCCATCGGGCGCGATATCCGCAGCGGTAACACCACGCCATCCGCCCTTCACCTCCCCGGTTTTTTCGTTGGGAATCTGAAAGACCTCCTTGCCATCCAAGGTCATCTTGACGAGGCGTTTTCCAGCAGTGTGGGAAGCCCAGATGTACTCCTTGTCTCCCTCTTGCCTGATAAAGAGATCATGGATGTTGCTGGGGCCCACCTGCCCCAGCTGCTGGCCTTTGGCATTATAAATCAGGATGCCCTTCGGGGTATCCGTGCTGAAGTAGATCTTTCCTGCCCTGTCGAGGGCGACCCCGCCATTAGTACTTCCCACGCCCTCGTTCTCGGCCGTTCCCCACCACGGAACATTCTGGTAAGTGTGATCACCGGATCCGGTCGCAACTGCAACGGTCAGAGTCCTGCCTTGAGGCGCAGCCCCCTCATGGGGATGAGCTTGCAGGATGCCCGGCGGCACAATGACCGCCACGAGAAATAGGGTGCGTTTCATGACAAGCCACATATGGCGTCTTCCCTTGGACAGGAAAAGAACTTTTGGGGTCCCGCCTTCTTCTCTGGCCTCAAGGTAATGAAAGCAGCCCACCCTCGCGAGGCAGACCGCGGCCAAACGCAATCCAGCTCGAGGGCGCTACCCTCTTCTACCCCCTGGAACCTTTTTCATCAGCAATCAGGAAAAGGTAACCATTCTTGTAGCAATACCCCGGAAGGCACCAACCCTGGAAATGGTAGAAGCCCTTTTTCCTAACCGGGTGCAGCCTCTGGAGTCCCGGGGCTATCGAAGAAGAGCCCTTTTCGTTCAGTTCTTTCCCCAGCCCAGCCCTGTCTGCAGGACATCCAGTCAGACCCGCCAGGCTGTCATGCCCAGCCATTTCACCCCTGATTCCTTTTCCCCCGGACTGGGTTGATCTTATTCGTTCCGGTAAATTTCACCACCTCCGGCAAACCATCACGCGGGACGAAGCCTGTCCCTCGCAAGATCCAAATTCATTCCCCGACCAGGAAGAAATCGACCAGCTGCCGCTCCATGTTGACGCGTGCAACACGGACCAAGACGGCCTGCCCCAGCACGAGTTCCTCACCGCCCATCGTGGCAAACCGCATGCGATGCCCTTCCATCCTCCAGTCTCCCGCTGGAAAGTCATCCCGCCTGACGAGTCCACGTTGCAGGATGTCCGAGGCCTCTACCATGAGGCCGATCTTACGCACGTCGGTAATAACCCCGTTGAAAACCGGGGACTCCTTCCTGGACGCACAATGATGCAGCCACTCCAGCATCTTGACCCGGTGCGACTCGTCCTCGGCACTCGCACTTATGCGTTCGGCCGTTGAAATATGGTCCGAGATTTCCGCGCACTCGGTCTGGCCAGGCAGCCGTGCATTTTTCACCGGGGGCTTCTCGAGAAGCGGCTCAAGCGCCCGATGCATAATGAGATCCGCGTAGCGACGGATCGGGCTCGTGAAATGACAATAATCGGTCTTGGAGAGACCGTAGTGTCCCACTGGTTCTTCCCGGTAACTTGCTCGCTTCAAGCTCTTCAGGAGGCCCACCTTGATAGCATGCTCCTCTGGCCTGCCCCGGCATTCATGCAATAACTTCTGAATGTGCTTTTTATTCGTAAGGTCTCCCGACTCATAACCGTGGGCGCGAGCAAGCTCCGCGAATTCGAACAGCTTGTCGTGATCCGGTTCCTCGTGGGCGCGATAGATTCCCGGTCTCTCCCTGTTCCTGATGACGCGAGCCACGGCTTCGTTGGCAGCAAGCATAAACTCCTCGATGAGTTGATGACTTTCGTTGTGATCTTCACGACGATAACCCGTCGGGCGTCCCAAGTCGTCCAGCTCCATCCTCACCTCGGGAAAGTCGAGATCCAGCGCACCCTCCGCGAAGCGCCGCCGCCGCAGGACCTTGGCCAGCTTCCAGCACGCCATCAGCACTCCCGCGATCTCTGAGGACAGCGGATCGATTACCCCGGTCTTACCCTGGAGCATGTCCTGAGCCTGCTCATAGGTGAGCCTGATCCGGGAACAGATGACTGCTTTTTCGAAACGCGTGTGAATCATTTTTCCGTTCTCGTCGAAACACATCACCACACAGCAGGTCAGGCGGTCCTCGGCGGGGACCAGGGAGCAGATTTCATTGCTCAATGACTCAGGCAGCATCGGAAGCACGCGGTCAACGAGGTAGGTCGAATTGCCACGCTCCCGGGCTTCATCGTCAAGAGCGCTACCCGGTTTCACATAGTGGGCAACGTCCGCGATGTGAACTGCCATCTCCCATCCGCGCTCGCGCTCCCTTACCCAGATCGCGTCGTCAAAATCGCGAGCGTCTGCCGGATCAATGGTGAATACCAGTTCCTCCCGCCAGTCCTGCCTCCCCTCCAGGTCCACTGACTGCACGGTCCCCGGAACAGCCTTGGCTTCCCCCAGAACCGCCTCGGGGAAATCAACACGCAATCCATGGCGGTGAATGATCTCCAGTATGTCCACCCCCGGTTCGTCGGGCCAGCCCAGCACCTCCGTAATCTTTCCCCTCGGGGCGACCTGACGGCTGTCCCATTCCAGCAAACGCACAGCTACTTTCTGACCCGACTGTCCATTGGCAGCCTCTTCCAGCTCGATGGTCGAAGGAAGATTATCGTCGTCGGGTTGGACGTAAACGAAACCCTGCCGCTTCATCAGGGTTCCCACCACCACCCCACTCCGCCGTTTCAGGATGCGCTCCACCCGCCCGGTGGCCTGGTCTTCTGCTCCCGGCAACTCCAAGGCCGCCCGCTTGTGCCTCGCATGCTTCCACCACACCGGTGGTCCAAGGCGCTCAATCCGCAAGGCGACCCGGTCGCCATCGAGGGCTACCGACGTCTTACGCGCACCCACGTAAAATCGGCGGAATCGCTCCAGATCGATTCCGCTAGCGAGGTTGGAGGCATCTCGGGCATCCGGATAGAACCAGGCGTTACCTTTCCGCTGGAAGCGAATCACGCCTGAGAGAAGGTTGCCCTCCCGCTCACGCGGTTGATAACGCGATTTCTTTCCCCGCACGATAAGGCCTTCCCGTTCAAGGGTGGCCAGGATCGAGCGTAATTCCGGGCGCAGGTCGGACGTGAGTCCCAGATTTCGTGCCAGCTCTCCCTTGTTCTGCGGCCGATAACCCCGACTTCGCATGAGCTTTAAGACCTCGTCCCTTAAGCCGCCGGCCTCTGCCATACCCCGACTCTGGATATTCCCCGGTCCCGCAGCAATGAGGAAGGCTTCTAAAAATTGGATTGCACCCGGGATTGCATGAAACCATGCTGGTATTTACAAAGTAATGCCCGGCAGGCAGGGATTGCCAAAGTCCGGCCATCTGCCACCTTCCGCAAAAGACATTTCCCCTACCTCTTATCAGCTATGAAAATGACCTCCCCTCATTCCCACCACGGCGGTTTCACCCTTATCGAACTGCTCGTCGTCATCGCCATTATCGCGATACTTGCAGCCCTCGGTTTTGGGGCGGGAGGCGCCGTGTTGAACAACGCCAAGAAGACGGTGGCCGCCAACGATTGCACCAACCTCGTCCAGGCAGTTCAAGCCTTCTATGACGATAACAACTACCTGCCCGAGGCAGCCGAAGCTGCCCAGGCCCCCGGTGCTCCGACTACCAACGAGCTCATGGACCAGTTGTGTGGATTTGACGAGGACAGCAACCCAAAGAAGGAGCGCTACTATTCCGGCAAGGACGCCAAGGGCAAAACCCAGCAGGGTGCCTACGGAGGCCTGTTCTACACCGGCCGTTCGGTGGAACTTTTCGACGCCTGGAGAAAAACAGGTAATGCCGCCAGTAACAGACATTACTTCCTTTTGATGGACAACGATCTCGACGATGAACTCGTTGACCCGTTCGATGCCAACAAGCCACTCTATGGGCGAATGGCCATTGCGTGGAGCACTGGACGCGACGGTCAATACACCAGCGGCCAGGCGAATGCGGAAAAGAATCGCGACAACGTCTACTCCTGGAGAGGCAAGAACTAGGGCGCGTGGTCATGTCTGCTACCCCGTTCCGCAAGCTGGCTTCGGCCAGCTTTTTTTTAGTGGCCTGCCTCGCTCTCGATTCCTGTGAGGCCCTCAAGTTCATCCGCGGCAAGGCTGCCCTTCGGAAGGCACAGATTGCACAGGCCCGCCTGGATGCCAACAGCCTGGTGGTTTCCGTGCAGGCCTATCATCTGGACCGCGCCAGCTTCCCCGCGGCAGGTGATGCCGGCGAGGACATGCGAATAACCACCGGAACCAAGCTGATGAGCATCCTGACCGGATCCAGCAAGGAACACAATCCACGGAAAATCAAATACTTCCAGAGCCGCGAAGCCGTCGGGGGCAAGGGTGGCCTCAGTTGGGAACTCGATGATGGCCGGCGTTCTGTTCGTCTTCTGGATCCCTGGGGTAATGAGTATTTCGCCCTCTTTGATTCAGACCTGGACGGCGGGATTACCGACCCTTTCGATCCAGAGAAAAAATTACTTCGAGGACACAAGGTCATTGCCTGGTCGGCAGGTCCGGACCGGAAAACCAATCCTGATCCCCGGCACGAAGACAACGCGGACAATATTTTCTCGTGGAGGTGACGGGTGAGAAGGCTTCTTCCCGACCGCCCGGGATCTGCCAAAAAAAGCCGGGCGGTTTCCCGCCCGGCTTAACATTTTCTGAAACTGGTTAGTTACCGTTTTCTAGAATCCCATTCCGCCGCCGTGGTCGTGACCATGGGGCTCAGGGGCTGCTTCCTCTTCCGGCATCTCAGTCACGACACACTCGGTCGTGAGAAGGAGGCCTGCGATCGAAGCGGCGTTCTGTAGCGCACTCCGAGTCACCTTGGTTGGATCAACCACTCCTTGTCCGATGAGGTCGACGTAATCGTCCTTGGCAACATCGTAGCCGACACTGCCATCTGAATTCTTGACGTGCTCAACGATGAGCGCGCCCTCGCGCCCCGCATTGGCAGCAAGCTGGCGAAGAGGAGCCTCCACCGCGCTCCGCACGAGGAGCACGCCGGTAGCTTCATCACCTTCAAGCTCAACCCCATCGAGGGCCGACTGGGCCCGGATGAGAGCAGTACCGCCTCCAGGGACGATGCCTTCCTCCACTGCAGCGCGGGTTGCGTGCAGGGCGTCTTCGACACGGGCCTTCTTCTCCTTCATCTCAGTCTCGGTGGCTGCACCGACATTGATGACAGCGACACCACCGGCCAGCTTGGCGAGACGCTCCTGGAGCTTTTCGCGATCGTAATCGGAAGTGGTTTCCTCGATCTGCTTCCGGATCTGGCCTACCCGGCCGCTGATGGCATCGCTTCCGCCGCCACCTTCCACGATCGTGGTGTCCTCCTTACCGATCTTGACGCTCTTGGCCTCGCCCAGGTCGGACAAGTCAATGTTCTCAAGCTTGATCCCGAGATCCTCAGTGATGCAGCGGCCACCGGTCAGGATCGCAATGTCCTCCAGCATGGCTTTCCGACGGTCACCGAAGCCCGGAGCCTTCACGGCTGCGATGTTCAGGGTCCCGCGGAGTTTGTTGACCACAAGGGTCGCCAGCGCCTCCCCTTCCACGTCCTCAGCAATGATGAGGAGTGGACGGCTGGTCTTGGCAACCTTCTCGAGAAGCGGAAGCATGTCCTTGAGGTTGGAGATCTTCTTCTCGTGAATCAGGATGTAAGCGTTGTCGAGGGCAGCCTCCATGCTCTCCGCGTCAGTAACGAAGTAAGGAGAAAGGTAACCCTTGTCGAACTGCATCCCCTCCACCACGTCGAGGGTGGTCTCGATGCCCTTGGCTTCTTCCACTGTGATGGTTCCATCCTTACCGACCTTGTCCATGGACTCGGCGATAATGTTTCCGATTTCCTCGTCCCAGTTGGCGGAAACGGTGGCAACCTGAGCAATTTCCTTGCTCTCGGAAACCTCCTTCGAAATCGAGGCCAGCTCAGCTACGATAGCCTCCGAGGCCTTGAGGATTCCCCGCTGCAGGCTGATCGGATTTGCACCCGCGGTTACATTGCGAAGGCCTTCCTTGTAGATAGCCTCAGCCAGCACGGTTGCGGTGGTGGTGCCGTCTCCGGCCACATCCGAGGTCTTGCTGGAGACCTCGCGAATGAGCTGCGCGCCCATGTTCTCATACGGATCCTCAAGCTCGATCTCCTTGGCCACGGAAACACCATCCTTGGTGATCGTGGGGGAACCGAATTTCTTGTCGAGAATCACGTTGCGTCCGGCCGGTCCGAGGGTGGCTTTCACCGCGGCGGCCAGTTTCTCCACCCCGCGCAGGAGCGCGTGCCGGGCGGATTCGTCAAACTTCAGTTGCTTGGCAGACATGTTAGTGTGTCGTGTTTATGTTAGAATGTGCGTTTATTCGGCGATCACGCCGAGGATGTCTCCCTCATTGATAATGAGAAGATCTTCGCCGTTCACTTTGACATCGGTTCCACCGTACTTCGAGATGAGGACCTTGTTGCCCTCCTCGACACTGAAGGTGATGTCGTTGCCATTTTCGTCTTTTCCGCCGGTGCCAAGTGCGACGACTTCGGCTTCCTGCGGCTTCTCCTGGGCGGTGTCGGGAAGCACAATGCCGCCGGCGCTGACTTCTTCAGCATCGAGGCGCTTCACGAGCACACGCTGACCGAGTGGTTTGATACTAGCCATGGTTCGGTAGTGGTTTCGTGTTGGTTGTGGTGTTGTTTTGGTTCTCTTGGTTGAGGAGCCGCCCCGCCTTCTGAAGAAGTGCGGGGCGGGAAACTGACAGATTACTTGTCGGCGTCAACGACTTCCGCATCGACGACCTTACCTTTGGCCTCCCGGGGCTCTTCAGGCACCTCTTCTGCGGCGCCGGCACCCCCTCCCGCCGCGGCAGCAGCAGCAGCCGGGTCCATCCCCGCAGCTCCGGCGGCCTGCTGGGCCGCGGCCATGAGCTCACCCATGGTTTTCTCCAGATCCGCAACCGCAGTCCGGATCCCAGCGATATCATCAGCCTTCAGGGCCTCGCGAACCGCCTCAGTCCTGGCCTCCAGACTGCTCTTAAGTTCAGCCGGGGCCTTGTCGCCAATTTCCTCGAGCTGTTTTTCTACCTGATAGACGAGGTTCTCGGCCTTGTTCTTCTCGTCGATCTCCTCGGCCCGCTTCTTGTCCTCCTCGGAGTGCTCTTCCGCCTCGCGCTTGGCCTTTTCGATTTCGTCGTCGCTCAGTCCACTTGAACCCTCGATCGAGATCTTTTTTTCGTTGTTGTTCTTCTTGTCCGTGGCTGTGACATGCAGGATGCCATTCGAGTCGATATCAAATGTTACCTCGATCTGTGGCATCCCTCGCGGAGCGGATTCGATTCCTTCCAAGTTGAAGGTGCCAAGAATCTTATTGTCAGCGAACATCGGCCGTTCTCCCTGGCACACCCGGATGGTGACTTCGGGCTGGTTGTCCGCCGCGGTCGAAAAAATCTGAGACTTCTTCACCGGGATGGTGGTGTTGCGCTCGATCATTGCGGTTGCGCGGCTGCCCTCGGTCTCAATCGCGAGGGTGAGCGGAGTCACATCAAGCAGGACCACATCCTTGACGTCGCCCTGCAGGACTCCCCCCTGGATGCCTGCCCCTATCGCTACCACTTCGTCAGGATTAACACCCTTGTGCGGTTCCTTACCCGCCAGGACCCTCGCAACTTCCTGGACCTTCGGCATGCGAGTCATCCCCCCAACGAGAACCAACTCGTCGATTTCGCTGGCGGAAACGCCGGCCTCCTGAAGGCAGTCCAGGACCGGTTGCTTGGTCCGGTCGAGCAGGTGCTCTGTAAGCTGCTCCAGTTTGGCCCGGGAAATCTCCATCTGGATGTGCTTGGGTCCGGTCTGGTCGGCCGTGACAAAAGGCAGATTCACGGAATAGGAACTGGACGAACTGAGAGCAATCTTAGCCTTTTCTGCTTCTTCCTTGATCCGCTGCAGTGCGTCGGGCTGTCCCCCTAGATCAATTCCCTCCTTGGTTTTGAAGTCTGCAACGACCCAGTCGATGATCGCGGTGTCCCAGTCGTCACCACCAAGCTGGGTGTCACCATCGGTGGCCATGACCTCGAAAACTCCATCTCCGATATCGAGCACCGAGATGTCAAAAGTTCCACCGCCCAGATCGTAGACCGCAATCTTCTCGTCGCTCTTCCGCTCCAAACCGTAGGCGAGTGAGGCCGCGGTTGGCTCATTGATGATTCGTCTTACCTTCAGACCCGCAATTTCACCTGCCGCCTTGGTTGCATTGCGCTGAGAGTCGTTGAAGTAGGCGGGCACCGTGATGACGGCCTCCTCGATGGTCTCCCCGAGCTTGGCCTCAGCATCAGCCTTCATCTTTGCCAGCACCATGGCCGACAGCTCCTGCGGAGAGTAGGTTTTCTTCTCTCCATCCACTTCGACCTGAATATGCGCATCGCCGTTGGCAGCCTCCACGATAGAGTAGGGCAGCTTCCGATCCTCTTCCGTCAGTTCCGCATACTTTCTACCAATCAGGCGCTTCGCCGAAAAAATCGTGTTTTGTGGATT
>MDTG01429468.1_pt1 | contig 14160 bp, 23 predicted proteins | sample 811421 | NCBI WGS metagenome assembly MDTG01 (sample SAMN05326645, study PRJNA326480) | marine metagenome | isolation source: seawater | place: Pacific Ocean: South East | collected 2011 | reverse complement strand
TCTTTTTCAGCAAGAGCGTTGGTAGCCTCGGATTCAAGATAACTCTTTATTTCTTTGCGGTCCTCATCTAATTCTGCTACTGGTAGCACTTTATTGTATTGTGCCACCTGTCTTGTGAGATTTGTATAGTCTCTTGATGCTTTGTAGTATGCTTCCTCAGCCACTTTGATTTCTTCATTGTATTTGTATAACGCCTTTTCAAGCGAGGTGATACCATTGTCAATTTCCACCAACTGTGAAACCGCTAAGGCTATACCTGCATCGCGATTGTCTGAAGGTAATGATAACTGCATAGTCGATTCTTGGAATGGCCTTCTAAGAACACCTTCTTGGCGGGCTACTTTTTCCTTGTATAGAGCGATTACATAGTCGGTTCTCTCAGTTGAATCTTCAAAATCTGGAGCCGTGCCTTTCTTCTCTAATTCCAGTAAGTCCTTTTCTGCCTCAGCGTATAACTTCTTCAGAGCGCTACTGTTCGGCACTGTGGCTTCAATTGGTGCCTTACCTTGCTTAATAGACCATATATCCGCAGCACTATTCTTGACGGCGTCGTCAATTGGGAAAGAAGCACGGTAGTTTGCAGGTGCTGCGTTGTAATCAACATTTTTGGCAGCGACTACTGCATCCTCATAATCACCTTGGTTTCCACCGTTGTCGAAATAAATGTCACCGAAGAAACCACTTCGATAGCCCATAGCATGCTTAACTCGGTCCATTTTCAGAGCAAGGTTCCCGAAATTCTTCATCTGTTGCTTCTGCATTCCCTCTAAACTCATAGCACGAAGGTATGTTGGGCCACCATTGATAGCACCCACTTGTTGACGGACACGTGTTTGTCTTGCACGCGCTGCGGTAATTCGATTGATTTCAGCGTTGAATCTGCCTGGCTTAACCATCTAATATCCCTCATGCGTTAGTTTCTTGAAACTCTGTCTTACGACGGGCAAACTCATACCCGCCTATCGCAACCACTAACCCCCCAAGGGCGTAAAGTGGCGTATCATCAGCGAAGCGCCCAATAAGAGCGCCTCCCAATGCAGCCGAAATAGTAGCCAATGCTAATGGTGTTACCGCAGTCATTCCGACCCACTCCTTGTCATAAATGATAGAACCATGAGTCCCCCAATGGTTCCCAGAAGAGAAAGGCGCATTAGCGGCTTAATAGAGCCACTTTCGACCGCACCGCCTACCATGTAGCCAAAAATACCGGAACCAATGCCAAAGGAGCCATAATGGGTATATTTCTTAGCAGACTTGAATGCAGGTGAGACTTCTCCTAAAGCGGTTGCTACTTTGGCAGCAGTAGCGACATGTCCTAACATTTCTTCGTTCTCCTGTGGTATTGTGTATGTGCTTTGTTTTACTGTGTGGGATTTGTAGCCGGCTATGTTTTGTTTTCTTTGTTGTGGTGCCACCATTCAACTCACCGATGATAAGATGAGCGCTCCGCCAGCACCAATAGCGAGGTATTCGGCAGACTGCTTTTTCTGGAACTTCAAAATGTCCTTTGCACTCATAATAAATTCCTTGCCTCCTGGGAATCCAAGTCCAGCGTACATAAGAGCAAAGCCCGCTACCAATTTGAGTGTTGTGTTGTTGTTAGAAACTTCACCAAGCGGCCTAAACCGGACGCCCTGCATGTGTTTTGCGAGCCGAGAATTGTTTAATTTAACACTGCTCATATTAGCACCCCAAGGCGTTAGACCTGTTAATTGTTCCTCCCAGAGCCAAGTGCCCAGAATGCAGTGACTAACACGGCAGTAACGCCGGTAGCCATTGGCAGGGAAATAAAGCCACTGTCAAGTCTCTTTTCTAAACGGGGGACTGTTTGCCCAGGCACTGCTGACGGTATTGAGATTCTATTACCGACATTGAACGGACTACCATACACTTTGCCCGAAACTCCACGCGTATTTATCGGTACTCGATAATAAGAGGTGGACACGTATCTCTTAGTAGGGACCATAATGGCCTCACCGCTTGTGTCAACTTGCGCGCTCCCATCTTCATTCACCCCATACCTTTGGCTACCACCAACATTCATCGTTTTACTGTATGTAACCACTGGAGTTAGCGGGAGTGCATTATTTTCTTTTAGTATATGGAGGAAGTAGTTATTTGGATTTGACCCAGTGGCTTTTTGGTATTGGAGTTTTGGGGGGTAGCGTATAGAGTAAATCCCGTAATCATCCTTAATTATCGGGGTTCGTGTTTGTTGTCCTTGATTCATCCAAACAATTTCGAAGTTTGGCATATCAAGCACAGGTGCTTCACTCATATTTGTTAAGGCACCCTGTTTGCGTAAGTGTATGATTATTTTCTCTAAATCATTGTTATTATCAATAGGGGCTGAATAAATCTTGGTGTGGGCCCCGGACCTAATGTTCGGAAGTTTAGGCCCGTCGCCCATGGTGGCCATCGGGAACTTCTTATCCAAACCTAAGTCTTGGTAGGTCTTGTTATCTAACCAAGCCAGCGACGAAATATATGCTGCTTCAAGCAAAAGACGGTCGTATTCTTTCCTTAGATTTAGATGAGAACCAGGGGCTGAAGGAGCGTTAAGGAACCATGTCCATTCCCTACTTGCATATATTGAATCTGGCGTGTCACCAAATCTTAACCTTAGCATTGGATTACTTTCAAGGTATGCTGCTGGGTTTTCGTGGTATTTCTCCCACGATTCGTAGGCAGTCTGCCATAGTGCTTCAACCTGCTTTGGTATTTTCTTTAAGTGCTCAGCCGCCTGGTCAAAAAGGAATCGGGGAACTGCATAAACTATTCCTCTTGAAACTGAAGTTGATGATGGTCCTGGCGACAGTAAGTGCTTTTCGTCGTTCCAATCCCATTGATTAGCGATTCGTGTTAAGTAATAGTAATCGCCTTTGTTTGAGATAGATTTCCAAGTTTGCAGTTCTTGGGTTTCCTCAAACTCTCCTTGCCCATCAGCACTACCCATGGTTTCCAGCCCAGGGTAGTATTTTTTGAAAACCATTAGGGCTGACTCTTTAGGCAAGGGTACTGCCATACACGGATGACCTATGTTGTAAATGCCACCAGTGCGGGGACTGGCTGCTGCGATATAGAACACTGTATATTCATTACCGTCTATTTCTTGCGTGCGACTATGGTAGCGGTATTCGGAAACTACCTTATCGTAAGTGCTACTTGTACCATCCATATATGCAAGTTGATGGAAATTAATCCAAGTGGTTATTCCGATAAATGCGTGGCCTGTCTGGGTCCCCGAAATCTGTGCCCCAAGTATCTTTTCACTAATACTTACACCAAGTGTTGACTTCATCTCATATGAATCCCAGGTGACTGCATTAGTGGGCCCAATAGGCTCTCCAGTTAAATTGCTCACCCACGACGCCAAATACCCCCAGGCACTTTCCTTGTCGAGGAAAGCATCAGCCCCTCCTTGAAATCTTTGAGTATCAAAGCGGTTGCTCATCTTAACTTCACTCTGAGTGCCCCAATTCCTCGGGTCTCTATCTGGCAGAGACAACTTTGGTGGGCTAAGTTTGGAAGTGTGGAAATATGTGGCTGCTTCTATCTCCTTCTCAAGATTACCGAACTGTGTGTTCATCGGTATTTCCAATGATATTAGGCTATGTACATTTTTTTGAAGCCGGTCGAGCATTACCGCTGCGAATGCCTTCTTCGTTACTCTCACATTTATCAATAAGTCCAAAAACAATGCAGCAGTATCTGGCTCGGTTCGCCAATCGTTCAAAGTATTCATTTGTGATGGCAGTTCCTTCAATTGCGTAAGACGGGCGTCGAAAAAAGCAGTATCTCTTTGTAAAATGTCCTTTTGCTTATCTGCATATGCAAATCCAGCAGTCATTTTACTGACCCAATCTTTACCATAATATGCCTCAAAGGTCTTGGTGAAAGTGGTTCCAATTTTTTCTCCACCAAACACCCCACGCGCACCGGCCCTAACATCGGCAATCGCCTGCTGATAATTAGCAATCTCATCTTGGCTCTCATCGAACGCACGTTTATACTCCATTTGAAGAGTCGTGGGCGAGCGTGATGGCATCGGCATTGTATTCACCTTGTTCAAAATTGGCGCGTGCCTGGTTGCATTCCCATTCCGGGTTGCATAGGCGCGCCTTGTTGAACAGGTGGCAATCCAGCGAAGCCACGAACCAAGTTGGCTCCGAATCCAGTGAGGGCACCGCCGAGGCCTTGGCGTTGTGGTTGTTGCATCATTTGTTGCTGCATCATTTGTTGTTGCATCATTTGCTGCTGGTATTGGTTTTGCATCTGTTGTTGCTGGTGGCCTCCCATCATCTGCATGGCTTGCATGTCAGATTGGTTGACCTCCATTTGCATTTGTTGCGCCGGGAGAACCTTAGCGATTTGGGCATCTATGTTCTCATCTGTGATTGAGGAATAAGGCGTAGCCGCTTCAGCATGTATTGTCAACGGGCCTCCGCGTTCGCTTGAAGTTCCTACAATACCTGAATTAAAGAACGCGTATAATTCTTTTCGAATCATTAGTGCAATTAGGTTTCCAAACTCCTTGATAAAGTTAGGATAATGGAGGAAGAAAAGCACCACTTGGTTTGGATGCGCCGCCATTAGACGGTATAGCAATTGTACTTGGTCGTCATTGCTCATTGAATTTCCACCAGTGACTTGGTCGAGCATACCCATACCCATTTGACTCAAGCCAGAATCTTTTGCTGCTTGCGAGAATAACGCCTGTTGTTCGGGTGAAACGCCCCCGCCAACGCCATTTGGCATTAGCCCATTTCCGGTCGATTGCGAATTTCCAAATAGTCCCATTGTAATACCCCATGCTTAGCCTTGACTTGAAGGTTCTTGTTCGAGTTTAGCAGCCTGTTCCACCAATTGATGGTATTGTGCCATGCTCATATTGTTCCTCAAAATGGTGTCTGTCGGCATAGTATTGGCCAACATACGATTGTCAAAAATGAGGATAGTTATGTCATTTTCTCCTGTAACTGGGTTTCTATAATGCTGAATAGGTATTCCATCCTTCTGAGCCTCTATGAACGCCGGAGTCCACTTCACAATTAACGGGTGTTCTTCGGGCTTAGGGCTTTTCTTAATCGGAATGAAACTAACACCCTTCCTTTTCATCTGTTTGAAGAATCCTCTCTCATGCTCACTCTCTTCCTGTTCCATCCATTCTATTAGCAAATGGTAAAGTTGCATGGCTTGAGGACAGTAGGTTCCCTGCATACGGCGACCCTTCCCTGGAGCAACACCTGTCCATGGGCGGAACACTGTTGGTTGGAGGGTTTGAGGGTCACGGAAGTATTGGTCGAATAGTTCGCCGTAGTCCATATTACGACAATCCACACCACTAACTACACATTGAAAAGGCTTGGAGTTATACTTGTAGCCAAACAATCCAGTAAATCTCTTAACAGGCTTTAGCGTTTTCATGGCTCGCTTAATGTTCTTACGACGTGCTTTGACAGGGTCTGGATGGTCGCTAAATTGGAAATCAATTACAGGGACTACATTATCCCAATCCACGTTCCTGTTTTGAGGCAAATTGCCTACCAGGTCTTTCATTCTCTCTTCTTGGTATTTCATAGGTCACTCATTCCTTTCATAATGGCATCCTCGACGTTCCAGCCCACCGAAGCGGAAATTGCATCCACTCTGGTCGGTACGCCCAACTCTTGTAGCCTATACAAGTGTTCCCGAAAGGGGAGGAATATGGGGTGCTCAAAGATAAGACCACGCTCCCACTGAGCATAACCCTCCTCATCGAGCCATAAATCTGCCTTGTTGGCAAGAACAATGATTCTCTTTGGTCTCCATTTGCGAGCCCTAAATCTTTTCCAAAAGCCAAGGCCTTTAGGACGCTTACCATTTGACAGATGTTCGACGATGTAACCAAATGCCAGTTGATTAGAAGTATCATCGGTATTGGTTAAGTGGCGGTGGTCCAGAAGAATAATGAGAGTTTCTATGCGTCTTGAGTACATATCTCTCAGCCACATGGGGAAGTATTCTTGATGGCCACCAATATCCCGAGAAACCACGGTCTTTGACATGCCGTCAGAACGAACCCTACGCACCGCTCTTAATGGCATGCGGTGGTGTTTAGAGAGCCATTTCTTCTTATGATGCGTTCTGTCATACTCTCCGAGGGGTCTTACATGACCTTCAGTCATTAACTGCCTATCTAATGTGGACTTACCGGTTTCAGTGAATCCATAAACTCCTATGTTATGTGTAATGTAACGCCCAAATATGTCAGTAAAGCGCCAGAAACCATGCGCTACTACAATTGCAGCCGCTGATGCAGGCTCGACCATTATTTCACCCCACTAACGCTTCAAGCACATTAAATTTAGCATCTTTTTTGAATAACATAGTGTGCCCGCATTCAGTGCAACTTAGAGATTTGAATTGTTTGTTTGAGTAGTTAAACAACCTGCTCCACTTCCCTTGCATGATAACGGTATCAATCTGAAGGCTTTTGCTCCCACATACGATACACTTCACTTTTTCACCTCCAAGATTCTAACCATTATTTCACCCCAGCAACCAACCTATAATACCAGCGTGGTCAGTGAATTTGAAAACACAGTAATCTGCAATCGCAGCACCCGTAGCACTGGTTATAGCGGCTAATGTACCCCAAAAGTAAGCCTTAATTTTGAAGTAACGCATTTCCCAAGTGTTTCCGAAATGAATTGTTTTCATCAAAGACTCTTGTTGGTCGTCGTTAATATCTCTAAAGATTCGACCCATTGTTTCACCTCACGGGGGGACTCCTTGAAAATACTCGCAATCAAAGCAGTAGCCAAACTTGAAGTCCAAAGAATCACATTTCGGGCACTTAACGGTGCTGGAAACAATAGCCGCCTCCTTTGACTCCACGCCTACAACGCCCCCCTGCTCTGGTTTGTGCACCACATCTTATAGATTCTCGGCTGCCGTCTCCAAATTCGCTGCGTGTTGCGCTACTTTCTGTTCCTGTGTTCCACTTGGATTCAAGTCGAGCGAGTTCTTGTCGGATGATTGAACGGATGTTTTCGTCGGTATTGGTTGATTTAGTGTCAACTTTGGCCCCACTGGAATCCCCATTACTCTGTGGCGGTCTATACCCAAAGATTCCGGCGTAGGGAGTTCGACTTGTGTTCCCTGTGGTTGAAGGCCTGTGCCGAGTTGTAGGGCTGACAGGGCTGCCATAGCCTGCTGAATCTCCTGTAAGTTTCCCATTAACGAGTCGCTTTCCTGTTGTGTGATTACATTATCCGCCATAGCGTGGGTAGCATTGGATTGGAAAATTCCCAACTGCTGGTTAAGCACTGCTTCTAACTGTGCTTTTTCCTGCTCAAACTTGAGAGATGCCATTCTTCTGCGGTTTGCATTTCGCATACGCTTTAATTGGCGTCGGTGTTGAGAAGAGTCCTCAAACATAGCACGATAGACGAAATAGAATGCAGCCTGTACCGAGAATCCTGCAAAACCATAGAAGATTGCTGACTCGTATGAACTGTCAAAGTGACTCCATGTCCAATTCACATACAGGAGAATACAGAATGCAAGTAAGATAGATTGGAACAACATGGTTCCAAGTAATCTTAACTCAGATTCCCTCTGTTGCTCACGATACTCTTGCATCTCATCTGTACCTTCGCCCGAACTAAACATTGTGTTCAGTAGCGGATTATTTCCAATAATGTCAGGACTGACAACCAATTCGGGCCACCTCCAATAATCCAAGCATATCTATTCTGTCTGCGGGCTCATGGGTGAACAACTCCACCCCTTCTGGGCCTTCAACGATGAGCAGAAACCTAACTCCTGCTTGACGCATCGCCAAGACCCCTTCTTGTGCTTTATCAATTTTCATTTCACTCACCAAATTCATCGGGTTCTTTCGCTATAATGATGTTATCAATACGAAGAAGAAGAGAAGCAGTAGCAGTAGCCGACTCCAAAGCCCTTTGAATGACCTTTAGTGGCTCCACAACATTCTCTTTTGACATATCAACAACCTCGCCTGTGTACACATTTAGACCTGCATTCTGCTGGCCTTCTGCGTGTGCCTTACGAAGTTCACGGAGAGTAGCAATAGGCTGCAACTGACCGGAGTTTTCAGCAAGGGTAAGAGGGATGATTTCAAGAGCGTCTGCAAACGCTTCGACTGCCAGTGACTCAAGGCCACCAACAGATGTTGCATAGTCCCTTAGAGAAATCGCTAAGTCGATTTGTGATGCTCCTCCGCCAGCGAGAACCTTACCTTCTTCACGGGCTACATGCACAACACCTATCGCATCATCCATAGCACGGGCTATTTCTTGAGCAGTTTGTTGCGTAGGTGCATAAACTACTACGGACACTGCATTTGTGTTAGGAGTATCTTTGAGTAGGAAGAATCCGCGCTGGCCGCTCGTAGCCGACATTTCCTCCATAACTCCACATGTACCTAAGTCTGCGACCTCTAAATCTTCAAGTCCCGATACGATTAGTGCACCGGTAGCGTCTGCTACGGCTTCAAGATTGGATGCTGCACAACGGCGGCACGCTATGATTCCATTACGGGCAAATAACTCAGCAAGTCCTGGGTTAATGTCCTTAGATGATAAGACTACATTAGCACCCAAACCGGTGATGTGGTCTGCCATGGCTTGGAGCATTTGCTTCTGTCGAAGGCGGAATGCTTCTGCTTCTTCATGAGATGAAAACTGTATGTTGGTCCCTTGAGCCATAGGAGGTAAGTCCACCGCCCCATCAATCAACGCAATACGGGCGTTTTCAACGGCGTCGGGCATAGCATTGTGCATCTTCACTTGACCTATGATAATACCATTCGGAGAGAAACTCTCAGAAACTGGAGAACCGTAGCGAGTTAGGACGTTGATTGAGCCTGGTGCTGCATTTTCAGTGGACTTAACACACAATTCAGCGAGTAGGTCCTTATTGTCCTCTGCGGATTTGCCTGTCATAGCCGTCTTGGCTACATCAAGCAAATACTTCTCTGCCCCAAGAGTCATTCCTGGAAGTAAGTCTTGACATTTCTTGAGTGCAAGATTGTAACCCTTTACAATAGTAGTAGGGTGAACCTTCTTTGCGATAAGGTCCTCTGCCTGCTTTAGTAATTCCCCGGTAATCACAATTGCCGAAGTGGTCCCATCATAACACTCTTCTTCTTGAGTGCGGGCTACTTCAACTATCATATGTGCGGTTGCGTGTGTGAAATTGGTTTCTTTCAGAATGGTGGCACCATCGTTAGTTACTACGGTGCGGCCAGAACGGTCAACTAACATCTTGTCCATTCCCATAGGACCAAGAGTCGAGCGTACCAATTCGGCTACGAATTTTCCAATTCCAATGTTCACTTCTTGGGCGGTTTGTGTCTTTTGCTGAGAAGCATCTGTTGCTTGTGCCATGGTATTTCCCCAGTATAGAGGGCATTACCAAGTGGGGATAAATGAAACGGTCAAACCGCCAACCAGTGAAGAGTCTGATTTCCAGAGGCTGATGCAAGGAAAATGTGAGAACCACGAATCACTTCTAACTCAACAGATTCACCCGCAGCCAGAGGGAAACCAACCGAGCCGGTTGTCCCGGAATTCCCGACGCGAATTACTGCGCTATTCCCCGAGTCAGCCTTCAACAAAATACTTCTTTGAGCAATAACAGGTAATATGTTATTGTTGGTGCCAGAGGTTGCAGCATCTGAGAAATAGTCGTCGAGATTTCTGGTGTCGGTCGCTATCGTCAAGGATGCAAAACCAACAGGTCCGGTATTAGTGTCATCTCGAATTGGAGCGAAATCCTCTATTCCGGTATCGAATACCTTGACTTTTGCTTGTCCTGTGTGAGACTCAACAATTCCTGCTACTGGGACTGTGGAAGTACCATATCCGTATGCTCGAACTGCCAGACCTTTTTCTCCGTTCATGTATAACCCCACAACCCACATGAATAAAGGGCTTTCCTTTCCTACTCCTTTATGGTCACTACTCAATGCCCCCTGTTCATGAAGGTTGTAACCCGTGACAATGTCCGTGGACCGAGTGGTGACTGCAAAGGTTGTGGGGCTACTACTCGCTCTCATATTCTGGAGCCAGCACAATATGAAGAGTATGAACTTGTCACTGGTGCCGAAGAAGAGGAATATCAAGCATCTTACAAAGAAGACACCGGAGAAGATGAAGTTGAAATTCGCTATATGTTATTGGAACGCCCGACCGTGATGTGTCACAAGTGTTGGAGTCGCTTTAGAGATGACCAAATCACGGCTTTGGATGAATCCTATGATGAGTGGATGGCTGACCCCCTTGGCTCATCTCCTCACATCAAGATGTTTTTGAAACGCTGGAAATACCACCAATTCGCCCATGAGTCTGAAAAACATGTGTTAGAGAAGGTTAAGGCTATCGCTAACGCCATCAAGGAGGCTATGCTAAATGTCGAATGAACAGGCTATGGCAGTAATTGATGCTGCCAGAGAGCAACTACGTGAACTTGGCATTGAAGATGTCTTAATCGCAATCGGCGGCGACCAAGGAGTCGCATTCTCATTTGCGGGCGCTACTAAATCACTTGCATACCTATCTATGAGTGCATGGCTTGAAATCATGATGAGTTCAGTGGCTAACAGTTATGTTGATACCGGAACCATGGGGGAGGATTGATTGCGACGGCTTGACCTATTCCCTACTCCTTTGTGGGTATGGAATCTGCCAAAATACGAGCAATACTCTGACTCTATCATGGAATGGGTTAAGGAAAACTGTGATGAAGAAGGGCGCTGGCAATCTCAAACTAATATCCAGACTCTTGAGGAATTCGAACCTCTGTGTTCGCACCTACTGAAACTGTGCCGAAAGGTAAGCAAACAGTTAGGGCACGACCTAAAGAGATATGGTGAGTTGAAAATAAGTGCAGGCTGGGTTAACAGGACTACTGTCCACACCTATGCTCAAGAGTCACATACTCACCCCAACAATGTTCTAAGTGCTATCTATTACGTCAAGACACCTATTGGTATGGGTAAAACGGTCTTTACTGACCCAAGACCCGCAGCAGGGGTAATAGTACCAAGACCCGAGAGAAATAACGCCTTGAACGGAATGAAGCAGTTTTTCAATTCCAACGAAGGTATGTTAGTTGTATTCCCTTCCTTTTTACCACACCGAGTTTCACCAGGTGTTGAAGATGGGGAAAGAGTAACCGTATCATTCAATATCACGTTTGAGAACAGTGATTTGATGGCACTACCACTATGGGGTGAGTAAATGGCACAAGATGAGAGAATTAAAGCGAACGAATGGATTGTAAAGAAGCGCTGCCCGATATGTGCGGACATCGCTGATAAGAAGATTGACCCCGAAGGAGACCAACTTTTCGACGATAACGCTAAGACACAACCAATGTTTTGTCCACAATGTGGGCATCTCGACATTCGCGTGTTCCAAGAAATAGGCGCTATTGAGATTGCCCGCACTTCTGAAAGAGGAGATACCCAGCCGTGGAACCATATTACCGTTGTTAAGTGTATGAGTTGTGAATGGAAACACGTTTCAGCCACTAATCCGTGCCTCGGTAATCCATGGGATGAAATCATGGGATTCGAGAGACCGCTCGACCAAACAAAAGAAACTAAGCGTAAGGTTCGCTTTAGTAATGAGCAGGCAGTTGGGCTACGCGCTCATGATGAAAAATACACTAAAGAAACTAAGTTAAGAAACAAAAGGTATAAGTCAAAGAGGGTTGTGCATAGTAACAACCCGGAGGATAAGGGACAGCCTGGAGAGGAATCAACATTTACCTATGTGCCTACCAAGGATGAAAAGAAAATGCCCCGTTTCCGAAAGGATAAGAAAAAGAAAGGTGAATAATTATGGCAAAAGAAGTCAAAGAAACCACAATCAGCGTGAACTTGAACTACCAAGGATTAGAATTTACTCTATCCCAGACCGCGTCTAACTACGCACTGGAAGAGGCCCTGGATGCACTGGCAAACCAGGTAAAGATTCTATCCGCTACTGACGGTGGATTAGAAGACCCAGAGTGATTACTAATCACTTAGACGCTGCGAATGCCCCAGCGAGAGCAAGAGAGGATAATACTCCTATTCCCGCACCAAGGGCTAAATTGCGTGTAGCAATTTGCTTGCGGTTAATCTTACGGCTGAATCCTAAGAATATACTTTCGAATTCTGAACGTAAGAGAGCCGAGCCTGCGAAATAAACGCCGCCCACGATTATAGCCAATGGTGTAATGACGGCTAATGCAGTAGCCTCCTTTTGGTCTATACCATAGAAGCCGCCTTTGGACTTATCAACTCCAGAATAGTAACCGTTCCTTCTTTTGGATAGCGGTGCGGCTTGCTTCTCATATCTTGGATTGAAAGCCAAGTCAGCATAGTCTCTGGCCCATGTTCTCGCATTCCTGTCTTGTGCATGAGGCGAAAGCCTCGGTTGTTTCTTCTTTACGTCATCCCAGCCCATCTAATCACCTCAAAATGTTGCTAATATGAATGGATATTTTGCTCTTGAACCCTTACCCAGCAAGTGAAACTTAGCATCAAAAATAGCACCAACGGCATTTGCTTGCTTGAGAGTTAGTGCCTTCAATTCTCCCGGCTTGATATTTGCTACCTCAGCAACTTCTCCCATGCCTTTTCCTCCTACTCTTGTCTTGAACATGGTGTCCTCACCAAGGGCGTTGCTATACAGTGCATTGATAACTCCGTCTTTCATGTCCTCGCTCTTGAGAGCATTGAAATCCTTTGCTACCTTGCGTGCATCTTTCTCATACGTTTTTATTATAATTATAGTATATCCCATATCAATCATTCCTGTCAATCAAATAGAAGGCCACTAAGCCCAGTGAAATAGTAGCACTTCCTAAGAAGGCCCCGTATGCTGCCTGCTTCCATGGAATGTCCACAAAACGCAACGCTGGCATAATTAGTAAGCCACGAACCGTTGTTGCTTGTAGCATCAAAGCGGCTCCCGATAATTCGCCCCCTGCAATTTTCTTTGCAGCATCATAGGAACGAGGTTTGAGAACCTGCTTTACCAAATCCATACAATCACTTCTCCTTAGTTGGTAGTGGCCACGTTAGCGGGAAAACTTCGTTTGCTAAGTCAGCGGTCATAGTGTAGCAAGCGAAACAGGCGGCGGTTAGATTATCGCCAGTATTGAAAGTATAACCATTTGCATAATTGTCGATAGCACGATTGATGTAGCGTTTTTGTGCTTCGCTCTTACTGTTCCAACCTCGAAGAGATTGCCACTCATTTCTATACCCCCAAATGGTAGCGTAGTAGGTTTTATTGTTTGTCGCAAATGGCTGCGATAGACGGACTTCGTCTTTCTTACCAAGTGGTCCTTCTATAATTTCTTCATTTTTCGAGAAGTACCTAATTACATAGTGGAGACCAACTATTGAGCCAATAATGACCCCCCACTGAACTAAGGGCCCACTTTGTGTCAATTTCTTGGGTAATATACCCATCTTCACTCCTCCGCTAAAATCAATCCCATGTTAGCGATAGTATATCCTAAGAATGCAGTCGCTAAGCCTTTTCGCCCCTCTTTGAAGTGGAAAAACGAGATACCTGCATACACAACACTGATGCCTGCGGTTAACAACTGTGTCTTAGATAATGCCATCATACCACAACCATTTCTTCTCCGACTTCTGGAATTAGACCAACGTTGCCAAATATGTCATGTACGCTAACCGGGCTCGGTGCAGTATCGAATTTCGACCCAATATCTTGCTTGCCTGTAAAGCCGTTGCTAACTGAACCGAAGCCACCGTGAGAAACCCTACGCTTTAGTTTGCCAGGGACTCTCAACATTTTCTTCTGGCCTCCGAACATCTTAGGTGTTCCACCAGAAGACTCCAACAGTGTTGGTGCTGCTTCTTTTGGCATAGCGCCATGTGACGAAGATGTGCTTGTGGTCGTCGAAGTCGATGCACCAAGGTTGGTTAGCCTCTTTGCTTGGCCCTTGTGCATCTTAGATGCGGCTCTCAATTGTTTTGCGACATCATCAATCTCCGCTTGCTCTTTTTGAGTAATGTGTCCTAATGTGTATGATGAAGCGTATGGTGAACTACCCTCTGGTGCGGTAACTGCTCGAAGTAATGTAAAAGAAGCGTTAGCAAGAGTGAAGGCACCGAAAACGCTC
>MDTG01334236.1_pt1 | contig 14160 bp, 12 predicted proteins | sample 811421 | NCBI WGS metagenome assembly MDTG01 (sample SAMN05326645, study PRJNA326480) | marine metagenome | isolation source: seawater | place: Pacific Ocean: South East | collected 2011 | reverse complement strand
AGGATACGAAACTCTTGTACAAAAATTTTCGTGAATATTCTGAAAGGAATAAGTTAAAAATTGAATGGGAAAAAATAGAAGAAATTCCTGCAAATTACCTTGTTAATTTACTCAGCATGAACCTAGATTTTTCTGGAATTGAAAAACAAACTCTTCTGGAATCTCCAGACCTTGATTCCCGCCTTGAGGATTTAATAGCTTTGATGGGTATGTCAGGCTTAAGCGAAGAGTTAACTAACTCGTCACCAAATTATTTGAACTGAATCCCAAGTTTTGTGGTTCCAGCAAAGTACTTTAAAATAACTTAAAGACCATTTTTTAAATCCTAAAACGATCCAAAGAAGATTATAGAAATTGGTCCGAAACAGAGAATAATATTGAAAAAACAATAAGCCATGACTAAGACTGCAAAAATATTTCTTTTCAAATTTCTTTTGCTGCAAATAATAATTTCTATCAATTATTCACCATCATATGGTCAGAAAATATCTACATATCATCATAACCCTGTTTTAGGAGTTGTAGACGGTAAACAGATAACATTTGAAGATGTACGAAACAAAAGTATGAATGACCTTAGCTTGAGGCTTTATCAGCAACTGAGTGTCAAATTGATGGAGTATTCAATCAAAATACTTGCAGCAAAACATTCAGAAATTAACTTGACTCCGAAAAAAAAAGTAACGCTTAAAGAAATCAATGTTTTTTTTGAACAAAACAATCTACATAAACGTGGAACACTTGAACAACTCCGCCCTCAGATTAATCAGTTTCTGAAGCAGCAAATTCGAAATCAACATCTGTTAAACCAATACACAATTGCCTTGGAAAATGGTTGGGTAATTTCTCATCTAAAACCGCCTTCTGAATTTATGCTAGAAGGAAATATAAAAACAGGCTATATCAGAGGGAATAAAAAAGCTTCAGTAATACTTCTTGAATTTTCTGACTATCAATGCCCTTTTTGTGGACGGGTACAACCTACGATCAGCAGACTCTTGAATGATTACAAAGACAAAGTTGCTTTTGGCTATAGGCATTTCCCATTGTCCTTTCATAAAGACGCTGATGAAGCAGCTATTGCAACTGAGTGTGCACGGGAACAAGATAAATTCTTGGAATTGCATCTACTTTTATTTGCACGCCAAAAAGCGCAGACATCCAGTGATCTGAAAAAATATGCACGTGAAGTAAAAGTGAGTTCACCTGAAAAATTTGACAAATGTTTGGACAGCGAAAAATTTCGTGAGCTAGTCGAGCAAGATATAAGCGACGGTTCAAAACTAGGTATTTCAGGAACCCCAGGTTTTCTAGTAGGAGCATTTAACCCAAATACGGGAAAAATAAAGGGTGAAGTTCTTTCAGGTGCTCAACCATATAATGAATTTAAGAAAATACTGGACAAATACTTGAGCCGGCAACAAAATTTATGAACCAATCTGACCTTCGCCAATCACTTGAGAATATTGGGGTACCAAATATTTTGGTTATTGGTGATCTTATGCTGGACCACTATTCCTGGGGAGAAGTGGATCGTATTTCTCCAGAAGCACCTATTCCTGTTATGAAAGTACTGAGAGAAGATCAAAGATTAGGAGGAGCTGGTAATGTAGTGATGAATCTGACTACTTTGGGTGCAAATGTGTCTGTCTGCGGAGTTACAGGAAAAGATGAAACTGGAGAAATCATCAACAAATTGCTTGCAAAAAATGGGGCTGATTGTTCCGGAGTTATTGTCTCAGAAAATCATAAAAGCTGCCTCAAGCATAGAATGATAGCAGGACAAACCCATTTGCTTCGCTTGGATATAGACCCTGCTCCAGTCATAGATTATCCTCAAAATCAACTAATCGAATATTTACATGAGAAAGTACCAAAATGTGATGCGGCAATAGTTTCTGACTATGGAAAAGGCATGTTAAGCTCCTCAATTCTAAATGAGCTTGCTTTATGCGGAAAAAAACATGGAGTTCCTGTTGTAGGTGATCCCAAGCGAACTTCAGATTACAGTATATATAAGGACTTTACACTCATAAAACCTAACCGTAAGGAAACTGAAGCTGCAGTTGGATTTTCTCTAAACAATCGACATAATATTCTACAGGCTGCAGAAAAACTTAAAAACGAAGTTCGTCTAGATTACCTTTTAATTAGTCTTGATAAGGATGGTTTGCTGCTTTTTAAGAACTCTGATGATTATCATTTTTTTGAAGCTCAAACACAGGAAGTTTATGATGTGGTGGGAGCGGGAGACACCGTAAGTAGTGTAATGGCTTTTATGATTGCCGGTAAAGCACGTATTGAGGATGCAGCTTACTGGGCGCAAATAGCATCCAGCATGGAAATTCAGCATGTAGGTGTTGTTTCATTTACAAAAAAGGAACTTCTTCAGCGCTTTGAGTTTGGGGAATCATATACGAAAATATTGACCTTGGATCAACTTTGTGGAACTTTGCCAAACGAGTTGCCTATTGTATTTACAAATGGCTTCTTTGACAATATCTCAGCAGGACACTTAAAGTTTCTGAATCAATTGAAGTCTCTGAAGGGGTTTAATGTAGTTGGAATCAACAGCGACAAAAGTATTACAGAGCAAAAAGGTGTTCTTCCACTTCTTAATGAGCGTGAACGTGCATTACTGCTTTCAGCATTAGAGGCAGTAGACAGAGTAGTAATTTTTAATGAGATTGATGCCAGCTCGATGATAAGACGAATTCGTCCACAGATAGTTGTTAAAGGAAAGAGTTTCCTAAACAAACATATGCCTGAATTAAAAGCAATTGAGGAGACCGGTGCCAAACTTGAGTTTTTTCCTGAGCATTAGTTCCAGATGAGATTTGATCTTTACATTAATTTTTAATCAAAATTGTGAGTTCAATAAATTGCTTAAATCATCAATCTTAAATTAAATTATAAGAGAAATGACTGTAAACATTTCTGACGTATTAGACATTGTAAGTCGCCAGAACCAATGGAGAGGTAGAGAGGCTATCAATCTGATTGCTAGCGAAAATGTGCAGTCTGATGCAGTAAAACAGGCCGAAATAAACGATTTTATGGGACGATACGCAGAGGGACATCCCAACACAGATCAAAAAGACGGGCGATATTATGAAGGCACTCGCTATATAGACCAAATAGAAAGCATGGCAGTTAGCGAAATGATCAAGCTGGCAAATTGTCTTCAAGCAGATGTGCGCCCCGTCAGCGGAAACGCAGCAAACACTGCAGTCGCTTTAGGAATACTGCGAGGTAATGACACAGTGATTGTGAACTCAATTGAGAATGGGGGACACATTAGTCACAACCCCATAGGAGTTGTAGGTAGAAGAATTCAAGTCCGTGGAAAAGTTCTCACACTGGGACGCGAAAATTCTATTAATCTGCATTTTTGGCCAACCACCCAAGACGGATATCATCTGGACATACCAAAATGTTTAGATTTGCTGGAACAAACTTCACCCAATCTAGTTATTCTTGGAAAGAGCCTGTTTCTTTTTCCTGAGCCTGTTAAAGAAATTGCTGAAGTATGCCGTGCTAAAAACATTCCAATACTTTATGACGGTGCTCATGTGTTGGGGCTTATAACGGGCGGAAAATTCCAAAACCCTTTTCAAGAAGGTGCTCACTTTATTAATGCCAGCACTCACAAAACTTTTCCTGGACCGCAACGTGGTATTATTTTAGGCAACATGAGTAATGAACAGGAAATGAAATGGTGGAACAGCGTAGACAGGGGTGTAATGCCTGGCTCTTCAAGCAGTCACCATTTACATACGCTGCCAGGGATGTTGATAGCAATAAGAGAAATGGCTGAATATGGACATCAATATGCTTCGCAAACAGTTGCTAACGCCAAATCATTAGGCCGAGCGCTTGCCGATGAAGGAGTTAATGTAGAAGCAGAAGAATTTGGTTTTACGAAAAGTCACCAGCTAGCGATAAACGTTACAAACTTTGGAAATGCAAAAGAAATTGCCCGCTCACTAGCAGAACATAATAACATCATCACCAATTATAATCTTCTTCCGGGAGACAAAGATCCGAATAATCCTTCCGGTTTAAGAATTGGTGTACAGGAAATGACAAGATACGGTATGAAAGAAGCTGATATGCAGGAACTTGCTGGCCTAATGAAGGTCGCTCTTGAAAAAAAAGTTGTTAAAGATCAAGTAATACAATTACGCAGTCGTTTCACTAAAGTACACTATGCCTGATCAATTCTAAATCAAAGTTTTACTAAGTTTGATCTAAAGAGAATAATTTATATTTTCAATCAGACATTTTTACCCGGTCCCCTTAGATGTGTTGATTTCTTCTTTCGCCAGATAAATTTCAATGGAGTTCCTTCAAAACCAAAGTGATGACGGAACTGGTTTGCAATATATCGCTCGTAAGCAAAATTGGTTTTTTCAGGATTGTTGGTCATGAAAACAAACGTCGGCGGAGCTACACTTACCTGATTACCATAGAAAACTTTAGTTGGACGTCCTGATTTGGAAGGTGGCGGATGTTGATTAACTATGGTCTGAAGTATGGTATTAAGGTCTGATGTCTGTATACGTCGTACATATTGTTTATGGACTTGAAAAATGAGATCAAAAATCTGGTGCATACGCTGCCCGCTCTTTGCACTTACACAAACAAGCGGAGCAAAACTTATAAAGTTCAATTTATGCTGTACCTCTTTTTCAATTTCCTTCCTGCTTTTGCCTTCCTTCATTGCTAGGTCCCATTTATTAAAAACGATGATCAATGACTTCCTGCGATCATTAACATAACCGGCAATTTTCAGTACCTGTTCGGTGATTCCTTCCTCAGCATCAATTATCAGAAGGGCTACGTCAGACCGCTCAATAGATCTAAGTGCGGATACGATACTAAAGGTTTCTATTTTCTGGCTTACCTTTCCTCGTCTGCGTATTCCTGCGGTGTCTACTAGAATAACATCCTGACCCTTGTGAACACAAAGACTGTCAACCGGATCTCTAGTGGTCCCTGAAACAGCATCAACAATCATTCTTTCCTTGCGGAGCAGGGCGTTTACAATTGATGATTTGCCTGCGTTAGGCTTACCAACAACTGCAACTGATACAGAATCTTCGGGATTATCCTTACGCTTTGCGGGATCTAGTTTTTTATGCTGTAGGGGAACTTTTTGATTTACCTCATGAAGAAGGCCCTCAATTCCACGATTATGCTCCGAAGAAACAGGAAATATTTTCTCAATGCCAAGCTTGTGAAACTCTAGGCTTTCATTTTCTAGACGTTGATTATCTGCTTTATTCACCACGACAAAAAGTGGTCTTCCTACTTCAACTAATTTACGATATATCTCTTCATCTGCATAAGTCCATCCTTCTTGCGCATTAGCAACAAATAAAATACAATCCGATTCTTCAACAGCACGTTGTGCCTGCTGTGCCATTTTAAGTATGAGTGAGGTTTCCGCAGTAGGTTCAAAACCACCAGTATCAACGACAATAAATTCAAAACCATGATATTCTGCTTTTCCATAATTGCGGTCTCTAGTTATTCCTGGATTTTTTTCAACAAGAGCAGAACGTCTACCAATTAGGCGGTTAAACAATGTTGATTTTCCAACATTTGGCCTTCCAACAATGGCTGCAATGGAGAGCGTATGGGACATGGTTTATTGCAGATGATTTTATACATCAAGATTCTTAACTCTAAGTGCGTTTTCTTCAATAAAGTTTCGGCGGGGTTCAACATGATCACCCATCAAAATAGTAAAAATTCCATCTGATTCTACTATATCTTCAATAGTTACTTTTTTAAGTGTCCTGACATTGGGATCAAGTGTTGTTTCCCATAATTGTTCCGGATTCATCTCACCCAATCCTTTGTAGCGTTGGATATACATTCCTTTCTTACCAAAGTTTATCATAAAATCCAGAACTTCAAACCATGATTTAAATACATGGCTTTCACTTTCTTTTTCTTCAGTTAAAACCAATCCTTTTTCACCTATTGCAGCTTTGAGTCTACCGTATTCCTCAAACATCTGAGAATAATCATAGGCACTCAAATTTTCCAGTAAATTAATAGAAAGTTCAATTTGTTGCTCATTTACCTCAATTAAAACATTGTTACCCTGTTTATCAGGATTAACAGTAAGTTTATAGTCTTGATAAATGTTCTTTAAACCATTGATACATTTGAGAATATGCTCTGCTCCTCCTAAATCAATTTCAATTTGGTGTTTGAGTAGCAGATTGATCAACATGTTCAGATTAGGGTTATAGCACAATCGATCGTAATGGGTTTTAAAAAGTCTGATTTGCATTGCAATCTGAAAAAGTTTATCCCCACTTATTTCAGCTTCATTTTCAGGCTTTAGAGTTAATGTTTCACTTGAAGATCTAACAAGCCTTTCAATCATTTCATTTTCATCTCTCAAGTAGAAGCTAGAACGCCCCTTTTTTGCTCTGTATAATGGTGGCTGAGCAATATAAAGATAGCCATTCTCAATGATTTCAGGCATTTGTCTATAGAAAAATGTTAATATCAGTGTCAGAATGTGACTACCGTCAACATCTGCATCAGTCATGATAATAATTTTGTGGTAGCGGATTTTTTCAAGATTAAATTCTTCTTTGCCTATTCCTGTGCCCATTGCAGTTATTATTGTTTTTATTTCTTCATTGGAGAGCATCTTGTCAAAACGGGCCTTTTCCACATTTAAAATTTTACCTTTCAAAGGCAAAATTGCCTGATTTTTTCGATCACGTCCCTGTTTGGCCGATCCACCAGCGGAGTCACCCTCCACCAAAAACAACTCACTAAGAGAAGGATCAGATTCCTGACAATCTGCTAGTTTTCCTGGAAGTGTGCTAAATTCAAGTACATTTTTTCTTCGCGTAAGCTCTCTTGCTTTTTTTGCAGCAAGTCTTGCCCTTTGAGCATCGATTGCCTTTGCCACGATCTTTTTTGAAACAGATGGATTTTCTTCAAGATATGCTCCTAAATATTCCGAAACTAGCGTTTCAACCTTTCCTTTAATTTCAACATTTGTCAGCTTAATTTTTTTCTGAGATTCAAACTGAGGTTCCATCACCCGAGCGCTAATCACTGCTGCCATACCTTCACGAACATCCTCACCTGAAAAATTTTCCTTAGAATCGTTTGATATGTTATTTGAGATCATATAATTATTTAAGGTTCGAGTGAGTGCCCCCTTGAAACCTGTAAGGTGAGTTCCTCCGTCTATTGTATTGATATTATTAACAAATGAGTATATTCTCTCTGTGTAACTGTCGTTATACTGAAAAGCTACTTCAATTTCAACATCTTCTGATTTACCTGAAAAATAAACAGGATTTTCATGAAGGACATTTTTGTTTTCATTAATGTGCCTGATGAAAGACGCAATTCCGCCTTCATATTTAAATTCCTGAAATCTTTCACTGCGATTATCCTTGATCGAAATCAAGATGCCCTTATTCAAAAAAGCCAATTCTCTTAATCTATGGGCTAAAATATCATAATTGAACACCACGTGATCAAAAATTGTATCGTCGGGCCAGAATGTAATATTGGTTCCTGTTTTTCTGCTGTCCTCAATTTGCTCTAGAGAGCTTGCAGTCTGGCCCTTCTTATATTCCTGTTTCCACAAAAATCCTTCTCGGTGAATTTCAGCAATCATTTTGTTGGAAAGAGCATTCACAACAGATGCTCCTACACCATTTAGTCCACCGGAAACCTTGTAGTTACTGTTATCAAATTTTCCACCGGCATGTAGACGGGTCAGAATCAATTCTACTGCTGGAATACCTTCTTCTTCGTGAATACCGACTGGAATTCCCCTACCGTTATCTTCTACTGAAATACTTCCATCAGAATTGATTATTACATGAATTTCACTACAAAAGCCGGCTAAAGCCTCATCAACACTGTTATCAACTACTTCAAAGACCAAGTGATGTAGTGCAGTATTATCGACACCTCCAATATACATTCCTGGACGTAAGCGCACTGCTTCCAGACCCTGCAGCACGGTAATATTAGATTCATCGTAATCCGTGATTTCTACATTTTGATTTTCTTGCATGTTGTTCCTTAGAGATACAAATGAAGTAATTTATTTCATTATGAATTCAGACAAGTTGGCCTTGGACAACCTGAAACTGTTTTCCAGGGTAAGATTTTAATGGTTCAGAGGTTGAAGTAATAAAAATCTGATTTTTTAAATACAAAAAATATTTAAACACGGAGTTAACAACTTCATCATCAAGTTCCGAAAAGAGATCATCAAATATCATTACTGGCGAAAAACTATATTTATCAAATAATAAACGATTTATAGTCATTATTAAAGACAAATTAGTGATTCTGAATTCGCCTTGTGAGAAAAAATCTCTGTCTTTTTTTCCGTTTAGTATCAAATGATACTCATCACGATGAGGTCCAGCTACTGCAAAACCATACTGTAAATCTCGGGTCAAATTTTTTTTAAGTTGGAGCAAAATTTCACTTTCTTGAAAATTTTTAGTTATTAAGGATGGCTTATAAATCAATTTCAGCAGTTCATTACGCCCCGAGAGTCCTTTGAAAACGTCACTTAAATAAGTATTAACCAACTCCACAAAGTCATTTCTCTTTTTCATTAACTTCACTGCAGACTTTGCAAGCATAATATTCCAAAGTGGCAGCTGGTCAGTATTTCCTTGCCTCAATAGAGCGTTTTTTTCAGAGATAATTTTTGAATATTCCTGAAATATTTTTACATAAATTGAGTCATTAAAAGAAATAATTCTATTGAAAAATTTTCGTCTTTCCTGAGGTGCGCTACGAAACAGATTGACATCCTCCGGAGTCAGAGCTAAAGCCATGAAGGAAGGCATATATTCAGATACTTTCCGGACTAATGAATTGTCAAGAATTACCTGTCTTCCTTTATTTGAAAGGTTTATCCTGATTTGATGCTGAACACTTTTAGACTCTACCTTAGCAGTAATGAGTGCTTCTGTACTTTTTTCATTTAGAAGTTTAGGTATTTTCCTTGTACGGAATGACTCCAGATTACACAGGTAATAAAGAGCCTCAACCAGATTTGTTTTACCCTGTCCATTTGAACCATAAATCCAGTTTATCCCCTGATTAAGTTCCGCAATACAACTTTGATAATTACGAAATTGTGAGAGCTCCAAGTTTCGGACGATCATAAACAATCATTTCCGACTTACGGTATTCATATAATTTTTCAAATGCCTTTGGGCATTAAAGCAGAAACCGTAAAACTACCATTCAACTCTCAAAGGCATTATGACTGATAAAAAAGATTCATCATCTGGAGATTTGATGATTGTAGGACTCATTGAATTCTTACATCCCAGTTTCACAGTCTTACTCTCTATAACTGACAGAACATCTAACAGATATCTAGAATTAAATCCGATTTCAAAAGATTCACCTTCATATTCCATTTCTACTTCATCAAAAACTTCGCCATAGTCTGCCTTCTCACTTTCAAGTTTCAGAGTCCCCGATGAGATAATCATCTTTACAGGCCTCAATTTTTCAGAACTTATAGATGAAACAATTCTGAGTGAACTCACAAAACGCTCCCTGTCCACGAACATTTCAAGCGTGTTGTCTTTAGGAATAATTGGGTCGCAGTTGGGAAACTTACCTTCAATTAGCCTAGTTTTAAATATAATTTCTCCTCCGGCAAACTGCATCACGCGGTCGTTAAACGTAATATTAACATTTTCTCCAAATAAATCTGCAACTCTACGAACTTCCGTAAGCGCTTTTCTAGGTACAATTACTTCTTTGTCAACATCAAAATTCAGTGACTTAACAGATTTAACTATTTGTGCCAGCCTATGTCCATCAGTAGAAAGCCATCGCATTTTTTGATCTCCAATAGAACTAAGACAAACCCCCATTAGATTCCGTCTTGATTCATTCGTAATTGATGCAAACAATGTCATATCGATACAGCGTCGCAAATCATCAACACTAATTGTCATAGACTGTGGAAGTTCTTCAAGCACTGTCTGTGGATATAATCCAACTTCTACAGACGGGAGACGTGTTTCTGACGTTCCGCATGTGATACGAACCCATAACTGCTCTGTGGAACGTATGTGGACCTCTTCTGCCCGTAATTCTTTGACAATATCAAACACTTTTTTTGCGTTTAGACAGATACTTCCATGATCTTTAATTTCTGCAGATACAAGTTCAACTATAGACAGTTCGTAGTCCGTTGAAGAAAACTCAACATTTTTATTGTTTCCATCAATGGTCCTGATAACAAAATTGGAAAGAATCGGCTTAGTTGAGCTTTTGTCAACAACAGAATTAATGTTTTGCAATGTGTTGCTTAATGCTTCTCTTTTTAAAATTATTTCCATATTTATATTATTATCATTAGTAGGATTGTTGACTATGTGTTGATTGAAGTGTGTGTTCTTGAAATTTAAAGGATTTTTTTAATTTTGGGTTGTTGAAAATTTTTTGGCTAGGTTTTGATAAACAACAAGTTAACAAATATTTGTAAAAAACCCAACAGGAATTGTTGAAAAAATGTTGATTGTCAGGCAGTTAAAAATATTTTTGAACAGGATCCTGATTATTTCAACATAACTATTAGTGACTATTCGTAAAAAAACTTTCTATTACAAATAGATAAATTATGGTCTAAGGAACCTAACCTGCACTACTAGACAAATGAAGTTCAAATGTATACAGAGGTCAGAAACATTTTGTCAATTTCAGAATAGCTGCCTTGATGATGAAAACCTTGATGCACTAACCCTGGTAAGGATTTAAAAATGGTGAATAAAAAAACTTTTTCCATTTCATTCACAGTTACTGCTGCGTCCCTGAAATTAAGGAAAGTACCTGTGATAGGGTAAAAACATTTGAATATTGATTCCTTGGCAGAAAAAATAATGCGTAAAGCACGGTTAGCTTGTTTGATTGGAAGTGAATCTAACCATTCAAGTTCAGAGTCAACGCAAACGTGTCTCCTGATTTTGTAATCAACCGATCTGGAAAAACTTTCTAAATCAATTCCGATACCCTTTATCTCCTTTTTCAAACCGACAGCCACAGCTGCAAACTCTCCAGAATGAGTAATGCTGCCACAAACAGAATCTGGCCAGCACGGCTCCCTTGTTTCAGGATTTCTCAGAATAGGTACAGATTCAAGGCCAAATCTCGAGAGCGCACTATGTGCACATATTCTGCCCAGAATAAATTCAGTACGCCTCTTTTGTGAACTAAATGAGTCAGCTATAGCTTGTTCTTCGGGAAAGAGCCTAAAATCTTCATCAGGAGGGTTTTGTCTGCAGTTAAAACTAATGAATTCAGGGAACGGTGAGTTGAACATTAAAGCGCAATTTGGACTCCGATAGTAGTCATTCCACCAGTATAATTCTTTTTATCTAGACTGTACTCAGTTACTGATATTCCGCTTTCATTTGTAAGATCAAGCTTTGAAACTGACATCAAATGGTAGCCGATATGAAATTCGATTATGCTCCAGAAAGGAAGTCCGATATGTATGAATCCTTCTGAAACAGGAGTACTTAAATCACTATCGTCAGAATTTGATGAATTTCCGCTGGTTTCAGTAACAGATGTATTTGTGGTCATAACTCCTGCCCCTATACCTATTGCTATTGAAACTACTGGAAACGGTATGTTGTAAAAAAAATTGACTGTTTCTATCTTGGTGTCTGTGACTAGAGAGAGCGAATTAGATGAACTGGCAGTGGATGTTTCTGTCTGTTTTTCTTGGAAAATTACTCTCGATACTCCTATATTTGGAAAAAAAGGGACTGGGTGGGTGACCCCCACTGAGCCCCCAGAAACGTTTCCGGGGGCAGCTGAGTATGCTATGGCCAAATCAAGGTTTAAGCCTATAAATTGTGCTTTCGCTGGACTTGCCAGAATAAGAGAAAGAGGTATTAAGCACCAGGATAAACAAATTTTAATTAAATGTTTTGTCCTGTTTAGCATTCGGGACAGTTCATTATGCTTAAAAATTGAACATGATGCCTATTCCCATTACGTTACCACTAAGATCTAATTCCTCACCAGAACTCTTAACTTCAATTTTAGTGGTTATAGAACGATAACTGAGATGTAGATCAAATAAAGGGAGGATTGGAAAACCAAGGCTGGCATACCCTTGGACTGCTGCACCTTTATCGTATACAGAGGAACAAACCGAACACTCTAATTCTGTACTTCCAACTCCTGCCCCTAAAGTCAGATTGATAATTGGGATAGGTAGAAGATAATAGAGATTATAAATCGTAGTTGCTAATTTAATTTCTGGACTGCTATCTTTTATTTTTGTTTCATAGTTATCCATTCCAATTCCAGGCAGTATCGGCACACCGATCTGAATGAAGGTACCACTTACGCCATCAGATTCCGCAACATCTGAATCATTGAAAGTATGTGACAAAGGAACTCCAACACTGAAGTTTAATAGCGCAAATGCTTGGGTGCTGAATAAAATTAGTGATGTTGCAGCAATACTGCTTATAATTATTTTTCGAATCATTTTATCTCCTAATCATAGGTGTCATTTTTCAGACGAAGCAGAAGGCTCTATAGGGCCTCTTCTCCAATCGTCAAATTTTCCAAGAGGACGCGTAAAAGTGTACTCAAATGGATCAACTATAAGTCCTGTCCAAGCATCTCCGGTGCTACCGGAAGTCAGAGCAAATGGCAGGGAAACAATGAAAACTGCTGTGCCAATCACGATCAAACCCATACTGATTACACGGACTGGTATATCTATTGCCATTGCAAAACCTTCAGGACGTTCTTCAGGAATTGCCGCTGAAGCATGTCCAACAACTAATGCAAGAAACAGGCAACTGATTGTAAAAATTTTCAGAGATTTTGTGCGATACATAATTACCGGAATGTATAAATATATTGCAGATCAAAGATTAAACTCTCCAATAACTGGAGCACGTTAGTGAATAATGCAAGAAACAGGCAACTGATTGAAAAAACTTGCCAGAGATTTTGTTTAATACATAATTATCGGGGTTTATAATTATATTGCAGGACAAAGATTAAACTCTCCAATGACTGGAGCGTGGTCGGAAGGACGATCTTGTTTTCTCGCTGACAGATCGATTATGCATCTAAGGCATGAGGAAGTCAAAACAGAATTTGCAAGAATGTAATCTATTCGCATTCCCTCATCGCGTTCAAAGCCACGGGTTCTAAAATCCCACCATGAAAATTGTCCTGCTCTTTTGTCAAATTTACGAAAAATATCAGTTAATCCATTTTCAGTAATTTCTTTCAATTTCTCGTGTTCCTCAGGGTGAAAACTGACCTTATTCTTCATAATTTCTTCATCCCAGATATCCTCGACATTTGGAGCAATATTAAAGTCCCCCATTATTGCAAAGGGCTTTATTGAATTATTTAAATTGGTAATTTCTTTTTTCAGTTCTTGCAAAAATTCAAGTTTATACTTAAATTTCTCCGATTCAATACTCTGCCCTTGTGGAACATAAACATTTATGAGCCTGATACCTGAAATTGTTGCAGAGATCAAACGAGCATTTTCATGATCATATCCATTACGAAACCCTTTTTGCACTTCCTTAATCGGTTCTTTGGACAAAATAGCTACACCATTGTAGGATTTCTGTCCATAAAAGACGGATTCATAACCGGATTGATTGATTTCCCATATAGGAAACTGGGAGTCTTCTACTTTTGTTTCCTGAAGGCAAACTACATTCGGCCTTGTTTTCTCAAGCCAATTTAAAAGTAGTGGAAGACGTGTCCGGATAGAATTAACATTCCAGGTGGCTACTTTCCATGAAGTTCGTGATTTTTTTGATTCGAGGAAAATTTGGTCGTCAGGCAAAAAACAGCTACTGTTGCTGTAAAGAACAATTTCAGGAGAATCAAGAATACCATTCCAATTTCGCTCAACTCTTATTATCCCGCTGCGCCAGAAAGAATATATTGACTCGGTAAATTTTTCAGGTTTTATACATCTCTGACGAATTTCTGAAAATGAAACTCCCTCACTGTTAAGTTTAATACTGAGATCTTCTGGGATTAATTTTTCTATACTTTCAGTCGAACTCATTAACCCTTTGATAGTAACCGAAGTTTTTCTACATTATCCTGAATTTGTCT
>MDTG01427469.1_pt1 | contig 14161 bp, 4 predicted proteins | sample 811421 | NCBI WGS metagenome assembly MDTG01 (sample SAMN05326645, study PRJNA326480) | marine metagenome | isolation source: seawater | place: Pacific Ocean: South East | collected 2011 | reverse complement strand
TTTTGCAGATGACTTTTATTCTGTGGGCACACCCCATCCTGATCATGTACGAGTTGAGTATTTGGGCTACGATACCGAAGACGAGTAAAATCCGACAGAGAATCTGGCGACGGAGTGTTTATTAGTCTTTTTTTCAAATAGGGAGTCTTTTGACTCCCTTTCTTTTTGCCTCTAAATAGATAAATACACGAGATTGTAGAAGAAGTGCCAGTTCAAAAAACATCTCAGGGTTTTAGAGACATATCTCTATCATTCAAGAGACATCCTGTAACTAATGATTTGCAATTACTCAAAAATGAGGATGCTATCAAGAGGTCTGTTCAAAATCTGGTCAGGACACAGTTAGGTGAAGTATTTTTTAATGATTTGATCGGTACAAGAATAACAGCATCGTTATTTGAACTAGCAGATGATGAATATATTGATCCGATACAAAATGAAATCGAAACTGCCATAACCAACTTTGAACCTAGAGTTATATTGAGAAGAGTTGAAGTAGACTCTGATCCTGACTCTAATTCATTAGATATTACCATTGGATATGACATTGTAGGAATATCTGCTCCTTCACAACAACTCAACTTTATCTTAGAACCAACAAGGTTATAATGGCATTACAACAATACACTAATCTTAATTTCGAGGATATAAAAACTTCGATAAAGGATTATCTCAGAGCAAACAGCACATTCACTGATTTTGACTTTGAGGGTTCTAATTTATCAGTGATTATAAATTTACTGGCATATAACACATATATCACAGCATTCAATACCAACATGGCGGTCAATGAGACATTCATTGATTCTGCTACAGTAAGAGAAAATGTTGTTTCATTAGCGAGAAACATAGGATATGTTCCAAGATCAAAGAGAGCAGCAGTTGCGACGGTTGATTATTTCATAAGTGACTTATCTAATACTGTTGAAACAATAAAATTTCAACCAGGTATTATATCAAATGGTAGAGTGTCTAGCACAAGTTATATTTTCTCCATTCCAGAGGAAGTAGTGGGAACTGCTGAAAATGGTGAATCTGTGGGCACACTTGATATATTTCAAGGTCAATATTTAGAAACTAATTTTGTTGTAGACGGTTCACAAAAGAATCAAAGATATGTCTTACCTAATGATGGTATAGACACATCAACTATTAAAGTGAAGGTAAGAGATAATAATGCTTCTACAACTGTAACAGAGTTCAATTTAGTCGATAATATTTTAGGTATCACATCCACATCAAACATATATCTTATTCAAGAAACCACTGATGAGAAATATGAATTGCTTTTTGGTGACAATGTGTTTGGAAAAAAATTATCAGATGGTAATATAGTTGAAATATCATACATTCGCACAGATGGTTCTGCTGGAAATGGTGTAAGGGATTTTTCCTTTGCAGGTAAACTATTAGATCAAGATGGTGCTACTCTACAGAATTTTACACCCATTCTAAACGTCAATCAACCCTCTGATAATGGTGATGAGATAGAATCCTTGCAAAGTGTAAAATACTACGCTCCTAGACGATATGCATCACAACACAGAGCAGTCACAGCATCAGACTACGAGGCGATACTTCCAACTGTGTTTAGTAATATAGAATCAGTAAGTGCTTATGGTGGAGAGGATTTAGATCCTCCTCAATATGGAAAGGTATTCATTGCAGCGAAACCTAGAAATGGTAATTTTTTATCTGATTTTACAAAAAAACAAATATTGTCATCCTTGAAGAGTTATTCTGTTGCGGGTATAGTTCCAGAATTTATTGATCTGAAATTCCTTTTTGTAGAGATAGACAGTACAATATACTATAACGCAAACTTTATTGGCGACCCTAATAACTTGAAGACTGACGTTGTAAATGCAATATCATCATTTGCAGGTGGTGCAGAATTGAATAAATTTGGTGGTAGATTTAAGTACAGTAAAATATTGTCATTGATAGACAGTGTTAATACTTCTATTACATCTAACATTACTACAGTCAGGATACGTAGAAATCTAAATGCAAGCATCAATCAATTTACACAATACGAATTATGTTTTGATAATGAATTCTACTGTCCAAATACAAATTATAATATAAAATCAACTGGATTCTCTGTATCAGGAACGGTTGGAACTGTGTATCTTACTGATGAAAAAGTTGCAGGGTCAAACATAGGTAAACTTATATTATTCCAAATTGTATCTGATGCAGAGATAAAAATTCTCTCTAAATCCTTTGGTACAGTAGATTATAAGAAGGGTGAAATCATTATAGATACTGTGAATATAACATCAACTGTTCAACCAGACAATATAGTTGAAATACAAGCGATTCCACAATCAAATGATGTTTTGGCAAGGAAAGAGTTATACTTACAACTCGACATTACAAAAAGTAATTTCTTCATGAGGCAAGACTCTATTGCTTCAGGTGCAAATACATCAGGTACAAGATTCGATGTACAATCAAGTTACCAAAATGGTTCAAAAGTCAGAGGTGCTATTATATCAAGCACATCTACTAATACGCAACTTGTAGGATATGTTGATGGACAAGCATACTTCGGACCTTTCCATGAAATGAACAATGGTCAGAAGATGACAGGAGCATCGCATTCTGATTCAAGTAAAGTGATTACATCTACTCCTATGCAAGTGTCTTCTAGCACAGGAACATCTTCATCATCTTCTTCTTCCTCATCATCATCTTCATCATCATCTTCATCCTCAAGCAGTAGTGGCGGATACTAATGATTGAAACATCAATAAACAAAGTCAAAATACATGAGGTGGTTCAGGGACAAATACCTGAGTACATCGCATCTGAAAATCCAAACCTTGAAAAATTCTTAGAGCAGTATTATATCTCTCAAGAATTTCAAGGTGGGTCTATAGATATTGCAGATAATATTTTAGAGTATAAAAGTTTAGATTTTCTTAATAATGAATCACTGACAGGATTTACCTCACTTACAAGTGCGGTGGGAAGAGCAGATAAAACCTTATTTGTTGAATCTACAAAAGGTTGGCCTAGTTCATACGGTTTATTGAAAATTGGTAATGAGATAATAACTTACACAGGTATTGGCACCACATCATTCACAGGATGTATTCGTGGATTTAGTGGTATTGAAAATAATAGTAAAACAAATGAACCTGAGAGTCTTACATTTACAGTAACAGGTATAACAACTCATGCAAACGAATCTCGTGTTAGCAATCTAAGTAATAAATTTTTAGGTGAATTTTTAAAGAAACTAAAAAAACAAGTATTACCAGGTTTCGCAGAAAGAAAATTAAACACTAAAGTAAATCAACCAAACTTTATAAGGCAATCAACTGATTTTTACAAATCAAAAGGAACAGACGAGTCTTTCAAAATATTGTTTGGTGGACTTTACGGTGAAAGTGTAGAGATGATACAACCTGCAAAGTTCATGATAAAACCGTCTGATGCGGATTGGGTTTTAGCAGATGTGTTATTGTGTGAAGTAGTAAGTGGAGATCCGCAAAAAATAGAAGGGCAAACACTTACACAGGGTACTGCAAGCGGATCAATATACAAAGTAGAGACATCATTCATCAATGGCAAAAATTATTATCAGATAGGGATATCTAAAGATACGCAAATTGGTGAATTTGATCAAACAAATAAAACCTTTTTGACAAAAGATGTCGGAATAAACACCACAATCATAAACGTAGATAGCACCATAGGGTTTCCAAATAGCGGATTCTTAAATGTTGACTCTACAGTATTAGAGTATACTGGTAAAAACTATACGCAATTCGTTGGTGTTGATACTAGTTCTTCTGTAATATCAATAGGTTCTACAATTACAAATGGAATAAATGCGATTTCTTATGAGAATGGTGATCGCACATTAGAAGTAGAATTAAAAATATTGGGTGTTGTAAATAAATTCAACGGATCTGCAAAAACACAACAAACTGGTAGTTCAATAAATGTAGGCACATTAGGTATAGAACAAACAGATAAAAGATGGACTACATGGATTGGAAATACTGCAGCGAGATATGAGATTGATGAAATAACTCAAATTTCACCAAACAATTATAGTATAAGACTTACTAACGATCACGTTCTTTATAAAAATGACATAATTGATATTATAGATGTTGATGATATAAAAATTCAAGGTAATATAACTGGAACACCACTTCCAAATACCATACGAGTCAATGCACCAAATATTGATATCTTAAAAAAATACTTTATAAGAAGACAACTAAAAATTGATAATGGTGAAGTTCTTGATATACAAAATTCTTACTCAAAAGATTTAGATGTATTTGTAGCATCAAATAGTTTACCACATTGGAGTAAATCACCTAAGAAAAGGATAAGAACCTTTGACACATTAGGTATTGGGCAAAGTGTATCATCATTCACAGTAAATGATCACAATTATAATGATGGTGAATTAGTATACTATACATCATCAACTGTCAAACTCAAAAATCTAATTGAAAATCAACCATATTATGTAAAAAGGATTGACGGAAATACACTCGCTCTTGCTTATACTCCAGAAAACGTTCGTAGAGGAGAGTATATCACAGCGATTGAAAAATCTGATTTAGCTGGAGTAACAACTCATTTTCTTACACCTCAGTCAGTATTCAATAGTGAAATAGGAGGACAAAGATTATTACGTAAATTCCCAGTTCCAGAATACGGTGTAACAAAAGAGAAAACAGTTCAGGGTGGTGTTGGATTATTCGCAAATGGTGTAGAGATATATTCATATAAGTCTACAGACAAAGTATACTATGGTTCATTGAAATCTGTTGATGTTCTGAATAATGGTTCTGATTATGATGTAATAAACAGACCTAGATTATCCATCACACAAACTGGTCATGCTGGCGTAGCTGCTTCTGTAACATCACAAGTATCAGGATCTCTTACCGAAGTTCTAGTTGACACTGAGGGTGTGGATTATCAGGAAGATCCTAATGTTATCATAGTAGGTGGAAACCACACTGGTGCAGTTCTAAAACCTAAAATGAAATTTACACCACAGGTTGTAGAATTTGATTCCTCTTCTACTGGTGGTATTGTTAACACTTCTCTTGATAAGTTTGTATTCAAACAACCTCATGGTTTTAAAGATGGTCAAGAGGTAGTATATACAACAAATAGTACAGACGCTATTGGTATTGGCACAACACCTGGTAATCTAGTTGATAAAGCATCCTACTTCGTAATCAATAATGATGTTCAAGAAATACAATTAGCAGATAATAAATTAGATGCTTTACAAAAAACAAATCCAATTCCTATTACAGGGAATGGAGGTGGAGTTCAAACATTCACTACTAAAGAGCAAAGATTAAAGGTTGATAAAATTCTTGTAGAGACAAATGCTAAATTTTTCAATAGAAAAATTACGACTATCACAGGTATAAACACTTTTACAAACACTATTAATATTGATAATCATGGATTTAACTCTGGTGAAATTGTAAAATATAATAAAGGTTTACTACCTGTGGGTGGATTGACAGATGGCAAAGAATACTTTATAGTGAAGATAACTGACAACTCTTTTAGAGTATCAATATCAACAAGTCTCACTGATCATGTCAATCTTACATCTACAGGTAGCGGAAGACAAATTTTTCAGGATCCTCCTATTGAAATTATCGTCAACGGAAGACAAGGAATTACCACAGCAAACGCAACCGCTACACCCGTCATTAGAGGAAGCATTGACGCAATTCATGTCAATAGAAATGGTTCTGAGTACGGTTCTACGGTTGTAAATGATAATCTCAAACCAAGCATAGACACAGAGGTAGGAATAAACGCTTTCTTACAACCTTTCGTCGTAAATGGTAAAATAGATCAAATAATTATTAAGGGTGGTGGATCATCATTCTTTAGCACACCAGATATTATAATCAGTGGTGATGGTGTAGGGGCGAAAGCAAAAGCAATCGTGCAAAACGGTAAAATAATGTCAATCGAAATGATTGACAATGGTGCTGGATACACACAACAAAAAACAACAGTTTCCGCAAAAACACCTGGCATTGGAGCAATCTATTCTCCTAATATTACAAATTGGACTATCAATCAGGTATCTAGATTTGCAAAGTCTGGTGATATGTCACAGGATGATGGTTTTTATGAAACTATCAAAGACACAAAACTAGGTAACCCTTACGTAAATTATTTTGTACCAAGAAATCTAAGGACATTTTTTGGTGATGAGGGTATTGAACACTCACCAATATTAGGATATGCATACGACGGACATCCTATATACGGACCTTACGCCTTCAAAAATACTGATGGTTCAGGTTCTCTAGATTACATACAATCAAGTTATAAACTAATACAAAGAGCAGACGGACCTCCAACAACACAATATCCACTAGGTTTCTTTATTGAGGATTATTCGTATGTACAGGGATTGGGCGACCTTGATGAGCATAATGGTAGATTTGCAGTTACTCCTGATTATCCAAATGGAATTTATGCATACTACACCACAGTTGAGAAGACAATCAATGGAAACACTAATAGTCCTTTCTTCTCTGTTAGAGAACCTCAATTCCCTTATGTTGTAGGTGATAGTTACAATTCAAAATATGATGAGTTCAACGCTGCACTAACATCAAATCAAGATTTAGATCCAGTATCATTGGGATTGATAAGGAATACATCTCCACATAAAACTAATACATATGAATTCATATCGAATACATTTAAAAAACAAAATGAAACAAGCAGAATTGTATCTGTCAAATCTGGTGCGGTTGAAAATATAGAAATTGTAGAATCTGGTCAATTATACAATGTTGGTGATAAACTTATATTTGATAATGATGGCACAAAAGGATTTGGTGCTCTTGGTGAGATAAGTGAGATTGAAGGACCTGAACTTGAAACAAATGATTCTCTTGTCTCAGTTATTACCATTAGAGATGGAGTTAAGTTCACCTCAAATGGTCAACTTGCCACTGGTATATGGACAGGACCACACAAAATTTCTAATAATTCACTTGTAAAAATATTCGGAGTATCAGACACATTTGATGGTAATCATCAAATAAAAGTCAGGGAAGTAAAGTCAGGTTTGGGATCAGCAATAGATGCTTCAACTGGATTCACAACCAGTATAAGAATAGATGATAATGTAGATAAATTTTCAATCAATGATATTATCAAAATAAACTCAGAGGAGTTCTTAGTTTTTCAAAAAAATAGACTAAAGAATGAAATTAATGTTATTAGAGCACAAAATGGTACGACTGCTGTGGCTCATACTTTTGGATCATCAATTGTAAGATTAGAAACTAAATTTACATTTACCCCAAATAATGATGTATCATCTTCAGGTGAGGCGGTGCAATATTTCAGAGGTGAAGATGTAGGAGCAGGTCTTACATTTGGTGTAGGTATTACTTCAGAGGTAAATACAGAATTTTTTGGAACTCAAAATATACCAACAAGGACAATCTTCTTACCAAGACACTCATTCAAGGATGGGGAGAAGGTAAGATATTCACCTGGTGCTGGCACATCAATCACATATCAGACTGATGCTATGAAGAGTGTATCAGCATCTTTCAAACGTCCTTTACCACCTGATGTGTTTATAAAGGTAATTGATAGAAATAAAATTGGTATTGTCACTACACAATCGGGTATTGGATCTAATTTACAACAGGTGATGTTTGAGGATGCTACAGGCATAGGAAACACACACTCATTTGTGTCGCAGAGGAGTGATAATACAGGTACACTACAAATCGTTGATATAACTGCCACAACAAAAAATAATCATACTTTGAGACCTAATGATGTAATTGATTTAAGAGTGGTATCAGCTGCTACAAGTTCAGTGGTTGCATCTTACTCAGACAATACAAAATTTGTGAGCATAGGATCCTCAATAAATCCACCTATCAATGTAACTGTTGGTGATAAATTAGAATTTGATCTTTCAGATACCACTCTAAAAGATTTGAACGTAAACTTTTTCTTAGATCAAACATTTGAGAAACAATTTGTGGGTTCTGGAAAATCAGCAATTGAGATTACGAGTTTGGGAGTGCCTGGTAACGCATCAGCAACAAAAACAGTTCACTTTACTGAGCAAGTTCCAAAAATATTATTCTACAAATTTTCTAGTGTTGATATAAGCAAAAACGTTCAGATTGATCAAGATGTATTTGACTATGGTAAAATAATTGTAAGTGAGAGTAAATTCAATACAAAAATTGGAATCGCCACAGTCACAAGTAACACCTTCAAATATAATATATTTGATATCCCAGAAAGAGAAAAATATGATTCTTCTTCAAGTATCGTTTATACAACAAACTCAAAATCATCAAGAGGTCCTGTAGGAAAAATACTACTTACATCAGGTGGAACATCTTATAAAGATTTGCCAAGTGTGTCAGTGGCATCTACAACAGGATCTTCAGCAGATCTGAAATCTTTTGGTAATAATATAGGTGCTATTGATAAGGTAGATATAATTGATTATGGTTTTGACTACCCTTCTGATAGAACACTGAAACCACAAGCAAAAATGCCTCAAGTATTATTCTTGAAGGACAATTATGCAGTTGAAAGTGTAGCGATAACATCAGAGGGAAAAAATTATCATACTGCCCCTAATCTTGTTTTATACAACTCCAAAACAAACACTGAGAATCCTACTGCTGAATTTGTTGCAGAGTTATCTGGCACCAGTGTAAGTGAAGTAAGGATAGTCAAAACTGGTGGTAATTTATCAGCTGGTGATGGTAAATTAATTGCTGTTGATAATACTAACGGTGTTGGTATCATAAGTGCAACATACTCTAACCCAACAGTCACCTTGAGATTGAAAACACCACCAAACACAGGGTTTGGATCAATGTCTCTTCCATTCCAAGTTGGTGATCAAGTGTTTGTTGAAAATGTTGGTGTCAGCACTGGAGGTGGATATAACTCAGTTGACCATAATTATGAGTATTTCACACTTACTGGTGTTACAACCAATCCTGGTCAAATAAATCAAGCGATTATCACATATGATGTAAAGACCAATCCTGGTGTACATGACAAAGGGATTTATGGCACAGTAGCAAACAAAAAAGATATAGCACAATTTGAACTAACTCTTATTGAAAGTGAATTTGTCAATAATGAAGTTATCTACAATAAAAATTCTGAAGCAAGAGTTGTTCTTGGTGATGGTAAAACAAAAAATGTTCTTAGAGTTGATAGTATTGTAGGATTCAATACAGGTGATTCTATTACAGGTAAAACAACTAATGGTGGTGGAACGATTCAATCAATACAAGTATATGATGGAAGTTTTGATACAGGGGTGCAATTAGAGAGATCTTATGGTTGGGAAAAAGACACAGGTAAATTGAGTCAATTTGATCAAAGGGTACAAGATAGTGATTATTATCAAAACTTTGCTTATTCACTCAAGAGTTTTGTTGGTATTAGTTCATGGAGTGAACCAGTAGATTCACTTGCACATATTGGTGGATTCAAAAAACACTCAGATTTAATGATTCCGTCTGCTCCTGTTGGTGTCTCGACAATATCTGTTGTAAGCAGTGGTGGTACATCCGTGGTTCTCATGGATAATCTTGCTAAAATATATGAAAGACATGATCATGACACTGGATATGAATTAGCAAATGATGATGAGACAATCAGTGATAAGATCGTATTCAAAAATACTCGTTTTGGTGATTCATTATTATGTAAATCAAACAGAGTCCTTGAAATTGATGATATAAGTCCTGAATTCTACAGTGATCCAAATCTAAACAGACAAGTAGAAATCGATGCACTTACTACCACTAATATTTCTGCTGTCAAATATTATGCACAAGTGGTGCTTGATACTTCACTTGGTTTGACATTTAATGAAACACAATATTGTGAATTCGTTGTAACTCATGATAATGATGACGTTTACATAAACCAATACGCAGACCTAGCAGATGCCTTTGATCTTGGTGAATTCATAGCTACAATAGAGAATGGTTTGATATCAATATCGTTTGTGCCTTTCAATCCAATATTTACTTACGATATCACATTCCATAAAGAAACAATACCTAATACTGTGAGTGCAGGCACTACTGCTTACTCTCATGTGGAGAAGACAGGTATTTCATCAGCGTTCTCTGCTTCAGGATCACCATCAACGGTTGTATTCTTTGAAGTAGATACAACTAAATTCCAGAGTGGTGATATTTTAGTTGTACATAATGGTTCTGATGATAAGGAAGTAGAAGAGTATAGTTTTATTGTTGACGGATCAGGTGATCTTGAATTTACAGATTATTCTAATATCAGAACGGGTGCTACACAAGGTAACTTTGATGTTGACATTTCAAGTGGTATAGTTCAATACAAATACACACCAAGTGCAGGTATAGGAGTTACTATACAAACATTTTCAACTCTTGTCGGTATCGCAACTACAGTTGCATCTGTATCTGGAGATATAAAGGTTATTGAAGTTGGTGATACTGAACTAAATGCAACTAGAACTGATATCGCATCAAATCCATCTCCCTCTGAAGTTGTCATAGCATCAAAATCATTTACTAACTATACATCGATGAGATATACTGTAGAGATAGAAAACGTTACAGACTCCACTAGATCTGTATTCAAAGTCTCTGCAAACTCATTTGATGGTAATGCTACTTTCAACAAATATAATAATCTTTCGACTGCTGCAAATGAAAAACGTGACATAAGAAATACAAACGTTATTTTATCTGGTGAAAATGTTGTTATGAAATTCCTACCAATCGCAAGTAAAGAGTATGTTGTAAGAACTGTTGAAATAAGAATTGATAAACCTGATAATGTTTCTAATGACACCACTATAACAATCTAAATATTCATATGTCATTTTCATTATCTTCAGTAAATAAAAACTTCAATTCAGAATCAGAGTCTTTTCAACAGACTTTCAATCTGACACATAGGGGTGACTCTATTTTCACTAAAAGATTTGATGGATCTAGCACAGATGTCGTAAACGTAGCAGCTGATAGTCTTACAATACCTAATCATTTTTATATCACAGGTGAGGAATTAGTTTATGACGCAACAGGTGGCAGAGCGATTGGCATACAACACGGATTGAATGGCGTTGGTGCTGCAACCACTTTACCAATCACTGTTTTTGCAATAAAAAAGAATGAAGATGAAATAAAATTAGCGAATAGTAAAGCGAATGCTAAATTGGGTAATGCGATTGGATTGACTACAGTTGGTGTAGGTGTGACCCACTCACTAACAGCACAGAAGAAATTAACAAAAACTATAATTGCACTTGACAATGTAATTCAATCACCTCTCTACACAAGAGTTGGAGCTGCAACAACTGTCATATCAGTGCAAAACAGAGAGGTGAATGTAGGTGATGCATCATTTTTGAAATCTTATGATTTGATTCAAATCAATGATGAAATCATGAGGATTCAAACTGTAGGTTATCAGGGAAATAAAAATAGATTATTAGTTGATCGAGAATGGATGGGCACAAAAAAAGAAGCTCATATATCAAACGATACAGTACAATTGAAACTAGGTGATTATAATATTATTGAAGATAAAATAACTTTTGTGGACGTGCCTTTTGGAGGCAATAGACAAACAGTAGGTGTATCATCAGCAAATGTAAATGTTGCTCAAAATAGTTTCTTTACTCTTACTGAGATATTACCTACAGGAACAAAGATAAAAATAAGATCATTACAACCACCTTCTCCCTTAATTGCAAATAATGATTTTTTCATTATTCAAGATCAACCAAACAATTTCAGATTTGCAAAAACAAGGGGCGATGCTTTAGTTGGTGTGGGAATAACATTAAATAATGCTGGAATTGGTACTCATCAATTATTACTTGCTGATACACCTGTTGGAAGTTCATTTCAAGGAAGATCATTCATAAGATCAGACTATGATGGTAATATTGTTTTAGATGATATCTCCCAAGAATTTACAGGTATTGGAAAAACATTTACTATAAAAGAAAATGGTGCTAATACCGTTGGTATAGTGAGTGACTTTGGTGCCATATTAATTAATAATATATTTCAAAAACCAGACATAGATTATGAATTCGTAAGTAGTCCTAGTCCTGGCATAACATCTGTACAATTTACTGGTAACGCAAATAGAATTTTTGCACCAGAAGTCTACAGTCAAAAAGATGTCATCGCTAATAAACTACCTAAAAAAGGTATAATAGTATCAATAGGAAATACACAAGGTTATGGATATCAACCTCAAAACACAGGTATTGGCTCAGCAGTGGTGTCAGGATTTGGCACGATTACAGTGTCTATGGCATTTACAGGTACAGGATATATTAACGGACCTTCAACGTATGAAGTCAGAGTAAGAGGAGGTAGTCCTACAACTGGTGCTGCTGGCACATTTACTGTTAGATCTGGACACATAGAAAACATATTCATGAACACACCAGGTGTGGGATACACATGGACAGATGTGCCCAAACTTGAATTTGATCGATCAGTTCCATATGATGATCTTAAACTTGAAGGTAGTGGGACAGGTATTGGTGCCTCATTATCAGCATCCGTGGGAGTTGGATTGAGTATTACAAATATTGATTTTTCAACCAATGCTGGATTTGGATACACTGTAGGAGAGCAATTAAGAATTGTAGGTATTCCAACTGTGATAGGTATTGGCACCACATTTGCTCATGCCACAGTCACTGTCACTGAGGTTTCAGATGATGAATTTGCAGGATGGGTATTTGGTAAACTACAAATTTTAGATGATTTTTCAAATTTATTTAATAATAAAAGAAGAATATTTACATTGACTGAAGATGGTGACCCAATAAGTATAGAGTCAGAAGCAGGTAGTCTTATAGATTTAGATTATAATTTGCTTATATTCATCAATGATGTTTTACAAAAACCAGATGAGGCATACAAATTCAATGGGGGCACTCAAATAGAATTTACAGAACCACCCAAAGTAGGTTCATCAATGCAAATTTTATTCTATAGAGGAACTGATGCTGACATTGATACTTTGACTTCTATATCTGACATCAAGAAAGGTGATCGTGTCAGAATACTAAAACATCCATCTACATCGTATTTGAGTCAAGATCAAAGAATAATAAGAGAACAACTTTCAAGAGATACTTTACAAACTAATGTATATAAGGGTCAAGGTATTACAAATGATGGATCTTCTATTAGACCAATAGTTTGGAGTAAACAACAAGAAGATATCTTCTTAGATGGTGCGATAATCTCTAAAGCAAGACCAATATACTCAGGAAGAATTTTCCCTGCTGCTAGAATAATAAGAAACATTGCTTCAAACCACACCTCAGTTTACGCTGATGGTGGTAGTTTAGCATTTAGAAAAACTGAAGAACCTGACAACACTGAATTCAATGTGAGAATAATAGATTCAAATAGTGTAACTGGTTTTGGTACCACTGGATTTGTTCAACCAGTCAAAGATATTATTGGTGCAAATGTAAATGGTGATGAAGGACATATTGTTGGTATTGGTGTATCAGCACAAGCAATCACATTTGAATTCTTTATCCCAAAAAATTCTCCGTTACGAGAGAACCAATTTGGATCAATTATAAAAACAGGAATTTCAACAGGTGATTACTTTATTGTAAGTCGCTCTAATGTAGGAAATATTGGTGGTGGAGTCACAGCATTATCTCAGACAAGATCGTCTACAGTTGGAATAGGTAATTCATTTATTGACGGTGTATATCAAGTATGCCACATTCATCCAATAGCAGGTATAGGAGAGACTATGCGTGTGGTTTCAAACATAGCAACTAATCATCAACTAAACTTTACAGGTCTTACATCAGGTGTAGGTGCGTTCTACGGAGAGTTTAGTTGGGCGAAATTTGTAACTGGAACGATTGGAACATCATTCACTGTCAATACAACTGAGGGTCTCTCTGGACTTTCCACTGCTCCTGAAATCCAAAGAACGAATAAATTACTTCTTGACTACACATAAATAAACGTAACAAAAGTCTCAAAGTATAATGCCAGCGATCATTACTGATCAGATAAGAGTCTTGAATGCGTCAAACTTTGTTAGCGGAATAGGAAACGCCAGCAATAGTTTT
>MDTG01232385.1_pt1 | contig 14162 bp, 10 predicted proteins | sample 811421 | NCBI WGS metagenome assembly MDTG01 (sample SAMN05326645, study PRJNA326480) | marine metagenome | isolation source: seawater | place: Pacific Ocean: South East | collected 2011 | reverse complement strand
TTACCCGCCCACGAATCTGAATAGGCGTAAATTGCTGTAAACCCGCCACAATAAAACTCACAATCACACCCGCAAGTGACGTCCCAATAATTAAGGCAATACAACTAAATAAAACAGATTCCACATAACCTATGACACCGATACACAACCCACACAGAAACAGCATAACAACCATTGAGCGACCAATGTGCAAATAGTGTTTCAGCTGCATGGCTGCAATACCGCCAATAATTAAAGAAAAGGCAATCAATCCCAAATATTGACCTTTTTCTTGAGGGTTAAGACCCAACCGTGCCTCAGCAATCTGAGGCAGAATCACTTGCATGGGTCCCATCAATAAATAACCAATAATTGCAGCAAACAAGAGTTGTGGAATAATTGGCGTTTGTTTTAGCATGGCAAAACAATCTAGCCATTCTTTTTTAAGCTTATCATGGGATAAACGCTGATGAATGTTAGGTGCATTAATCAGTAAAAGACTTGAAAGTATGAACATCCCAATACTTAAAAATGCCACACCCTGCCAATCGTACCAGAGTTGAACTTGAGTAATAATGATAGGTGCAAGACCAAACCCTAGCATCACTAATAAATTAAATGTGATGGTAGCTTGCGCCAATTTATCACCTTGAACGTAATTCCCCATGGACGATAAACGCGCCGGCGCTACAAACGCCCAGCCTACACCGACACTGAAACTGGATAATAAAAAAAGTGCAATAGAGTATTTAGGTTCAAACCACATCACACACAACATACCGGTCGCACCGAGCACAAAAAAATTCTGCGCTATTAGCAACACCCGTTTAGAGCTATAACGATCTATGTATGCACCCGCTACCCAACCAAAAATAATTGGCGGTCCAAAACACAGACCATAAGACAGGCCTGCTAACAAAGAAGAGTCAAACTTAGCCAAGCTATACAAGATGGCCGTGTAGTTGACCATATGCCCTGCTACGAACGCTAAAAAACAAGACACATAAAAAATAATTAACGACATGAACAACCTAAAATAAGCGAGCACACAAAAGTGTACTCGCCAGTTAATTTAATTAATAACAGGGTCTAATACAATCAAGCTTGGCTGTGCGTCTTCGATATGCCAACTGGGGAAACTGGAATTAGTGATATACACCATGCCGTTTGGCGCTATTTCCACATCTCGAGTAAACGTCACTCGCTTAGGCATAGGATAATGCTGCCAGCGATTCTCTTTGAAATAATAAGCATACAATGCATCACTGGTATTACCGTTCACCCAAACAATATTGCGTGATTTATCGATGTTTAATGAATAAGGTGTTTCACTGCCTATTGGTTTTACAGGGATATCGAAAAACTCAAATTCTTCTTTTTCTTGATCGAATCGCACAATTTGAGACTCAGGAAACGCAGCAATCCATACACCACCCTGTGCATCAATTCTCAAACGACGCGGACCATGAAAAGGGGTTTTGTACATTTTAATATCATGGGTTTGTGGATCAATACGACCAATACTATCGGCATGAAGTCGGGCAAACCAAATACCACCATCTGGTGCCACATCTAAACCATAGGGTAAAGGTACACCGGTAGAATCACGATCAACCGCTGCCCAGTTCGCAACAGGCAACCCCCAACTCATGAGTTTCAGCAGAACGCCCATTAAATTAACGGTTACCGTTTCTTTAAATGAACGACTGGGTAAATCAAATAACGTAAACTCACCAGAAGCGCGATTAAACATACCCACTTGATTCGACAGCGCCAAGGTAAACCAAACATTATCATCTTGGTCCACTCGCAATGTATGCGGGTAATACCCCTCATCCATTAGGTGATTGGTCCATTTTTTAGTGGTTGGATTAAATTCAATAATTCGCTGCTGATAAGATGCCGTAATAAAAATATTGCCATCAACAGCGCTTTGTGCGAAAGAATGAATCCCTGCAAAGGTTTCATGCTTAGGGAATTCTTTTAAACGTGCCCCTAATAAACCGCCCAGTTGATCACCCTTTTCTCGCGGCAATTTATACACCTGATACTCACCGGTTTTAGGATTAATCTCATACATTCGATCCTGCAAATTATCACCAACGTAAACCAACCCATTGGAGTGGTACAACAGATCATGCATCTGGGAAAAACTGTCTCCAATAGGCCACTCTTTAACACTGGCATTAGCTAGGTAAGTGTCCCAAGGTGTTCCCTCTTTTATGAGCGAAGGGTCTGCATTTAACGTCCCATATTTTTCATGCAGTAACTCAGGCAACTGATCTTGTGCGTCATCAGCTAAACGAGCGCCATAATTCACCATACGATAAATGGTTTCATCCCATTCTTGTACACTGCGATCTCTGCGCAAATACATAGAACCTTGCTGATGGCAAAACCCACACTGCATAATATAGTGCTTCTTTAAACCTTCTTCTAAATCCAATGCCGCAAGCCAAGTATTCGCTGGCCGAGACGCCGCAAGCAATATGGGGTCAAGTTCAGCTTGCATTACCGCTTTCCAGTCATCTTGTGCAGACATTTCGATGGTTAGATCCTTATAACCCGGCTTGCGTAAGCGATAACGAACTTGAGCGTCCGTAGTCGCTTGAAACCTAGCTCTACCATTATTATCGGTAAACACAGTAGACGTGCCATTTGAACGATTAAGCACACCCTCGGGCGGATACCCACTATCGCTTCGGTCAAGAGTAAAACCCGCTACGGGTGTATTACTCACCATTACGATTGACAAAGGCTCGCCCGCTTCATCCACCACACTAATGGTTCCCGCATATAGGGCAAGACTCGTTAGACTTGAGAACATGAACACTAACACTCGAGACATCATGATTTGACATACTCCTTTTGGCTTTGATCAAGAAATGCAAAAAAAGCCTGTTCAGTTGATTTTGCAGGCTGATGATTGAAAACTTTTTTTATTTTTTTATTCGCCAGCACTGGCCTAAATTCAATAAATTTAACTTGTTCTGGCCCATACTGAGACAAACCTAATGGTTTAAGTATGAACAGTACCGCTCTTAATAAACCGGACGGAATACCAACATAAGGCTTCTTCAAATGTTTCGCGATTTGTTTTAAGGTGAGCGTTCCATCCCCTGCTACATTGAATACTCCAGCCACATCGGTTAATGCGGCTTCAATTAAATATGCAACTAAATCATCAACCCAAATAATGACAAATGGTGATGGCGAACCGGCAATACCTGTAATGATTTTCTTACTAAACATGTTAGTAATTGGGTTTTCAAAATTAGGCCCAAGCACCGTCCCAGGTCTTAGCACCACCTGTTGTAATGCTGGGTATTTCGCTCGATAGTACTCAAGCATTTCTTCCACCTGTCGTTTATGGGACGAGTAGAAATAATCATCATTCCCACGAACGGGCATATCCTCAGTTAGCCATTGCGGGTTATCGGACCAGTAACCATATGCCGCACCACTGGATGTAACCACTATTTTTTTTACACCTATTTCAACAGCTGCATCTAACAAACTTTGAGTGGCTTTTACGTCGATGTCATAAGCCTGCTCACGACTCATATTTTCGGGCAACTGAATGATCGATGCCAAATGTATAATCACATCGGGTTTAATCTGCTTAACCCACTGAATAAATGCCGGGTCACGAATATCAAATGATTTATGAGTACTTTGCACACACCCCGGGAGGGAAGCTAAAGCCGTAGTGTATAAATCCACTTGAGGATTATGCTGAAAATCATCCACCAGCCTTGAGCCAATATCCCCCGCGGCACCTGTAATTAATATCTTCATGATAAGACCTTATTTTTTCTGGTAAGCACCCAGCGACATACACCGGCAAAGATCAAACCCGATACGATGTGCCAAGTCCCCCAGAATGCACTGATTAATGCCATCGCATATTGACCATCAAACTGAGTAAATACGATTGCAATGGCCAGCGAGGAATTCTGCATACCCACTTCCAATGTGACGGCTTTCTTATCCGCTGAATTTAATTTCGTTGCCGTTGAAAATAAATAACCAATCGACAACGCCAACGCGTTATGGGCTAACACCACGAAAAACAGCATGCTGAAATGCTCTACAAAGTGTTCTTGGTTTCGATATATCGCAATAAAAATAAACACAAATAATGCGATTAAACTTAGGTACTTCAATACACCATGAAGCGCTTGTGCAACTTTAGGGGCATAATATTGAATCAAAAAACCAAGTATTAAAGGTAAGGCCAGCACCAAGATCAGCGATGCTAAGATATCCGCAGCGCTGACATTAATATCCAATAAAAGCTGATTCGCCACAGGATTCAAACTCGCCCAAAATACAAAATTAATAGGCAACAACACCACGGCAACAGCACTGGATATAGCGGTAATAGAAATAGATAAGGCGGTATTCCCACCAGAAAGATGGGTAATAAAGTTAGACAAAGCACCACCTGGACAGGCAGCTACTAGAATCATTCCCAGCTCAATCCCACTGGGTAAATCTAAAATCAGTGTCAGCAAACAAGTGAATGCAGGCAAGAGTAGGAACTGTGCAAACAATCCAATCATGGGTGCTTTTGGTGTCTTCGCCACATTCAAAAAATCTCTAGGGCGAACATCCAATGCAAGGCCAAGCACCATAAGCGCCAAGGTTAAACTTAGCACCCATTGCTGGCTGGCATCATAATGAATTTCTGGCATGGCGGACTCTGTTTCTATGTAATTCCCATACTTTAATGGAAATAACTCGGGGAATACTGACCATAAAGGTCAAATAATGGCATGCAGGGTCAATTTTTTAAGAATTCAATCATTCAACCACAGTAGCGTCTCGGTATCGCTTAGGCGTACTTCCTGTCCAGCGCTTAAAAGCTCGTTGAAACGCACTTTGTTCTGAGAAACCAAGGCGCTCACTCACATAAAGCACACTGTTATGGGTTTGCCGTAAATACGTCAAAGCCAATTCTTTACGAATGGCATCCAGCACCTGACTATAGCTAGTACCATACTCATGCAGTTTACGCTGAGTGCTGCGTACACTCAGGTTTAGATATTGGGAGACCTCCTCTATATCCGGCACATGGCTGGGCAGTGTTTTCACCACGTAATCCTTAATGACCTCCAATGGTGAGGTAAACGTCTGCTCTTCCAGCATCGCTTGCGCATGGGCCAGCAGAACCTTATGAGTTTCAGTATCACTTTTTCGTAACGGCACTTGCAGTAACTTATCGTCTACTTCCAGCCCGTTATAGCTAGCATTAAAAGTAACTGGGCATTGAAAATACGCCTCATAAAGCGCGGCATCACCATGGGGTTTATGGGTAAAAGACACACAATTAGGTGCATAATCCACTTGATTAGTGAGCTCACGGGCCAGACTGACCAGTCCCGTCACCACCTGCTCAGCTAGATGGTAACTGCAGTTATAAGCCGGCACCCATTGTAGTGTGGTGATGCCATCTTCACTGCTTTGCAGTGGAGCGCCCATATTTCCAGATAATGATTGAAATCGATATTGGGCCTCCATGGCTGCTTGAAAGCTTTGCGACGTAGATGCAATCAAGCCTAATACCCCCCAGCGCCCTGCCTCAAACTGCTGCCCATGATGAAACCCAAGAAAAGGATCTTTCAGGTACTGACTGATAAATAACAGTAGGGATTCATAACGATGAACATCAATTAATAGGCGCGAATCATTCAATTGATCCTCTGTGAGGCTAGCTTCTTTGAGCATATGGGTTCGATGCACACCATAACGTTCGCCATAATTAATGAGGGAGCGTACTAATTGAACTGCGATCTTTGGGATAAAGGAGTGGTTTGTGGAATTCATGCCAGCATTAAAGCAAATTGGCACCAAGAGTCAATCAGCTTACATAGGCCAGCTGAATAGACCCTTGAGAACAATAAAGTGCTAGAGCTTGAATCGAGACACTAGATTCGTCAGCTCAGTAGAAAGCTGGCCCAGGGACTGGGAGTTATCTCTTAACTGCTCTGCGCTTTCGTTTGCATTAGTGGCTTCGTCATTAATACTAACAATATTACGCTGAATCTCTTCACCCACCTGGTATTGCTCTTCTGCAGCAGCGGCAATCTGAGTAGCCATATCCCGTATTGTTGAAACAGACGTCTGAATTGATTCAAATACAACACGGGTATTTTCGGTGGCCTCTACCGTTTCTCGGGTATGCTCGATACTACTGGAAAGTTTCCCTGATACGTTTTGAGTTTGGCTGGTCAAGTTAGACAATAAGGTATCAATCTCTTCCGTTGACTCTGCGGTTTTACCAGCAAGGGTTCTCACTTCGTCGGCGACTACCGCAAAGCCTCGGCCTTGTTCGCCGGCACGTGCCGCTTCAATAGCAGCATTTAATGCTAATAAGTTGGTCTGCTCAGCGATGCCTCGAATCGTATCTAAGATACTCGTGATATTAGCGCTTTGCTCTACCAAGGTCGTCATGGCTTCATTGGAGTCATTAATAACCGTTACCAATTTATTGACCGAAACGGATGTACCTTCAATAAATTGTTGCCCCTGTGTGACATGCTTTTGGCTTTCATCGGCTGCGGTTGCGGTTTCCCCACAATTTTTTGCCACCTCGTTGGAGGTAGCAACCATTTGATTAAATGCCGTTGAGACTTGATCAATTGCATTAACTTGATGGTCTGCAATGGAGCCGAGACGGGAAGAAAGTTCACTGGCTTGATTAGCCTGCTCTTTTACACCCTCGGCGCTGTCACGTATTTCAGAAACCAGTTTATGCACGATGCTGATAAATTGATTAAACGCTTTCGTCATTAAACCGGTTTCGTCATTGGTTTTAATTCGCATGCGCTTGGTAAGATCCCCTTCCCCTTGCGCCACTTCATCCATACCATCTGTCACACGCTTCATTGGGCGAGTAATGACCCCTGTAATCCAATATCCCAATAACAAGAATAAACCCACCATAATTAAAGAAATAATAAACATAGAGGCTTCTAATTTTTGTGTGACGGCAAATACCTCACTGGCTGGTTTTAAACCGATGAACTTCCAGCCAATGGCTTCTGAAGTGTAAATCGTGGCAAACCAGGTCTCACCATCTAGCTCTACCTCGGTAAAGTCCTGTGATTGTGCCAACAAGCTATAGCCTTCACTAATATCAGAAAATTGCTTGAAATTGTTTTCTGGCACGGCGGAATCCGCCAAGATACGTCCTGTCTCTTCTATGAGAATCATGTAACCCTTTTCACCAAATTTGATTTCATTCACCATATTGGTCAACTTGGAAAGAGTCACATCAATCCCCACAGCGCCCACTATGCCGCTATTAGTTTTGAATGTATGGGTATAACCTAAAATAGGCGCACCAGTATTAAAGTCGCGGTAAGCCGGCGTGCGTACCGGCGCATTCATACTACCTTTGGCTGACGCATACCAAGGACGAACAGTGGGGTCATAGGTGCTCATATCTTCAGTTGGCCACTGAATATAGCCGCTGGTATCTATCCCTAAATACACATAGGTTAAATCCGTGTGGCTCTCGCCAAAGTCCTCTAATATACGGTACGCTTCAGCCTCAACATCAGAATTGCCTAAAGGGTTCATTGGCCCTGGCTTAGCCGCTTTATAATTAACTATATTCTCGTCTAAAGCCTTTACCGCTTCTGTCTGCGCCAGAAACTTCACATCTTCCGCCAAGCCATTCAAATATAAATAAAAAGTTTGGTCTATCTTCTGTATCTCAGACAAACTGCTTTCTTTGAATTGATCAACTGAGCTGGTACGAAACTGCATGGCAGACATCACAGCGACAATCGTCACAGGCAAGATAACCGCTGAGATAAGCAGTATCAGGAAGCGCATACGAATAGTCATAAAAAGGCTCATTTAAAAAACAGACATCTTTAATATATAGCCCAAATATGGATTAAAAGCCTTTTTTGAACGATTAAGAAAGCAAAAAAAACCTGTAGTATTGGTCAATACGACAGGTTTTAATACGCTGAGTTAGATAAGTACTAATGCACCATTTGCTTGGCTACAAAAGTTAATGCATCACCTTCAACGTCCACAACAATATTATCACCACTGACAAATTTGCCCGATAAAATATCTTGCGCCAGTGGATTTTCGATCCAGCGCTGAATGCTGCGACGCAAAGGTCTGGCACCGTAAACGGGGTCATATCCTTGGGCAACCAATCGATCAATAGCATCGTCTGATAATTCCATGGTCAATTCACGTTCTTTCAAACGCTTACGTAACTGATCAAGTTGAATATCAGCAATGCCACGAATCTGAGCGCGCATTAGCGGATGGAAAACAACAACCTCATCAATCCGGTTAATAAACTCAGGACGGAAATGACCCCCTACGATATCCATCACCGCCAGCTTCATATCCTCATATTCGCTTTCTGTTTGCTCTTTACCTTCATTGGCCTGACTTAGAGTTTGAATCACGTCACTCCCCAAATTAGAAGTCATAACCAGTACCGTATTTTTGAAGTCCACCGTGCGCCCTTGGCCATCCGTTAACTGGCCATCGTCCAATACCTGTAACAGGATGTTAAATACATCTGGGTGCGCTTTTTCAACCTCATCAAGCAAGATAACGCTGTAAGGTTTACGACGCACGTGCTCCGTTAGGTAACCACCTTCCTCGTAACCGACGTAACCAGGAGGCGCACCGATTAGACGGGCCACGCTGTGTTTTTCCATAAACTCAGACATATCCACCCGAATCATGGCATCTTGGGAATCAAACATAAAATTAGCCAATGCTTTGCATAGCTCTGTTTTACCCACCCCCGTTGGGCCTAAAAATAAGAAACTGCCGTTGGGTCTGCGTGGGTCACTTAAACCCGCACGACTTCTTCGCACCGCATTGGATACCGCCACAATCGCATCGTCTTGACCCACAACATGTTTGTGCAATTCATCTTCCATGCGCAGTAATTTTTCGCGCTCACCTTCCAGCATTTTAGCCACAGGCACGCCGGTCCATTTAGATACGACTTCAGCAATTTCTTCTTCGGTCACACGGTTACGTAACAAGGTAAAGTCATTATTGCCTTTCGCTGCTTCTTCCGCTGTATCTATTTGCTTTTCAAGTTCGGGGATGGTGCCATATTGCAGTTCTGACATACGCTGCAAGTCCCCTGCTCGACGGGCTTGTTCCATTTCGACTTTTGCTTCTTCTAACTTTTCTTTGGCTTGCTTAGAGCCTTCAAGAATCAGTTTTTCTTTTTTCCAAACTTCTTCTAGCTCTACGTATTCGTGACCAACGCGATTTATTTCCTGGTTGATTTCACTTAAGCGTTTAATAGAGCCAGAATCATTTTCTTTGTTCAGCGCTTCACGTTCAATCTTTAACTGAATTAATCGACGCTCTAAACGATCCATATCTTGCGGCTTACTGTCAATTTCCATACGGATGATGGAGGCCGCTTCATCAATTAAATCAATGGCTTTATCCGGCAACTGACGGTCTGTGATGTAGCGAGTCGACAATTTCGCCGCGGCGATAATCGCGCTATCGGTAATTTGTACACCATGGTGTACCTCATAACGCTCTTTTAAACCACGTAAAATAGCAATGGTATCTTCGTCGTTTGGCTCATCCACTATGACTTTTTGAAAGCGTCTTTCAAGGGCCGCATCTTTTTCTAAGTATTCGCGGTACTCATCTAAGGTCGTGGCACCGACACAATGCAGTTCGCCTCGACTAAGAGCCGGCTTCAACATGTTGCCGGCATCCATCGCACCATCTGATTTACCTGCACCGACCATGGTATGAATTTCATCGATGAATAAAATGATATTGCCTTCTTGCTTGCTCACTTCTTTAAGCAAGTTTTTTAAACGCTCTTCAAAGTCTCCACGGAATTTAGCACCCGCCAACAGCAAGCCCATATCCAGTGATAATATTTGTTTGTTCTTTAAACCCTCAGGCACTTCACCATTTACAATGCGCTGAGCCAGCCCCTCAATGATGGCGGTTTTACCGACACCAGGTGAGCCAATTAACACTGGGTTATTTTTAGTACGGCGCTGAAGCACTTGGATCGTGCGGCGAATTTCATCGTCACGGCCAATCACAGGGTCAAGCTTACCTTCGGCGGCTCGTGCGGTTAAATCCACCGTGTACTTATTTAGAGCTTCGCGATTATCTTCGGCGTTTGGATCATCGACAGATTCACCTTGACGCACGGTATCAATGGCGCGCTCTACATTTTCTTTTGTTAAATTAAACTCAGCCAACACACTGCCCGCTTCGCCCTTATCATCAAGGGCGGCGAGTAACACAAGGTCACTGGAAATATATTGATCACCTCGTTTTTGTGCCAGACGATCAGTTAAATTCAGTACCCTGCCAAGTTCAGGTGCCAAACTTAAATTGCCATCGGGCGAAGATACCGTGGCAAGCTGCTCTAATTTTTCATTCAACTTGGTTTTTAATTGATTCACTTGAACATTTAACCCTTGTAATAAAGGTCGAATGCCACCAGGGGTTTGATCCAATAGCGCAAGCAATAAATGAAGCGTGTCTATTTGACTATGGTCCTGACCCAAAGCCAACGATTGCGCATCAGACAGAGCCTGCTGTAAAGAGGTGGTAAATTTATCCATTCGCATTTAAGTATTCCTCATGCACATTTTCAATGACTCAGTAATGGTGCCTATCGCTCTGTTTTTCAAGGAAGTTTCTATTGACCTGCATCAAATAAAGCGGACTTCTGTATAATAGCTGCCCTTCCTAGATGTAACGAATGTGCCGCTGTATATGCCAAATAATGTAATCCAAGGTGCTCTACTGATTTTGTTAGGCGAAGGCCTACTGGCGCTTATGGGCGCTATCATCAAACACTTAAGCCATGACATGCCCACTGAGCACATTGTGTTTTATCGCAATTTGTTCGGCCTGCTCATGCTGATCCCTATTGTGATGCATAACGGCATTGCTGAGTTAAAAACCTCCGTTTGGCATTTACACCTATTACGTGCAGGCGTTGGCTTGACCGCCATGTATGGATTCTTCTATGTCATTGGCAACATGCCACTAGCTGAGGCTTTCTTAGTGAAACTCACAAGCCCATTTTTCATGCCAATCGTGGCAGCCATCTGGTTAGGTGAGTCCATTAAGGCAAAAACCGGATGGGCAATAGCCATCGGTTTTATTGGTGTGATGTTCATCCTGCGTCCAGGCACTGAAAACTTCACCCCTATTGCCTTGGTTGGTATCGGTGCAGCCGCTTTGGCCAGTACCGCAAAAGTGTGTATTCGTCGAATGGGCAGCACTGAATCTAGTGTGAGAATTGTGTTTTACTTTGGCGCCATCAGTACCGTGCTGTCTGTCATCCCATTATTCTGGAGCAACTTTTGGCCAACTGCGGCACATTGGCCCTGGATTATTTTAATGGGGCTTGTGGCCACCTGTGGTCAACTGGCATTAACTCGCGCCTATCGCATTGCAAACCCTGGTCAGATTGGCCCCTATGTCTATAGTTCGGTGGTATATGGTGCCACACTCGGCTGGGTGTTCTGGGGGGAAACCTTGCTGGTGACAACGGTGATTGGTAGCGCACTCATCATCGTAGCCGGCTTATGGAATGTCAGTGGTAAGCAAAAGAAAGCCACCTAAATAGAGGTGGACTAGCGCTATCTAACCACTGCTGCTAGTTTTAAGCATTATGAGCATTAAAGTCGCATATGTTTAAACCCAGAATACTGACATTCATCCTGATGTGTGCTGTTTTTAGTACGCACACTCATGCCATTGGGCTAGAGGTCAAGGTCGGTGGCTACTTGTTCCCGCCTTTTGTTCAGATGCGAGGACAAGAGATCACTGGGTTAACACTCGATCTCATTAAGCTGCTCAACCAGGAGCAATCCCAATTCCAATTTAAGTTTGTTTCCACCAGCCCCAAACGGCGTTACCGTGACTTTAAACACGGCATGTATGATGTAATTTTCTTTGAAAGCAAACAATGGGGCTGGGAAAGTGCGCCACTTGAAGAAAGCGAGGTATTCCTCACAGGCGGTGAAGTCTTCTTTACCCTTAAAAGTGACAACCGCACGCAAGCGTATTTCGAAGATTTGGAAAGCAAACGTCTTGTGGCCATTCTCGGGTTTCATTACTCGTTTTTAGACAATGAAACCAATAGCAATATTTTAAAGCAACACCACAACATCAAGTTGATGAACTCCCCTAAAACCGTCATCAATCAAGTACTGAGTAATAAAGCCGATATTGGCATTGCCACTTATTCTTATTTGCAGGGTCAAATGCAACATAATCCACATGTTAGAGACAAAATCATCATCCATGACACTTTTGATCAAACCTATGAACACAAGGTATTAATTCGCAAGGGTCACCCTCTAACGCCTAGGGATATCAATGCACTTCTCACCCGCCTCAAAAACAACGGCGCCATGTCGCAATTGTTAGCTAAATATGGCTTAAGCCAAGGTAATTAACCTTTCGTTATCACTTCGCTATTTATTCACTGCCATAATATAAAGGTACCGCTTATTACAAGGCAATTTGACAGATCTGGCCAATTATCAAACCCGCTATAACAAGGTAAAGTAAGGTAATAAATGACAATAAGAAATCGCCATGTCTAAACTTGCACACCTTCAGTCTCAATTATCCTTACCGATCATTTGTGCACCTATGTTTTTGGTCAGCACCCCAAAACTTGTCATTGAGTGCTGTAAGAATGGTGTCATTGGTAGCTTTCCCGCCCTGAATATTCGCCCCCAAGCCTTACTGGATGAATGGCTGACGCAGATCACAAGTGAGCTTAATGACTACAAGCAAGCAAACCCATCAAGCACAGTTGCGCCTTTTGCAGTCAACCAAGTGGTTCACCCCTCAAATTCACGACTTAAGGCAGACCATGCCCTGATCAAAAAACACAAGGTGCCATTGGTTATTACCAGCCAGGGTGACCCCACCAACATAGTGAACGATGTACATACTTGGGGCGGTATGGTGTTTCATGATGTGATTAAAACTCACCATGCTAAAAAGGCGGTAGCGGCCGGTGTTGATGGGCTTATCGTCGTTGGCGCAGGCGCCGGAGGCCATGGAGGTACACTGAATCCGTTCGCCCTGGTTCGTGAAATACGTGAGTTCTGGCAAGGCCCGCTTATTTTAGCGGGCGCCATTAACGACGGTCACAGCCTACGTGCCGCTGAAGTACTGGGCGCCGATATGGTGTACATGGGCACCCGGTTTATTGCCACACAAGAAGCCCAAGTCCCTGAGGAATATAAATCCATGCTGGTAGAAAGCCACATCGACGATATTATTTTTAGTGACCACTTCACCGGCGTACATGCCAATTATTTAAAGGCATCCATTGAAAATGCCGGCATTGATGTCAACGCGTTAACCAGCAAAAAAAGCGTAGACCTAGACCTTGGCAATACCAACAGCTGGAAAGATATCTGGAGCGCTGGCCACGGTGTGGGCGGCATACACGATGTTCTGAGCGTAAAACAATTGGTAGACAATCTAAAAGGCGAATATGATCTTGCCTGTAACCGCGCACCCTTTCACCCTAAGGATATAAAATGAGCGCCAAAGACGACTTTAAAAATGCATACCCAATTATTGTAAAGCAAGATGTCATCTGGGGTGACATGGATGCTTTTAATCATGTGAATAACACGGTGTACTTTCGTTACTTTGAAGATGCCCGCATGGCTTTTTTTGAAAAGACCGGTGTCATGCCGCACATGGAAGCCACCAACGTAGGGCCAATATTGGCCAGCACCCAGTGTCAATTTCGTGCACCGCTTAGCTACCCTGACCGAATTTTAATCGGCTCACGCATTAAAGAAATCTCCGAAAAGCGATTCACAATGGAATATGCAGTATTCAGTGAAGAACAAGATACCATTGCCGCTAAAGGCGAAGGGTTAGTGGTGTATTACGATTATAATCAGGCCAAAAGCTGTGAGATCCCACACAATATTCGCGATAGTTTCAGTAAGCTACAGGCTGCTAAGCATCACTAATAATCATTGAGTAAACACACGTATTAAATAAAAGCCGACATTTGTCGGCTTTTATTTAATTGTTTAGTAACTTATTAAGGACGTTTTAACGCTATTTTCTGCTCAGTTAAACTGAAAAAATCCCCGCCTAGTTTGCCCACCGTATCCAGTACGAATGGATCGATGCCC
>MDTG01002035.1_pt1 | contig 14162 bp, 19 predicted proteins | sample 811421 | NCBI WGS metagenome assembly MDTG01 (sample SAMN05326645, study PRJNA326480) | marine metagenome | isolation source: seawater | place: Pacific Ocean: South East | collected 2011 | reverse complement strand
GGTCGGCGCAGTACAGGATGTGAAACGGCAAGACACTATGGGATGTGATTCTTGCGGTGCGAAACGACTTGACGGCGACGATTCTTGGTGACGTTTTGGTGCAAATCAAGTAGTAACGGCGCTTGGTCCCCCTTGTTCTGAGGAGCAAAAGGTTTGATTCCGGGAACCGATCAAAATGGGTTTCTTGAGGCAACCATGGCACGCGACCCAGGCAGTCGAATCGAAGGTCCGACTGTACGACGAGGCCGGTGTTGATGACGGTGATCAGCATCATGACATTCATTTGGGAGGCGAACGACAAGTTTGAGAGGTTGAGCAAGAGATGCGGCTGCATCAAGTTTTCGATTGGCGCGCAGTACTTTTCGAGCATTGCTGCAAGTCGAGTGACCGCTTGAGTGAATGCGTGTCCGATTTCTTCTTCGGATTGCTCCTTCCAACTTTTGACGTAGGACCTGAGATCGAACGTGAAGAGTTTCTTGTGGACGACCGAATCGTTGCGTCTCAGGACCACCACGTCGCCGACCACCACCAGGTAACCGTCCTGGTACACAAAGTTCTCAATGTCGACGAAATTCCTTTCGTTGCGACCGTTCCTGCACTGTGCGACGTCCAGAAAGTCCGGCAGCAGCACCTTTCTTCTTTCTTTGGGGTCGATGATCCACATTTTCCTTGCCTTGTGAAGGATCAAGACGCCGAGGTCTTCAGCCCAGAAGCACCGGTCGAAGAGGGTGAGTGTGATGTCCTTGTTCAGATTGGACATGCCCCAGTCCGCCATCATGAACGATTCGTACAGCTCCCACACGTTTGCTGGCAAATCGTTTGGGCCCGGTTCTGGACACTCGATGCTGAATTCGCGTGTCAGCACACAGTCGGGCAAGATCACGCCGGCCGTGATTGGAATGTCGATCACATCCATGCGGTCTTCCTTTGTGCAGACCATGGAGCACCGTGTCCCTGACTCGAGTGTGATCGCGTGGGGATGCCCTGTGTCCGTCACACGGATGCGCCTCTTGTTTCCTCTTTGCTTCGGGTGTCGACGTGCGATGTGTTGTTCGAGCACTGCGGTGAGCCGGACAGGCGTGAAGACCTGCGTGACCGGGTTGAAGGCGCGGGTGAAGTCGCCCCTGCTGTCCTCGACCAACAGTTTGGGTCTCCTGTGAAAGTCGGCGACGGCCCTGAACAGCCGCATGTTTGTGTGTGCGAGGTTCGAGATGGAGACGGTGTCGAGATGGCTGCAGATCAACTCGCACATGTCATACTGCGAGGCCAAGAACGCGTCCATGATGTTCAGAACACAAAAAAAAGGACGGCGGGGTCTTGTATTTTTTTGTTGGGTAACATGCAACCATGGCTGGACTCTTATTTGGCGGCTTTTCGTACACGAAGCAGGACATACAAAATAACCTTGTGGCGAGCATGACTCAAGAATTTACAACACAAGCAGAACAAAACAGTTCAATCGTGGTAGATCAAAGCATCGTTGTGTCGGGCGATTGTCACTTGAAAATGGCTTACTACGACGGGGATGTGAATCTGAAAGTGAATTCAAGCATGACGCAAAACACAATCAGAAAGATGGTCCAAGATGGCGATTTTGTAAAAAAGATCCAAGCTGCAGTCGAACAAACCATGCAAAATGTGTCTGTGAGTCCGAGTGCAATGATTAGCAAAACAAACATAAAGAATTACACGCAGATTCATCAAGACATGAAAGACAGTGTGAAAGCGAGCGACTTCGTGCAAGCGTTTATTGACCAAAGTTTCGTTTGCAATTCGACAGAAGGCGCTGACGTCGGCATCATGAAACGAAGTGCAACAGTGGACATCCTTGCACACATGGTGCAGACAACCACCACCAACAGCGAACAGTTCAACAAGGTGGCAGAAGCCATTACAGCCGAGAGCAAACAAACCCAGAAAGACGCGATCCTGGGCATCCTTCTCGTGATGGTCGTGGCCATGGTGCTGTTCTTCGGGGGCCCCGCGATCCTTGGCATGGTGGTAGTGGGCGAGAGTACCGGTTTCGTCTTCAATACGCTGTCCAAGACCCCCAGCACCAAGATGCTTCTTGTCGCCATCGTCTTCCTTCTGGTGCTGTGGTACATCTCGTCCGATTGCGGGGGCAACTTTCCCGTCTGGCGTCTTGAGCTTCCTCCGGCTTTCGTGCGGAAGATCGTACCGATCCCCCGGTTGGTCACACTGGACATACTGCCTTCGTTCTGCACGTACACCAAGACCCAAGCGGTCAGGGACAAAGACGGCAACTTGAAACGGGACATTACCGGCAAGATAATGCGCGAGGATGTCTTAGACGAGGATGGAAACGTGAAGCGGTTCCAATACAAGACACGGAAGAATGTTGTGTACGGTGTCGTGACTGCCATTTTTGTGGCGTGCATGTACAGACTGTACCAAGAGGTCGGGGCCGACACCGTACAGTCTCCGCCAATCGTTCAGCCCTGATCCTGTTCGATGAGGTCGTACTTTCCTGTAGTCGGGTCGATCGTCAGCTTCTTCTTGTGTTTCTCTTGACGTTTCTTGTGGTGGCCGGAAATGTACTTGAGCGCAAAGTCGCCCGCGCGCATCCCGTTGGCCAGGACGTGGTGCGGGTCGATCCCCATCCCAATCTTGCGGATTTCGGCCAGACACGCGCGTTCCTGCTGCACCGTCATGCCCTCGACCGACGGGCGCATCAGTCGGGTCGGTCTCTGCTTTGCCATCATCCGCAGCAGCACATTTTTTTTTTGTGCTTCTGGAATCAAAAAACGACATGAAAACGTCGACCCGCAACGGCATCGTGTTGGTGATTTTGGCACTGGTGGTCCTTCCATTCGCGTACAACCGTCCGACGGACCTGCTCAAAATGTGGCTGGGGGTGCTGACGGTCGCGCAGCTCTTCTCGATCTATGCGATCAAGCAGATGTCCCCAAGCGAAGCGCACGAGGACATGCTCGTCACCCAGAAAACCTCACTGTTTGGTGGGGACCCCGAGAAAGAAAAAAGGGTGGGGCAGCAGATGGGCGCCAAGGGCAACGGGACGTTGATCAACGAAAAGAAATACGGACAAGAAGTGGGCGTTCAAGGCGACCTGACGGCAATTCTTCAAGCATGAGCATTTTTTTTTGTCCTTGCGTGAGAAATGAAAGTCCTTGCCATCGTCATCGCGGCTGTGGTCATGATTGCCTTGGCACTGGCAGTGTACCTTAGGGTCACCAAGATAACAGTGGACCCGAACAGGTGATCGAGTAATGTGCCGCATTCTCACTCGCTTTTTTTTCGTAGGCTGTAAGCAACCATGAGCTCCGAGTTCAACCAGAGCGTGAAAGACTACTTCCGGTTGCTGGAGCAGAAGAAGCAGCTGTCGGAGCAGGTCAAGGACATCAACGCCGAAATGAAGGATCTGTCCGAGGGCATCAAGCAGTACATGGACAGCAACACGATCCCGGCGATCGAGTTCGGGAATTACAATCTGAAGCTTGCCAAACGGACCCGCAAGCAGGGGATCACGGAGAAGCTGATCCGGTCTGCGATCTCGAACGAGGACGAGTGCGCGACCCTGCTGACCAGGCTGGAGGGGCACCGGGAAAACAAAACACTGACGACGCTTACGGTGCGGAACAAGGTTTAATATTATTGAGGAGGACCCCCGAGGCCTCCGAGCAAAGGCAGGACCGAGGCCAGCTGCGAGACGTCCAGGTTCTCGGCCACCTGGTGCACCATTTGAGCGATCTGGGGGTTCTGTGCGAGACTCTCCGCCATGTTTTCCATCCCGCCGCCATCGCCGCCTGTGAGCTTCTGGATCAGTTCGGTGGGGTTGTCGTTGAAGTCGTTGAGCATTCCGAGCACACTGCCGAACGCATCGCTCTGTTTCATGCTCGAGACGGTCTCGTTGAGCTCGTCCATCTGCCCGTTCATCCGTGTGGCGATGGTGGCGAGATTCTGCATGTACCTGTTGACGACGCCCTTGTTCGAGTCTGTCATCTCGTGGTGCAACTGCAAGAGGTGGTCGGCGGGGATCTCGAACAATTTGCGTTCGAACACGGGCCACCTGTCGGCCGACTCCCCGTTCATGAAGGCGAGCACGGGCACCCACGACCGCTCGTCCATGGCAATAGCAGAGTTCATCAGGTGGACGGCCTTTGCGATCCACTGGTCGTCGGGAAACACCGTCCCAAGGTTCTTGAGGAGGTCCGACGCCTGCTGGTTGAACGTGCTGAGCAGCGACATCACGATTTAACACTGTAACAAGATAAAAAATCCGTGCGAAGGGGCGCGGGCGAGAAATCGAATGGTGCCGTCGCCATTTCCAACATCTGTTTGTCCGAAAGCTCCGGTCGGCTCTCGACGTACTCGCGGACCCGCCACTGTGCGTACTGCTCCACGTTGTCGAAGAAGAGCTTCTGCGTCGAACCCAGCGGCATGACCCTGTAGAATTCGGTCTCGTCGCGGGTGCCGGTGAACTTGTCCGTGTGGACGTGGCCTGTCAGCGCGTTGCGGATCTCGGACATGGTGACACTCACACAGTTGGTGCCAAAAAAAAGCGAGCAAAGTCAACGCACCTCGCTCTCGGTCACCTTGCGCTTCTGTTCGTACGTCTTGATCAGATACTCCAGCGCGAACGAGCCTGCCGTCTGTCCGTTCCAGAGCACCGAGTCGCAATTCAGGGCCGGCCCGAGCACCCGCAACTGCTGGAAACTCTGCCGCACGTCCCCGATCGACAGCCCAGGGATCTTGGACTGGATGCCCTTGCGCTTCTGGTGCTTGTCCTCGTCGAAAGTCAGGTCGAGCGGCTGCTCGGCCTGGTAGCACTCGCGCAATCGACCGTGATCGTATATGGTGCAATTGGGATCAGTCAAATGAGACCGTTTCATGTCTTTGGGTACACATTATTTTTGTCTTGATTCTTCGCGTTCAGGTTGGAAGATCTAATAGTACATGCTGCTGTTCGAACCCATCGGAGCGGGCATCGCGGGCATCGGGACAGGCATTGCGGGCCTGAGGCGGCGGGGTCCCATCATGCCAGAGCTGCTGCCCATCCCCACCATGTTCATCGGGCCCTTGAACAGACGCTCCCCAAGCACGATTTCCGGTTCTTCGAACAGAAGGATGTAGGCCAGAACCGCCGCCACCGCCACGTTCCGTCCGACCTCCATGTCAACGCCATCAGTCACCGCTTTCCGGATCTGCTGGATCAGGATGGGCACAACCACGGCAGCGAGCATTGCAGTGCGCAACTTGTTCGCCATGAAGTCGGTCAGGATGTCGGGCATCACAAATTCCACGCCAGCCAGGACCGCATACACAATGGCGACGACCAACGAAATGTTGACGATCTGCTTAATTGCATCGTCGTAAGAGCCGAGGCCGAGCTGCTTGATTTCATCGGGAATGGGGAATGCCTTAGCCCCCACATGTGCCTCTCCCCCGTGAGCGCTACTTGTAGTGTGATCACCGCAACCTGGCATGCTTGTTGCATCAAGTTACACAAAAAAATTAGGCGCTGCTTCGTGTCGCTAGGAGCATCACCAAGGCCAATGCACAGATCGCCATCCAAGGAATTCTCGAGACACTCTGGTCGTTCCAGAGGTCGAGGTTCCCCCGAAGGTCGAGGTTCCCCCGAAGGTTCCCCCGAAGGCCCCCCCGAAGACCTCTGGTCGCGCACTCGTACGACGGAGACTCGTATGAGGTCATTTTGCCCGGGTTTGGGATGTTGATGTCCAGATCCAGGCCGGGCACTGGGTTCACAACGTCCTGAATGAGGTCGAAGCCCGAGTCGGCCAGCGAAGTACCGTTGTCGAGGTTTTCGGATTGCCTGTTCGCCATTTATTCGTACCGGAAGAAAATAAAATCTCTCGCACTGTTCAAGTTACAACCATGGCGACCGTTCAAATGAACGGCACGTACCGCCCAATCCTCAAGACGAGGGGGATGTCGCCGACTCAGATGCCCGACCCGGAGTTCTGCGCGTTCAAGAACCAGCACATCACCGACCGCGACGTTCTGCGGCAGCGAACGTTGGACAGTTTCCGCAACAACAAGTCCAAGCCGATGATCCGAGACACCATGACCGAATGCAGCGTCAGAGGGCTCCGGACCGTTCCCGGCGAGTACAAGGCTGTTCTGGCGCATCGACGTGAAGGCAACCAGAACCGGTACGAGATCCTGCGGGGCACCATGGGTCGGGTTTCCAAGCCCGCATTCCAAGACAAACCCGAGGACAATGCACCGCTGCAATTGATCAACCGCAAGCCCGAGTCTCGAGCTTACAGTCCTTCACTGCCGGAACAGTTCAAGAAGCTCAAGGACATACAATCTGCCGGGTCCGGTGCTTCCAAGAAGGCACTCAAGATCAGGGGCATTATGAAACCCAACTTCGAACCCAACAAGCAAACTGGTGAAACCGATGGTGCACTGGTCCGCAAACAACAGACCGGCATTTCCCACATGGCAAAGACGGGTCATGGTGACACACCCATGCCAAGACACGACTACTTTGACAAGAGGACCAACTCTGGACCGAAAAGAGAAAACGGCAAAGCAGAACACATGCAAGGTTTGCAGCAAAACAAAAAGACCAACATGACATTCCAAGTCCAATGATTTTTTTTTGGATTCTCATCCCAAATGGCAGGTGGGGTCTTTGTGGATCAGCCGTTCCACCCGAATCCCAAATGCATCGTGTTCTCGTTGGTGCTGATGCTTGCGTATTGGTACCTGCCCCAACGTAACCCGTTTCTGTTGCCTTTGATCTTCGTCGTTGCCTACGTCGCGATGGCATGGTACGACCACCTGTACGACTGTGACATGAAGATGTACGGTGCCAAGTATGGTGGCATCCTGTCTGCACCCTGGAAGCCGCAGAGAAGGACCGAACCCTCAGAAGGCAAGAAGCTTCTCCCGAACCAAGAAAACAAATACCGCCAAAAAGTGAACCTGTTCCACGTGCTGGTCCTCAGCCCGCTGTTGCTATACATTGGCTGGCGCGGTCCGGACTCCAACGAATTGGTGTTCCCGCCACTTCTTGGAATTGGCCTGCTCGGTCTCTTCTACCACGGTGCCAGAGTCCTCAAGCCGCGCGAAGTCAGCAGTTGTCCCGAGGAAAAGAAAACCGAAGTGCGCACCGAACTTGAGTACCTCAAGAGTGTGTACATCATGCACATTGTCGCGATCATGCCGCTTTTCATCTACGTCGGTGTCAAAGGCCGACAGTCCGACCCGAGAGTGTTCCCCATCCTGTTGGCGATGGGAGCCGTCTCCGACCTGTACCACGTGTACAGACTCTTTAGTCCGCGTAAGACCATCACCTGCTGATTTTCTTTTGATGCAAAACAATGAATGGGAAATCTTTTCTCGGGTGCCAAGTGCGAAGTGTGCGAGGCCAAAGTAGGCGAACCCGCCGTCTACTACATGGTGACCTTTCGCGGACTAGGTAAATACCACAATCGGACCTTCTGCCCAGAGTGCGCAAGGCAGCTGCTTTCCGCACACGACAAAGTTTCATGAACATGCGTTTTTTTGGCTCCATTTTTAATGTGCATTTGAGGATATCTTAGCCCCGAGCATGCCTTCATCTTCGTACGAATCGCTGACCGTTTTCCCTGGATGGGACCAATGCGATGATTCATGCATTGAGCGCATCCAGAGTCTGATGGCGCCCAAGTGTGCCGTCTTCCTCGTTGTTGAAGGCAACCAGGTCATGAATGCGGCCGATTTTCTCTTCAAGTTGACCCAGGTGGACCACGGCGCGTACGTCTTTAAGCTGTGGCAGCGTCAGACCACAAAGAAAGTCCCTAAGACGGTCCGCCAAGGCCCCCGCGGTTGCGTCGTCGCCGACACGGTGCAGATCTGGGCCCTCGAGACCAACCGTGTCGAGATGCAAGGCAACCGCACCTTCCAGACCGTCGTTGCGCAGAAGCCGACCACCGTCATGGATCACATTGCGGACCACGTCAACACCAACGACCGTGTGGTTGTGCTATTCGGGGACGATTACCAGCCGACCGTGCAAGTGGGCACCACCGAGTTCGACATCTTTTCCGTGACCGAAGACAAAGTGGTCAAACGGAAGGTCTTCTCGAGCACATCCGCCCGCAAGTCCCGCATGTTCAAAGCGTATGTCGAAACGCACGACGCCAAGCAGCTCCTGCAGGACCGGAAAGCCTTGGCCGAGAACGCCGAAGAGGCCAACGTTTTGGCAGACATGATCAAGGACAGCGAGCTCGACTCGGCAACGGTTGACCGGATGCTCAAGAACGCGATCACCAAAAAGCGAAGGCTCGAGAAAAAGAAGGACGCGACCGCCGTCAAGAAACGCACTCCAAACACTTCGGGGATTGCGGCCGTTTGCCAGGTCACCGAAGCTTTGCGGGACTTCCTGGTCGAGCATTGCGAGATTGTCGTTCCACCGGAGGGAATCGCAAGGACCGAAGTGGTGCGCGCGATCCCCAAGTACATCAAGCGAAACAATCTGAGCGAGGGCCGGAAAGTGACCTTGGACGACAATCTCCGAGCACTCATGCGCCAGGACGACATCGAAGGCCAGGAGATCACCTTCTTCACCATCTACAAGTTCATCAACCACAATTTCATCAAGAAACCCAAACCCGAACCCCAGGTGCCTGACGTCAAGGTGCCTGAACCCAAGGTGCCTGAACCCAAGGTGCCTGAACCCAAGGTGCCTGAACCCAAGGTGCCCAAAAAGCGCAAGGCTGCCGCGACACAAAAGGGGCAGGCCAAGAAGGCGAAATCGAAATAAATAAAATCGAGAGCTCCTGATTTCTAGAAGTCGTCATTTATTGTGAATTCGCGGTCGCCCCCCACGTTGGCAGACAGTTGGTATTCGGACACGCGGTTCTCAAAGAAGTTGGTCTTTCCCTGCAGCGAGATCAGCTCCATCCAATCAAACGGGTTCTTGGTGCCAAAGATCTCTCCCGCACCCAGCTCCTTGCACAGTCTGTCCGCCACGAACTCGATGTAGTCCGACATCAGCCCGGCGTTCATCCCAATCAAGGGCACCGGCAGCGACTCAAGAATGAATTTCTTCTCGATCTGCACCGCACTCCCGATGATCTCCCGGATGCTGTCGACGCTGCACTGGTTCTCCGGCTGCAGGGTCCGGTGCAGCTCGCACGCAAAGTCGGTGTGGAGCGCCTCGTCCCGCGAGATCAGCTGGTTCGAAAAGGACAGCCCCGGCATCAACCCCCGCTTCTTGAGCCAAAAGATTGCACAGAAGGCTCCCGAGAAGAAAATGCCTTCCACGCAGGCGAATGCAACCAGCCGGGTGGCGAACGACTGGTCCGTCCCCATGTACTGCCGCGCCCAATCGTACTTGCCTTGCACGCAAGAGAACGACTCGATCGCGTTGAACAGGGTTTCCTTTTCCTTGCTGTCCTTGACGTACGTGTCGATCAGCAGCGAGTACGTCTCACTGTGGATCTGTTCCATTGCGGTCTGGAACGCGTAGAATGCACGGGCTTCGGAGACTTGGACGTCGTTCATGAAGCTTCCGCACAAGTTTTCCATGACGACCCCATCGGCCGCCGCGAAAAAGGCCAGCACGTGCTTGACAAAGTGTTGCTCATTCTCTGTCAATCCGTCAAAGTCGTCCTGCGTGAGATCGACCTCTGCGGCCACCCAAAAGCTGGACTCGGCTTTCTTGTAAAGATCCCACAGTTTGTCGTGCTTGATGGGGAAAAGGGTGAACCGGGACGTGCTGGCCTGCAGAATGGGGTCCACGGTGACGGCCATGGGAGATACCTCACCGCCCACAAAAAACAATTCATCCCTTCAGAACCCATCACCAGCAAACAACATCGTGAGCGCGTTCGTCACAGACCGACTTTCTTCGTGTTTTTTGCCGTACGCTTCCCTTTTCTTTTTCTCCTTGGTTTCCCTCGCCGCTTTCTTCATTTCTACCAACGTGAGGTCATCCCCGTCCCCTCGCACCTCCACATCGAGATCTGTGTCTCCGGCCGTGAGCACCCCGCCCCACGGAGTGTACAAGCGCAGGTCTTCTGCAGCGTACCCTTTCCCCTTCAGAATCGCAACCGCATCCTGCCACCGCGAGACGTGAATGCCGTCTGGAAAGTCTTCGTCCAGGGCTGTCCTGAACTTGACTCTTTCTTCCTGTGACATTTCATTGAGCTTCACCGATTGGTGCTCCCCCCGCAGCTCCTTGTCCAGAAAGTTCCACGGTGCATGCTCAGGGTTGTTCTTGGGATAATTGACCGGCGAAAGCACCCATTTGCCTCTGAAATGCACGTAATCCGGATCGTCCTTCAAACGTGCCCGCTTGCCCATTTCATTGACGAATTTGCCGTCTTTAAATAGTTTACCAACCATTCCCACACCTTTCATGCCCTCAGTCATGTCGATCTCTTCCTGTGTGGGCGAACGGGTCACGATCACCCCGTCCCGACGCAAGACCTGCGGCTTCGTGCCCTCCTTGACTTCCCCTTCACTCGTGTACTCCAACGGCTCGGGCACGTTCTCTTCGGCCTCTTCGTCCTGGTCCTTTTCGTCCTGGTCCTCTTCGTTCTCTTCGTCCTGGTCCTCTTCGTCCTCTTCGTCGGTGTCGTCGACGGGCGGCAAAGTTTCTGCGTCGACTGTCTCATCGCGACCCGGTCCTTCCATTGGAATGTCGTCTGCATCCACCTCAGAGTTTTCGAAATTGGTAAAAATGTCTGCGTCCTCTTGCGTTGGATCCGTGTAGTCGCGGCCCATTTTGGGGTTCATTTCGAACAGGATTTCTCTGAACTGTGCCTCGTTCATGCTGCCAAACTCGTCGTTGAAATGGATCCACTCCTTGTCGTCGTCCAACTTGTACCTTGCCAAGTCCCAATACATGCGGACCCGCTTCTGGTACGCATCCTTGACGTAACTCATTCGAAGGAGCAGTTTCAGCCGTTTGAGCATTTCGTCGCCGATTGCAGGATTCTTGCGGTGGGGCCCGAATCCTTTCTGAAGCAGGTCGATAATCGTCCGCGGGCCGTATCCAGGCACCTTTTTTGTAGGACGACACCCGAACCCGCTTTTGCACCTTACGCGCCTTTGTCCGTGGCTGAGCAGGTACGGTTTGAGCTGCACCCATTTCTGTTGGTCCTTGACGTCCAAATGCGACACGATCTTCGGGTCCCGTCGAACCGTTGCAAGCTCGTCGTACATCTTCTTGAAGTACCGATTGGCCGCAACGTTCCGAGCGTTCTCATTTTTGAACTTCTTGTCCCGCATTTCGGCGGCCTTTACGTACGCGGTCATGTCAGGAAAGCGCATCTGCACGACATCCCCACCCGACGTCCATTCGGATTCTGCCATGCCTTATGACGGGAAAAAAAAACCAAGGGTCATCACTTGTTGTACATGATTTTCTGCCGGGCGATCGTGTCCGTGTTCATGGGGTCGATGCGCACAGGCACACACGCGTTGATCCGATAGGGGTCATCCGGTGTCTCGAACACAGCACCCTGGACAAGCTTAGCGCCCAAAGGAAGGGCGGCAAGCTCCCCCTGTTGTGAGAGTTGGGCCGGAATTGGGGCATCTTCGGGGGCTTTTTCTTCAAGTGCCTTTTCTTCGGGGGCTTTTTCGCAGCCACAGGAGGAATACGCCACGTACACCATGACCAGCACTACGGCGGCAACCATTACGAGCAGTCGTCGGTTCATGATGTGTTTTGATGTAAAAGATGAGATAAAAAAATAGTGGTCCCCCAGTACATTGCGATGGATGTCCTCGAGCGCCTGATGTCCGCGACACCATCCGACGATGCCATGCGGCAGCTTTTGGATGATGCACAATTCGAGATCAACTTCCTGCGCACCGAACGCGATGTGTGGGTGGTGTGGGACACGAAGCAGCGCGCACGGATGCAAGCCATCAAGACGCAAAATTCCGAGCTACAAAAGCTAGTGACCACACTCGCGGCCGTCATTGTGCGGAAGGAAGACAAGCGGGAAAAACAGCACAAGCAAACCACACTGGCTCGGGCAATTGCGTTTCTTCCTCAACTTCATTGGAGAACTCGTGCACTATTGGCATCCTTTCTGATGCGGTTGATGCAATATGTGACCCGGTTTGCGGGGTTCTGCTATTCATGAATCCTGTCCTTCAAGCAACAGCTCGGGCAACTCGATCGGTCCAAGATCCTCGATCGTCGGCCGGGGCACTGGGCGGACCCGGTTCCGGTTAGGCAGCATGTTGCGAGGAACGGTACCTTGTCGAGGAGGTGTGTTCCGGTAGTACTCTTGCCACTGTCCCAAAGTCGCGGTCGAGGCGTCCGGTTTCTCACGCTTTCGACCTTCCGGTCCCATCTTGGTCTCCGTCATGGTCTCCGTCTTGGTCTCCGTCATGGTCTCCGTCTTGGTCTCCGTCTTGGTCCCCGCCTGTTTGCGATAGTATTGCTGCCACTGCCCAAGTGTCGCGGTCGCTTCGTCGGGCCTTTCACTCTGCATGTTGAACAAACCAAACATTTCCAGTATGATCTTATTGAAGTCCCATAAGAGCACTACGAGCCCTGGCCCGCAAAAATTCGGAGTCTGGCCGGATCACGGTTTTGTCAAAGCAATTCGTTGCAAGTATTTCGCCAGTGATTTCCTCTATCTTAGTGCCCGCAGCATTCCATCTCTCATTCACGCGTCCCGGAGTGTGATAGAAGTACAAGTCTCGAAGCATTTCAGGGGTGTTGTGATCAGGATCGTCAGCTTCGAAACATGTTCCTGTGGCCGTTTGGAACACCATTTTGTCTTTCAATTCTTCCCATGAAGCATAATCTTTTTCATTTCGGCATCCACCCTCTTTTGTGATCTTGACCCTTTTGTCGCCAATCTGTTCGAACACATCCTCTTCGTAAACAGGTCTGTACTTTGTGTACCTACACTTAACTTTTTCGTCCTCGTCCATCCTTTCAGCACGCCATTTCATTCGCAAATTTGCAGCTCTCTTGTTTCCTTGCAGGTAGCGGTCATGTGTGGCTGTCATGTGGTCTCTCAAGAGTGTCATCACTTTTTCGATCTGTTCGGGTTTCGGATACTCGGGGTAATTGTCGCGTGGAGGGTCGAAGAAGGTGACTTCGACATCCTCGTTTTCTACAAAATTTACCGTGCAACTGTCCCAATTGAGCTGTAATTCTGAAAAATTTGATACAACATCCAGAATTGGAGCTTCAAGTTGGCTAGTCGTGTTGACGAATCGTACAATGTCAGCCACTTTGTGATTGGTATTGGTAATTGCGTTTGGACCATTGCCAAAGAATCTATAATACTGGTGTCCCTCAATGAAGTATGAAAAGTCTTCTTCGACCGCCCTCAGTGCAATGAAGTCGTCTTCGTCGTCCACATCCACACCTTTGGGCCGCAAAAACACTTGGTCGCCGATCACCTCGAAATCGAAATCAAAATGTCTCTTCTGTCCATTCAAAATGTTTTCAGGCCCAACTTCTTTCACAATGCGTCGTAGGACCGGGGCGAACATCGTAGAATCCTTACTGGCAATCTCATGGGGGTTTAACACAAGTTGCAAAAAAGTATGAGAGTTGTACGTATCCGTTGTAATAAAAACCTTTATCCCCTCGCCTTCAATTTCAATGTTTCTTCTTGATTGGGACGGGTCGGACGGGTCTTGCGGGACTCCTCTCATAAATTCAGCAAGTTGAATGGAGTTATTCGGAGCATAAAAGTAAAGGTACATCGGCTCAGCGACACGTTCTGCAAAGTAGATCCAACTACCCATTTGGAACACGACACTTGGGGACTTCAACGGTGGATCGAAGAGTTCTCGGAATCCATCGGGGAATGTCACCCGCAATTGCATGTCTGTCACGTAACGGCCGTCTCCCGCCTTCATCTCGACCACTTCCACGCCGACAGGGGAGAACAGAGACTTCACGTAAATTTCCCTTTTTGCAAACTCCACCATTTTATTCAATTCATCAATGTACTCATATGGTGTCTCCAAGACCGGAAATCCTGATCGGGGTTTTTCGTAAACGCGCAATTGGACCTCGGCAGCCACGGTTATCGTGACAGAAACGATGTCCCAATCAATGTAAAGTGTTCCACCGTTTTTCTGCACCTGCACAACGTTTGACTCGGCCTCCGAATTGATGAACAGCGCGAACAAGAACAAGCGCTGCAAGACGATCTCGTCAATCACAGCATTCGGTTCCCCAT
>MDTG01302733.1_pt1 | contig 14164 bp, 12 predicted proteins | sample 811421 | NCBI WGS metagenome assembly MDTG01 (sample SAMN05326645, study PRJNA326480) | marine metagenome | isolation source: seawater | place: Pacific Ocean: South East | collected 2011 | reverse complement strand
TTCTGTAGAAGTTAAGACAGCAGATACTTACAAGGACGATGGTCATGCATTCCGTCAAGGTTTGATGGATACAAAAATGGGCGTAATAGATCCAGGTATGCGATGTGCAACTTGCGGAAACAAGCATGAGGAATGCCCCAGTCATTTCGGACACATTCAACTGGAACTTCCAGTTGTACACATTGGTTTTGTTCCATTAATCAAATCCTGTCTCAGCTCTACGTGTAACAGCTGTAGTAAAATTCTGCTAAACAGTCAACCTGGAACTCACCCACAAGACCCTGAAAAGTCGGAACAGGATTACTACAGAGATTCAATCAACGATGTAAAACAGAAGCACGGTGTTGGTTCTCCTGAATATTCTAAGATGATTAAGGATATCGAGAAAGAATGTAAGAGCGCGAAAAGAAGAATTTGTATGCATTGTGATGAAGAGCAAGGTATCATTCAACTTGACAAACCATCTACTTTCAAAGAAAAGTTCGAGAAAGGAGAACACAAATTGAATCCTAGAGACATACGTGAATGGTTAGAAAGGATTCCCGATGAACACCTTATTTTCTTGGGTGTAGAGGCTGGTTCAAGTCGACCTGAATGGACTATCATGAAGGTTCTCCCCGTTCCTCCAATCACAGTTCGTCCATCTATTACTCTTGACAGTGGCGATCGCTCTGAAGACGATTTGACCCACAAATTGGTGGATGTTTTGCGAATTAACCAACGGTTACGTGAGAATCGAGATTCAGGGGCCCCTCAGTTGATTGTAGAAGATCTATGGGAATTGCTCCAGTACCACATTACGACATATTTCGATAATCAGACCAGCGGAATCCCTCCTGCTCGTCATCGTTCTGGAAGGACTCTCAAGACTCTAACACAACGTCTGAAGGGCAAGGAAGGCCGATTTAGAAGCAATCTTTCCGGAAAGCGTGTAAACTTCTGTGCTAGAACTGTAATCAGTCCTGATCCTAAGTTGAGCATCAACGAAGTAGGAGTTCCTCTCCCTACAGCTATGGAATTAACCGTCCCAATTAGAGTAACTTCCAGAAATATGGAACAGATGAGACAGATGATTCTTCGTGGGCCGGAACAACACCCCGGTGTAAACTACATTGTTCGAGGAGATAGTTTCAGAGTACGTATTACTGATAGGACTAAATGGATTTGGGCAGGTTTCCGTTGTTTGAATACTGCCTGTGTCCCGGGTACTAGCGATGATGAACCATACGTAGGCGCACGACCGGATTTGAATTCTGTAATTCCTGCTCCTAATTTCTTGCCTGGCATTGTTCTGAAGATTTTGAAGAGTCAAACACAAGATGGGTCTGTACTTGAAGAAGCACAAGTCGATCTTGAAGCAACGTTACAAAATCTCAGAGGCGAGGATGAACATGGTCGACCGTTGGAATACGGTGACCCTCGAGCTATTGTAAACCAACGATGGGTCTTTGAAAGGAATAACCCCGGTGAAGAATTCCCTGATGAATTACAAGTTTATTGTCCACACTGTAGTAGTCCTTGGGTTGAAGTAGACGATGGTGAAGCTTACAGAAACCAAGTTGAAGATCGATTATCTACATACGATATCTATGGTAATCCTAAGCCTGGAATGACTGTCGAACGACACCTGATAGATGGAGATATCGCGATTTTCAATCGTCAACCATCGCTTCACAGAATGTCGATGATGGCCCATGAAGTTCGGGTAATGGATGGTAAAACATTCAGGTTTAACCTAGCAGTATGTACTCCTTACAATGCTGATTTTGACGGCGACGAGATGAATCTTCATGTTATTCAATCAGAAGAGTCTCGTGCAGAGGCTAAGATTTTGATGCGAGTGCAAGAACATATCATCACCCCACGTTATGGTGGAGCAGTTATCGGTGGTATTCACGATCATATTTCTGGTGCTTACCTTCTCACGCATGGTGAGAGAGTTATTCCTGAGGCATTGGCTCTAGAAGTTCTAGGTCAAATTGACTACGTTGGTGATATGCCAAAGTTACAGGAAAAGAATGGAGTCACTGGATATCTGGGCACTGATTTGATGAGTCTTATTGTTCCAGATGGATTTAGACTCGAATATACTAGTCGCAGTAATGATGCAGTGAACGTAGATGGTGGAATGGTTACAGGAACACTGGATAAACGAGCTATCGGAGCAGAAGATGGAAGATTACTCGATGCAGTTGTACAAACCCATGGTACTCAGACAGGAGCAAAGTTCCTAGATGATATGACTCGATTAACCATCGCAATTTGTACCTCTATGGGATTCACCACAGGTATCGATGATCAGGATCTTCCTCCCGAGGCTAGACAAGAGATTAGAGACATTAACCAAACAGCCTCCGATGAAGTAGACGCTGAACTCATTAAGTTTGGAAAGGATGGATCTAAGTATGAAAAAGCACCAGGCCGCACACCATTAGAGACCTTAGAACAAAACATCTTAGGAATTTTGGACCAATGTAAGAGTTCTACCTCTAACGTTGCTAAGGATTACCTTGGAGCAGATAACGCAGCTGTATTGATGGCAACATCTGGGGCACGTGGAAACATGGATAACCTAGCGATGATGGCAGGTTCAATTGGTCAACCTAAGGTTAGAGGTAAACGTCTTGAACGAGGGTACCAAGATCGAGTGCTTCCTCATTTCGGTCGTCGGCAAAGAGGAGCTAAAGAGAAGGGCTTCGTATCGTCCTCTTTCAAGAGAGGTTTGGAACCCACTGAATTCTTCATGCTATCTGTTTCAGGTCGGGAGTCACTTGTGGATACCGCTGTGCGTACTGCGAAATCGGGGTACATGCAGCGTCGTCTGATTAATGCAATGGATGATCTGAAGGTTTGGGACGACAAAGCTGCCTCCGTCAGAAATACTGCTAATCGAATTATTCAGTTCCATTATGGTGAAGACAGTGTTGACCCGGCTCGTTCTAAGAAAGGTGATCCTGTGAATATTGAATCTGTTTTAGATGATGCATTGGGGGGTAAGTGAACATGACAGTCAAGAGTGCAACAAAGAAGAAGCTTCAGGACTTAGGAGTTCAGGAGAATTATGCTCATGAATTAGCTGATGATAGGAAATGGGATGACGTAAAGTTACTCACCCCAGTAGAGATTGCTAAGATTTGTGGTACAGACTCAAAGTCTGGAGAGCAGATTCACAATATTATTCAGAATGCTGCCAAAGGAAATAAGGCAACTCCTGCTGCTCAGACATTTACGATAAAGAGAAAACGAGCAACTCGCAGAAGAAGTGAAACAATTCGCAGTCTACAACACTATGATCAGTCAAAGAAAATGACACAAATCGATAGAGACATGTTTGAAACCATGGAAGATCCTCTTTTCGAACAGATTAGACAAGCGGCAATCGACAAAGAAGTGTGGTTAACTCCTCGTATGATTCATGATTTAGTTATTGGACTCCGTTCGCGTAATGTATCAAAACTTACTGCCAAGCAGGTTGGGGGAGTTATCGAATCTATGTCTTCTGCTCTGTCCAGAACAAGAGTTGATCCATTTGAGGCAGTTGGGATTATTACTGCTCAATCTATTGGTGAACCCGGAACTCAGATGACGATGCGTACTTTCCATTATGCGGGTGTTGCTACAGTTAACGTGACTCAAGGTCTTCCTCGAATTATTGAAATCGTGGATGCAAGAAAAACACCTGAAACTCCTACAATGAATATCTATCTTGACGCTACCGACGAGAAGGGTAAACCGTTTAACACAGAAGAGAAGAAAGTGCAGAAACTTGCAGCATCTTTGGAAACAACGCTCACCGGCGATATTGCTGCAATCGAAGTGAACGTAGCTCAAAGATTCTTGACATTATCATTGAACAATAAAAATCTAAGAATGAAGGACATGACTGCGAGTGAAGTACGGGATAAATTATCTCGCAGTTTGCGATTATATGTTGGTGCAGATGATGACGTTAAGCCTAAGGAATTAACCATTGTTCCGGGAGTAAAGAAAAAGGAGGAGATGGCAGATTTAGCCTCAAACCCACCTACTTACACAGATCTTCTTGCTCTAGAGGATAAAGTGAAGAAAGTTAAATTGAAAGGAGTTAAAGACGTTATTCGAGCTAACATTCAGGGACCGACGAAGGATACAGGCGAATACTACATCTCTACCATCGGAAGTAATTTAGCTAAAGTTAGCGAATTCAAAGGAGTAGATAGATCTCGAACTTATACAAACAACATCATGGAGATTCATAAGTATCTAGGAATTGAGGCTGCCCGGCAGTCGATCATCAATGAGATGTTGATGACATTGGAAGGTGCCGGGTTAGATGTCGATGTTCGTCACTTGTTAACTGTGTCAGACGTCATGACATCCGAAGGACAAGTTAGAGCAATAGGCCGACATGGTGTTTCAGGAAACAAACATAGTATTCTTGCGAGAGCAGCGTTCGAAGTCACCGTGAATCACTTACTAAATGCAGGAATACGTGGCGAAACAGATTACTTAACTGGTGTCGCGGAGAATATTATTGTTGGACAACCAGTTGCTCTTGGAACTGGAAGTGTAGACTTGTACTATGTCCCCAATGAGGAATAAAAACAAACCATGAGAAGCTAAGGCAGAGGATGGAGATGAAAATATGGATTTATCGAGACAATTAAAAAACGCGATATCGAGTGGTACCTTACTATTTGGACAAAATCAGACTGTAGCTAACTGTGTTTCAGGGAAAGCGCGTATGGTCATTTTAGCAGCAAACTGCCCACCAGATTTTATTTCAGACATCAAATCTCGTCACCCTGATGTACCTTTACACCAAGTTCAGATGGTAAATCGAGAGTTGGGTGCAGCATGTGCAAAGCCATTTGCTGTAAGTTCAATTTGTGTAGTTGATGCAGGGGACTCGGATTTGCTCACTCTTCGTCCTAATGTAGAATGATTAGGTTCTGAGACCAATCTGTTGAAGGGCTAAATTGTATCTGCCCATCCAATGGAGAATCTAATCGTAGGTCTTCTGAGACACCGTGGAGCAGTATTGGAGTCCAATCCTTTAGCGATTGGTACTCCTTCTATCCGTCCATTGGGCCGAATCTCTGAACCCCCTATTGGACTCAATAATGGGCCAGCAAGACTGCATACTTCTGTGTGGCATGCTCCTGATGGTTGGACAATTCTAGATAGAGTTGAATTAGATCGTTGGATAGTTGACGCTTTACCCGGTCAGCATTGGATTTTATCCGAACGGCCACTAGCTCCTAACCTACGGATTCCAGAAAAAAAGGGTGTGGATTTTGAGTTATGGAGCCCAGACCAACTTTCAAATTGGTTAGGTGAAGCAATTTTATCTGGTGAGATTGATGCTCGCGTATCTGGTTTAGGAAATAAAGAGGGAAATATTGAGCCAAATGAAGTCGAAGAAATTCGTTTGGAATCCGCATGGTTTGAATCAATTAGAAACGATCTATGCACTATGTCTCCAAAAGTAGATCTCGAGACTTGGATAGAGAGAAATCCAGTTGGAGATAACGTTCGTCCAACTGCAGTTCTTGTTGAAGCTAGAATTTGGAGTGTTATGGGTATACTAAGAGGTCCAGAAACAAATCGAGAAAGAGCATGGTGGGGAATACTCGATTCTCCACTTTTCGGGTCATTCGAGTTACTCGAAGACCCTGTTTTTTTAGGCCATAGACCTGATTTACGTATTATCTCCCCTTCTTCATGGATGGAGGAAAATATTGTTTTAGAGAACATTTCTCGTGTAACAGAGACCAGGAAAACCTACTCTCCTGATTCCATGTCTTCAGTTAAAATTCAGGGAACCTGGTCTCTCGACCCCTCATCCACTGAGATTGATTTCGTCAAGGTCTTGGTTCCAGCATGGATTATGGAAATCCCAGGTGCGACAAATAACATTCTGAATGCAGTAAACGGGAGTCTTCATCCATTTAATAGAACAGTTATGTGAGGACTTCCAACAATCTATCCTGTTCGGCAGCTCTACGGATTTCTAATGCAATACGTCGCCCAGTGCTCATTGGTCTTCTCCATAATGAATTGCCATAAGGGTGACCCACATTTACATGTACATTTGTTCCACCACCAATTCTTGGGGCCACGTCGTAGATATGGAAATTCATGTCTTTGTCAATACAAGTTTGTAGACAAAATGGTCCAATAACACCCGGATCATAATGTTCTTTACTAGCCGCAACGAATTTTTCCCCTATCTCAAAAGCACGCTCTAGTATACTTTCACGTATAGTTGCCGTATTGTGACCTACTACCGTCATTTCAGGAATTTGTTGATGTGCAGGCATTGTCATCTGTTGTGGAGCAGGTAATCTAACATGACCATCAAGGCTACTCTCAAACCTCCAATCTACTCCAAGAAGCTCTAACTTAGGCATTTCTTCTTCTAACGGACTGTAAAAAAAGTTCAGATTGAAAACAGGGCCAATCACGTAGCGTTCAATTCTAGCTGTTGCAAGACTTTCGTTATCAATAACTCCTTGATTTAGAAGTTCTGTTGATTTTTGTTTATACTCTTCGTAAGACGCACAGGTGAAAAATCCTCTTTCGAGCTTTTTCTCGGCATGATGAAGTTTGACAATAGCCAGACAATCGATATCTTGAGGATCATGAATCGGCTCAGGTGCAGGTAATCCAGCTTTGTCAAGTAGCCAATAGTAGTCGAATTCTTCAGTACGCTCTTCCATTCGAAGCATTGATCTTGAACCAAACATTGGAATTCTGAAATTATTCTCAATGGCATCCATGTCACAGTATGAAGTAAAAGCGCGATTTGGGATAAAAATCATGTTTCTATCTCTCATAGCATCCTGAAAACTTGGTTCAAGGATTCCATCAAATCGATCTAGGATTACGGCCTTGTCTACCATCCCTCGCTTAACACGACCAGAGGATGATCTTTGGGTTTTGAAATAATCAGAGTACAATTTTTCTCTACCTGATTGACAATATGCAACCGTCGGGAATCCCTCTTCTATTGCTCCATCACATATATCTAGAGCACTATGGCTAGCAGTCATCCCAATTCTTAATTTTAATTGATCATAATCTTCTAGTATTCCATGAATATCTTTCTGAGTTATCATGAAATCACCTAATTGTTCCTCTGAAATGCCATCAAATCATCTAATCCAAGGGTTTCCCCTGACATCAGAAGATCCATTAGATCACGGGCTTCTACGCTAGCAGCATCATTATCTGATTGCATATCTTCAGAATTTGAATTAATGATTGCATCAATTGATTGTATACACCTCATCCCGACCAAGAATTTTTTGTGATGTTTATCTGCAACTCTGCGGAATTTTTCGACATTTCGGTGCGCGTTGGAATGTTCGTCTTTTAATCTTGAAACTTCTGTTCTGATTTCGCCCATTAAATCGTGAGCGGACTGGGCTACCACAGCAGCAGCATCCACTTCAGCATGAGCGGCGTCTTGTTCTGACTCAGCAATTTTCAATTTTTCTCGAAGTTCTGACGGTCCATCACGATCGGAAACTTTAGTGATTTCAGCCTCTTTCATCTCTTCTTTTAGCTTCTTTCTCTGCTCCTCGAATTTCTCATCGCTAATTTTCTTTGTCATATGCTTGAATTCTAGTTTATTCATTTCATCCTTGATAGTCTTGAGTCCACGAGATTTAGTTCTCTGTTGCTTTTGTTGGCTTTCGACATGGCTTAGAAATTCTTTCCGAATTTCCTGCATAGTCTTTGTTTTAGCCTCACGGATTACTTTGAGATCTCTGACTTTTTGGTTCTCTGCTTCTCTAATTTCCTGTTGTCGATCCATCTCGTCCATTAGTTTGCGAATGGTATCTTGAATTCCCTTCCTGACCTCTACCCATCGTTTGACTTCATCATTTTGACGGTTGCGTTCATCTCGGGATTCATTAGTTTTTTTCTCAACCATTGACTTTCGGTCTCCGATGAGTGATTTCATGTTATCACCAATGGGAATCTGCCCAGCGTTCTACCGAGTCGTTTCCGGGATATAAGCAACACCCTTGTTAATTGTAAATTATTTTAACCAAATGCGGCAATGATTATCTGTTTCTTATTCTCAGGTTAAGAATGGTTGAAGTCATGTTTCTCACAGGTATCGCGGGAATGAATCGAGTCTTAGAAAGAGATGTTGAAGCACCATATCTTACTTTAGTGACCGGTCCTCCAGGATCTATGAAGTCTAGTTTCTGTATGACTATGATTTCTAATCACTTGGCTAATCAAGGCGGTTTTGGGTTATATTGTACCGTTGAAGAAACAGTTTCTAGTCTTCAGAAAAGTACTAGATCATTGGGAATAAGGCTCCCAAGGAGTTTACAGATTACTGATTTTACAGAACTTCGTAAAGATAATCAAAACATGGATTACTTGAAATTCACAAGAAAAATGATTGAACATTTCAAACAAAAAGAGGGAGATAATTTCCGTGTCTTTGTTCTTGACTCACTTGGTGCTATATACAGTCTAACTACGGTTGATGAAGAAATGAGAAAGAGAATGTTTGATTTCTTTGATTTTCTTCGTTTACAAGGATTGTATACATTCATAATTACCGAACGTTATTCCGGCCAAAATGCTGAATTGGAGGGGAATGAAGGATTCCTCGCCGATGCGATTTTAAAAATGGGAGTTGACTTGAGAAATGGACAAATTGTTAGGACACTCCAAGTCGAAAAAATGAGGCACGTCCGCCACAGTATGGAGAAACAAGCAGTCCAAGTTGGGCAAACCGGTCTAGAGATTATTGGTCCCTTGTTTGATTAGTTCCTGATGCTAACATAGATTTCATTCTCTCTGCCACTTCTGTGGTAGAGGACCGTACTGTTCCATGCCCTCTGATTTCTCTTCCACACGATATCAAGATGTGAGATTCACCGACCCTTACTAGTACCAAAGTACCATTTTCACCAACTAAACTCATTCGTTGCAGTTTATCCCCCATTAGATGTTCTTCTGCCCGATTGATTGTCTGATCTGCCAGAGCCGCAGCAGCCTCAGGCGTGGATAACACCCCTGGTCTAATGCGAATAGGTGTTCCATCATCGCCTACCAAGCAAGCCCACGAAATTTCTTCCCTAGATACAAGATCGTCCATTAACCGGTCGAGCATGTATCTTTCTATCTGTTATTATTGAAAAAATGATGGATGATAATTTCATGATAATGATAATTCCATGAGCACTCCTTTCTCGTTGAGATAGTAACCTTCAATCCAACCTTTTGGTGTTAGCCCTTTTTTCCGGTAGAAATTTATCGCTCTTTCATTAGATTGTCTAACCTCAAGAGTAATTTTGTTCATATCTTGGTTCTCTATCTCTTCAACAAAAATTCTCCAACATGTGGTTCCAAAACCATTTCCTTGTAATTCCGGATGGATCCCAAATCCTAACACTCTCGCTGTTTTTGGGTTTATTTTCATCCAAAGAAGAGCTCCGAGAATAGTTTCCTGTTGCTTTAGTAATATGATTCCGTTAGTTGCTAATGGCATAATGGAGATCCTTTCTGACAGTAAATGTTCTCCAGTTGTCATTCGGAGTATTGATGCAATTTTGTTCGAAAGAATATTTGTGATTGGTGGTGATTTTAATATCCATTGTGGATTATCCATTCAATCATTCTCGTTTTCATTTCGGGTCCTTTTCTTGGTTCGTGCCCCTCCTCTTATTGGAGCAGAACGTCTTTTTTTGGATTTCTTCTTATCTTTTCGAACTGACTCATTTTTCTTTTCTGTGATTTTTCCTATGTCACCAGTTGAAATCAAAGCTGAAAGATCATCCAGACTGAGTGTAGCTCCTGTTTCTGCTTTTTCACGAATTTCTTCGGACTTTAGTTTCAGTGATTCTAACTTTGCTCTCTTTCCTTTGATCCGAAGGTACGCTTCTAATCTTTGAATTTCTTTGTGAACTCTTCTCTTTTCTTCGCGCCAACTTTGAGACCAATCCTCAATCTCGCTAATACGTTTGGAAGATTTATCTACACTCTTCCATCCAATTTTTTCATTCGGGTATTTATTCTGGAGTTCTGTGAAATGATTTGAATTTACATCATCCAATTCGAATTTTTTGATTTCCTTCATGATGGTTTTTATATCCTTCAATGATTGTCTCCAAATTTGTTCTTGCTCATCTGATTTTACAGCTATTTCATACATGGCTTGATACTCAAAATAGCTTTCAAAGAGGTCAATTTCTTCCTTTAAATTAGGAATTTCTTGTATTCTATTGCTGATGGTCCAGAGGGGCTTATGTCTGTCCTTTAATGATTTTATGATATCATTAGGGGAGGGGGGGACCCTCGAGTCTAATTCAGCCCTTAATTTCCCAGAACTATCTCTATTTTTTTTGGCGATTTTTAACTTTGCAACTAAATCTCTTATCTCCGGGTTTCTGGGCGCCATCAAAACTCCCCGTACTCTTCTTACATATTCCACTAGGTCCTTCCTTTCTAACTGAAATTTATCATGTTCTTTTTCTTTTCTCGATAATTTTTCTTTCAGTTCGGAATGAAGTTTTTTTATCTCGTCTGAATGTAATGTAACGAGATCATCGAAAAGGAAATCCTTTCTACCCTTACGATTACCCTTTTTCATTGATTCACCTCACTGATGTTTATTCCGGTTCTTCCTTTTCTTTCCGATTCTTGACATCTTTCCTGATTTTACCGCTTTGGAAAATCTCAGTAAGTCCGGATTGTCGTAATCTAATTCCCCAGTTCCTTCAGAAACCCTTCTTTCCCAATATTTTACAGCCATTTCAGATTCATTTGAGATTCTGATAGCAGCTTCTAGTTGAGTCTTTTCTTCTTTCAAGTCCTTTCTTATTGCATCAAAATCAGCAATAGTCTTAGATTCTGTTGTTGTTTTTGGAGTATTTTTCTTTTGATCCATAATCCTCCTATATCTTGGAATGACTTTGTCATATTTTTGCTGTAATTGGTCTACAGATTCTTCGAGACCCTGTATGATAAACGAAATTTGATCAGAGAGAAGTCTTCTTTTTGCAAGAATTTGAACAGCCATCTCATCTGGCGTCAACTTCAGAAGTTGTTCATAGTCCTCATGCATCGTATCACGACCACAAGGGGACGTTGGATAAAGTAACCCTAAGTTGCTAATTCCTCAGAAATCACTATGATGGGCAGATATGTGACCAGAGTTATGGCACGTGGTAGCGCGATGAGTATACTCATTGTTCTGCTATTATTGTCGACTTTTGGATCTACAGTTTCTGGTACATCAGGATCGATGGTTACTGCTGGTAGTGGAGGAATAGCTGTTATTGGTCTGCCCGGACACGTAGGAGATACCGTATATTTTTCATCTCTAGTCCACAATGACGGAGACGTTAGTGGCACTGCATCTCTTCGTTTGAATTATTCAAATCAAACATTCATTGGAGATGAGATTACAATCGAACCAGGATCAAGTAGAGAAGTGACTACACCATTTGTTCTTTCAGATGCGGGGTTAATCGACGTTGTTTGGGAGGTAATTTCCAATGATTCTATGGTTTCAGAAAACCTTTCAGGAATTTTTCAAATTACTGTTGAACAACCTCAGCAATTACACATAGAAATATCAGATTATACTTGGAGTTCAGATGACGGACTTGATATCTCATTCAGAACAAATTTACAGGAAGGAAGAAGCCGTGGTGTGTCTATCGAGGTTATTGGAATATCTGGATTGAATTCTCAGACACTTCAGAGGTTTGACTCTATCTTGACACCGGGGATTCGACAATTCTCCTTGTCTCTTGGGGCGCCTTCCATTTCCTCCATCTCGATTCAAGCTGTGCCTATTGATTGGATTTCTTCGGGATTAGCAATTGATGAAATTACAGTCTCACAACCTGTAATTTCTGGTGATATAGAAATCATTTCCTTGTCACCTGAAATTCCTTCAGCAGGTGAGATAGTATCAATTGAAGTTCGTATTTCCAATACCGGAACTGATCGTATTGATTCGGGAAGTATCAGAATTATCTCTTCAGCAACAGGGGTTGTATTGGCTGATTTGACCTCTCCATCAATCCAATCAGGTTCAGAATCTGTTCAAACATTTTCTGTTGAATCATGGCCCGTTGGTAATCCTGTAGATATTCGTGCTGAATGGTACACAAATACTTTGATTTCTGAATCTGATCGCTCAGTGATTTCTAATAACGTTGTATCGAGTTCCGGGGCAGAAATCCCTTGGATAACAATAGGAATAGGGGGTGTGATTGGAGCATTACTAGGTGTTGCTATGAGATCTGCTGCTAAAGGGACCAACAAATCCATATCAATGAAAAAGTCAACTAAATCGAGTGTCGTCAAAGAAGTCAATGATGAATCCTCGGAGAAGAGAGAGGTAAATTGTCCAGAATGTGATCGTGCCCTATTGATACCTTACTCATACTCGGGTAGGGCTCGTTGCGCTCCTCCTTGTTCCACAGAATTTTCGGTAAATCCTGAAACAGAAGAAAAGAATGATAACAATGAAATTGATGATGTTGAATTTGGTGATGATGATAGTAGAATCCAAGATTCGATCCCTGAATCGTTAGTTTCTATGAGTAAAGATGACTTATTGGATTGTCCAAGTTGTGGACAAATGTTGAAAGTACCAATTTCAAAACGCCCAGCTACGGCCCGTTGCCCCGCTTGTCGGTCAGAATTTGAAGCACTGGAGGGGTAAATTTGGATAATTTGACAGAATATGAAGAGATGTATATTAAGAGGATATATGAGGTTCATGACCACTCTCCAGATGCAATAGTACGAACATCTCAATTAGCGGAGTTAATGAGTGTAAGCTCTGCATCAGTCACGGAAATGATTCAAAGATTGGCTCATCGAGATCTTGTTACTTACATTCCTTACAAAGGTTGTAGACTAACACCTTCTGGTTTCCACCATGGGGCACGCGTAAAGAGAAGGCAACTGTTGCTTGAAATTTTCTTATCTTCTGTTTTGGGCATTCAGGATGATGTAACTGAAATTTCCTGCAAAATGGAACATGGCATAGATTCTATAGTCGAATCTGCCATTGACCGAAGTCTTGGTTATCCATCTGAGACTCAGGATGGAAAGAAGATTCCTGTGATTGGACGCGACATTGAAGATCCAAATTCCAACCCGATTCTTGCATTGGAGGATGTGCCAATTGATTCAAAATTTGAGGTTGTTCTCGTAATTTCTCCTCGTTCGGAACTACCCGCCTTAGAATCTGCAGGTGTAATTCCAGGTGTAATAATGGAAAATTCAGATGACGGGCCTTTGATTTCGGGTGTATCAATCAAATGGGGAGAAGGTGTCAGATTGTTGGTTAGATTGATAGATTGATGAATTGGCCAATATTCGAAATATATAGCGAGAATCTTCTTGGTTAGATTGAATCTCAGAGAGTCATGAGTGACGACGCCAACGACAACGATGGTGAAGAAATTTCTACGGAAATCGAAGTTACAGATGAATTACCAAGTGAGGAAAATGAAACTATTTCAGAGGAACAAGTTCCCTTAGATGAAAGCGTAAATCAAGAATTAGATGTAGCAAATGAGGAGGCATCTGAATCATCCCTCAAAATGTTAAGAGATTCAACTCTTATTGAGGAAAAGAGATGGAAGGGCATTGATGAAAAATTTCTTTCTACAGGTTTGAGATTACTTCACATTTTACCTGTTTTGTCTATTTTATTAATCGCCTTGACTCGAGCTTTTCGTGGCCAATCTCCAGTATGGTGGTCAGAATTTGTCAATGAAAATCTTGATTTCAGTATTGTAATTGGAATTTTATCGATTGTAGTACTATTGACTTATCTTGCTGCATTATTGATAACAATTCGTAAGATTAAATCAACAATAAAAGGTGTAAAAATTGAAACCGACTTGAGGGAAGTTGATGGACAAGATTTCCGTGCTGTTCATGGGCATGCATCTTTGATTGCTAAAATTAAATCTGTTTACCAACAACACATTGCTACAACACTACTGGTTTTCATTTCTATAATCTTTCTAATTGCTTCGATTCCATTCACTGAAAATGGATATAGTGAAATTTGGCAGAGTAGACTGATGACTATTGGCACCGCTAGTTTGCTGATTGGATATGGTGCTCATTTGATTAGTCTTAGACCTAATTTCAATTCAGTAAACCCGTACGGCCTCCT
>MDTG01131888.1_pt1 | contig 14165 bp, 11 predicted proteins | sample 811421 | NCBI WGS metagenome assembly MDTG01 (sample SAMN05326645, study PRJNA326480) | marine metagenome | isolation source: seawater | place: Pacific Ocean: South East | collected 2011 | reverse complement strand
GTCTTAAGACAAAGTACCATCGGCGCAGTAAGGCTTGACTTCCGAGTTCGGAATGGGATCGGGTATAACACTTACGCAATAATCACCGGCAAGGAGGACTTATACATAAATAAAATTTATTGTAAACAACGAAATGGCTTTAATTAGCAACATTTTTTAATGAATGAACATATTCCTTTAAACTTTTCTTACCAAAAATTTTATATACCTTTCTGCTCAAATTCATATTTGTTAAGGCAGAGGCAAATCTTTCTCCCTTTCTAAAAGGTAAATATTTAATTTTTCCTCCAAATAATTTTGCCACTTGCATAATTGTATAACTAGTTTTGCTAGCAATACTATAATGCCTACATTTATTTTTTTTCCATGCTAAAAAACAAACATCTACTGTATCATCAATGTGTGTAAACTTTCTTGATTGATTGCCAGGTCTAACTACTGTTAAAGGATATCCATTTTTATATTGATCTTCAAATATACCAATCACAGTGGCCATTGGTCCTTTTTTAATTTGGTTTGGACCATATACATTATAAAAATATATTACCTCGTATTTTAAATTAAACCATTTATTTAAATTTTCTAACATTTCTAGATTTTTTGCTTTTGTAAAAGCATATGGAGAAAGATTTTTGTCTTTGCCTTTATTGCCTAAACTTGCAGATGTAGCAGAATAAATACATCTGATTTTATTTTCTAAACAAAATCTAAATACTTCATGTGTACCAATTGAGTTCGAATTTATACATTCATTCATTTTTAGAAAACTCTGATATATTCTTGCAAATTCTCCAAAATGAAAAACTGATATTATTTTTGATTTATACCTTTTTAGTAATTCAGAAATTTTTTTTGTATCGCCTTTGAGATATTTAACTCTTTTGTGATTAAAATGATTTTGAATTTTACCTGTTGAATAATTATCTAATGAAATAATATTATATTTAGTTCTTTTAATTAAACATTTAATTAAGTTTGATCCTACAAAGCCTGCACCTCCAGTAACAACTAAATATTTTTTATTCATAAATTTTGTTTATTTTTTTTAAATGCAATAAAATAAAAGTAACTTAATATTTGTAAAATAATAATTAAATAATAATTTAAACTTAAAAAGATTAAAGCAAATAAAGGGAATAAAAATAAACAAGTTAAAATTAATACTAATTTATTATGTCCGTATTTATTTTGAATTATATGATGCAAATGAGTTGCATCGGGTATAAATGGATTTTTTCCTTTAATTATTCTAGTTATAAATAATCTAATCATATCTAAAATGGGTATAAATAAAATTATTATAATTTCTTCTACATATATAGATTTATCAGAGTTATAATTTGAAATAATTGAATACGATGCTAAAAAACTGATTAAATAGACTCCATTATCTCCAAGATATGCCAAATTTCTAAAGTTTAAATAACTAAATATTAATAAAGCTATTATTAACAGATAACTTAATTCAAAAAATAAACCTTTATAAAGAAGATAAATGAATATTGATGAAAAATTTATAAATGATTGGCCATTTGAGCCATCAAACATATTTGATGCAACTAATAAACTGAAAATACAAATTGAGGTAAAAAAAACACTAAAATTACCTAAAAAAACAGTCTGATTTAGAAAAATAACTCTAATTTCAGTGATTTGAAAATTTGTCTTATGATAAACATAAAAAAATATTATTAATAGTAACAATACTGATTTTATTGTTGGGTTTAATTCATATTTATCATCATACAATCCTATCAAGAACAAAAGTGTTGTGACTAAAAGAAATAAAAAAAATTCTTTATTATTTTGAATTAATAATAATTTGTAAATATTTGAATAATTTATATCTTTAAATAAAGTGAAGATTATAATTGTTAAAAATACTAAGTAAAAGTATATACCACCAACACATGAAACTTTATTTTTTTGAAACTTTCTAATTCCATCTGGGGCATCATAAATATTTATTTTTTTAATTATCCTTTGAAAAAAAATTAAAAAAAAAGCTGATAACGTTAATACAATGGTTAGTAATATCATTCTGCAAATTTTAAATAAAATAAAGGTAAAGCTATACTATAAATATACCAATTATTAAAAATATTTCCCGACGGTAATATGGGCAATAGTAATAAAATGTAAAATGAATACATGCATATTAAATTAAAATTTAAATAAGGAAAAAATATCTGTTTAAATAGTTTCGATATTATTAAAATTATTATTGTAATATAAAAAATAAAACCAATAATTCCTGTTTCGGCTAAAATTTGTGACATTATATGATGCGGATGTGTTGAACACCCTCGTTCTTCGTAAATTCCATAATCCTTTTCAGAGCAAAGTTTTCTGAAATTATTAGGACCAATACCAATTAGAGGATTGTGTAAAAACATATTAAAAGCTGTTTTTATGTGTGCTTCATGAGCTGTACTAAATATAAAAATATTTTTATTATTTATTTTGAAATTGAGAAATTTTTTTGTTTTTTCGTCACCTCTCAAAATTTGAATTTCTTTGGTGATTTTTGCATCATTTTTACCAAAAATTTCTTTAAAAGTTGTATCAATATATCTGTTTTTAACCGAGGGTATTAAAAAAACTATTAAAGTGATTATGATACAAATTAAAGATAACGCGGTAATTTTGTAATAAATTTTAGAATTATTTAAAATAATCAAACCAAACAAAAATCCAATGATTAAGTAAGTTGCAGACCTATCATTGCTTAAAATCATACAAAGTAAAGTTAATATGGACAAAATTAATAGAAAAAAATTTAAATTTAAACTCAATTTATTAAACCTAATATACCAAAGACCAAAAAAAATAGGTATCATTTTAGATAGATATGAACCCATAATATATTCCCCATTTCTAAAGTGCATTATCATCCTCGATTGCGTTAAGAGTTCTGTTCCAAATATACTTATATTAAGGAAATATTGACTAAACCCGTCAATAATCAGAATTACAAATGTAAAACTGAGAGTTATTAATGTTAGATGAATAATCTTGGTCTTAGATTCTGATAAAAAATAATATTTAAAAATTAAATATAACAAAATAAACCTCATCAAAAAAAATGATGATGAAAGAGAATGAACTTTAAAATCAGATAAAGCTGAGCTTATAATTAAATAGGAATAAAGTAATATTATGATTATATCTGATTTTCCAAATTTTATAGATCTTTTAGACGAAAAAAATAGTAAAATTATCAAAAAGACAATTGTCTCAATAACTGCCGGTCCTGCAGCTAAAGATATAGGTAAAATTGATAATAATAAAACAATTAAATTATCAAATTTTGTTTTATAAATTCCATTCACTTTTAATGTTTTTCATTTTTAATTTTAAGTCAAAATACAAACAATTTCGTGTACCAAGTTTTATTATTTTTTTCTCATTTTTTAATAATTGATTATGAGGAACTGCAATGATGATAGAGTCAAATTTCCCATTAGATTTTGGAAAATGAGTCAAAATATTCCTTTTTATTTTTGTTTTAATAAATGGGTCATAAATTTTAATATCTGAATATTTTGCTAATAAATTATTTGTAATTTTTTCTATTTGGGTATTCCTAAAATCAGGACAATTTTCTTTAAATGTATAACCTAAAATTAATATTTTACTTTTTCTATTTAATTTTTTTTTTTTGAAAACTTTTAAAATTTCTTGTGAGGCGTAATTTGCCATTTCATCATTTATAGTACGCCCAGCTAATATAACTTTTGGATCATAACCTAGCTGTTTTGATTTATGCGTAAGATAATAGGGATCCACACCAATACAGTGACCCCCCACAAAACCAGGGGAGTACCGGTTAAAATTCCATTTTGTGCTCGCTGCCTTTAAAACAGATTTAGTGTCAATATTCATTTTTTTAAAGATTATTGATAATTCATTCATCAAGGCTATATTTAAATCTCTTTGGGTATTTTCAATAACTTTTGCAGCTTCAGCAACTTTAATGCTTTTTGCATTATAAACACCTGCTTTAACTACTTTCTTGTATACATTTGAAACTATAGAAAGAGTTTTTTTTGTATCACCAGATACAACCTTAATAATATTTTTAAAATTATGTTTTTTGTCTCCTGGATTAATCCTTTCAGGAGAATATCCAACATTAAAATCTTTTTTCCATTTTAAACCTGAAAATTTTTCTAACAAGGGTATGCACACATCTTCAGTTACTCCAGGATAAACTGTTGACTCATAAACAACAATATTATTTTTTTTTAAAATTTTTCCTATATTTTTTGAAGCATTTGATATTATTTTTAAATCTGGTTTTTTTACTTTATTGATTGGAGTTGGGACTGCAACTATAAAAATATCAGTTTTTTTTAAATCATCGATTTTGGAAGTTAATTCAAGTTTTTTTAGGTTTTTAATTTGTTTATCATTAAGCTCTCCAGTTCGATCAAAACAATTTTTTAACTCATTAATTTTTTTTATATTATTATCAAAACCAATAGTTTTGAATTTCTTTGATAGCTCAATAAACAAAGGCAAGCCAACGTATCCTAATCCAAATACGGTAATTTTTAATTTTTTAAGCTGACTCATTATTTTTAATTTGATTTAGATAATGCGATACAACATATTTCTCATCAAATCTATTTCTTTTAGTTAAATTTCTTGAGTTTTTTGAAAATCTTATTTTTTGACTAATTGTTAACTTATCAAATTTCTTTAAAGCTTTATAAATCGAAATTATAGATTTAGGTTTTACCAGATAGCCATTATAATCATTCTTAACCATTTCTTTGCAACCATGAATATTTGAGCAAATCACTGGCCTAGCAGATGAAATTGCCTCCATAACTGATCTAGACATACCTTCAGAATAAGATGGCAAGATTAAACATCCATGAGTATTAAATAAATTCCTTATGTTTTTAACATTTGTTTTTAAAATTATATTAGTACCAGAAAGCTCTCTTTTTAACTGATTCAAATTAATTGTGGTTGCGTTATCATCGTCTATCATTATTGCCAAAGTAAGACGAGAATTTTTTTTAAAATTATTAAAAATTTTAAATGCATCAATCAACTCCCAAATACCTTTGTCAGCTATCAACCTACCAACATATAAATAATTGTTTGATATATTTTTAGAATAATTTAAAGATTTGAACTTATTTAGATTAATTCCTGATCCATTTACCTGAATTATTTTTTTTTTATTTATACCAAGATTATTTACAAAAAAAAATTCCTCTTTATTGTGAACAAAAATTTTTGAGTAGTTCAAAAAAGCTAATTTCATTAAAAATTTAATAAAAAAAAATAAGATACCACCTTTATTTTTGGCTGTTCCAAGCCCACTTATGGTTGGAAAAAAAGAAAATTTAAAGAAATTATTTAATAAACCACAGTATAAATTTGGTTTTAAAGTAAAGGAAAATAAATGGTCAGGTTTTTCTGTTTTTAAAATATGATAAATATTAGATAATAATTGAATATTTTTAAAAATATTTTTTGTTTTACTTGAGAAATTTAATTTCTTTATTCTAACATTTTTGGGGAATTTTCTTTTCAAAATTTGACCTTTTAATTTTGAGTCACAATAGATTATTACAGAACCAAATTTTGATAATTCATTAACTAGCTTAAATCTAAAATTATAAATATTCCATAGAGAATTAGATATAATTACATTTTTCATAATCTATATAATTTTGAAAAGAAAATTGATAGCACCCAACAAAATAAATAAAAATAAAAAATTAAATACTAAATTATAAGTAAATAATTTATCTATTTTAAAAAAATTTTTATTAATATGTTTATTTTCAAATTCTTTAATTAAACTCCACTTTTCAAAAATTATAAATCTTCTTTTCCAAGCGTTTTCGTTTAAAAATTTATTTATTTCAGATCTAGTATTTTGTTTGTAATTTTTTTTTATTTTAATAATGTTGTTAATAAAGATTTTATCTGACTTAGCTTTAAAAATTTTTATTTTTGGATAATTTTTTATAAGATTTCTAATGTTTGGTAAGTCAGTAGCTACCACAGGAAGACCAGACGAAACATATTCGTAAACTTTTAGAGGGTTGATTGATTTAGTAAAAGAATTAATCTTATAAGGTAAAATTCCAACGTGAAACTTTTTTAAATAACTTGGTACAAGATTATGTTTTATTTGGCCTGTAAAAATAATGTTTTTTTGAGCATAAAGTCTTTTGAATTTTGTTAAAACTGGACCAATAATATAAATTTTATCGTCAGGAAATTTTTTTGAAATTTTTAAAAGTAAATTTTCATTTATAATTTCTCTAATAGCTCCCAAATAAACTATTTTAAGAGGATTATTTTTTTTATATTTTGAATTTAATTTAATTTTACTAAAAATTTTATAATTTACACCGTTAGGTAAATATTGGCTTTTTTTGTTATCATTTATTTTATTTTTTAAATTTTGAGAACTATAGAAAACTAACTGACTTTTCCTAATAATTTTTTTTTCAATGCTTCTAAATTTTTTATCATTTTGTGTCATGTTATCAGCCATATAATAAACTACTAAATTTGAATTAACGAAATTGATTATTGAAAATGTAATTGGGTTTGGAATAAAATTTATAATTACTGGATCTGAGAAATTATTTTTTCTAGTCCAATGATAAATTGGTTTTAGAATTATAAATGAATTAATTATTTTAAATAAAAAATTAAAATAATATGGAAAAAATATTGGACTGAATAATGTAATTTTTTTATTTATTTTTTTAAAACCTTTTGAAGATTTTATAAAATTTGACAATCTTTTTTTTATTCTTGGAAAATCAGCTATTCTTATATTTCTTGAGCCTGTATTTTCAATAAATAAAATTTTATTTTTTTTTTTGAACAAGATAATCAATCAACTCATGGTGAAGCTGCCTATGACTATCCCAATCAATCGAAGATAATATAATTACATTTCTTTTATAAAAATCTTTCATTTTAAATAGATAAAATTATAGTCTAACCAATAAATTGAATAATCACCAAATATTAACCACGAAAACGTAATTAAAAAATAACTAAGGGAGACAAAAATTACACTCTTTAAATATTGATTATTTTCAATTTTTATAATTACAGAAAATATAATTCCCATAATAATGATTTGAAAAATTGATAAGAAAAAAGACATCCTATCAGCAGCTGCTGAAAAAGAGGGGCTAAAATACATTAAAAAACATAAAGATATAGATAAGAAAAATAAATAATCCAAAATAAAATTAAAATTTTTTGATTCTCCTAATAATCTTTTTCTAAATATAATATAAATTACACAACATATTAATAAGGGTATAGATCTGTATATAGCTCCTGCAGAAACCATACCTTTGAAGAAAAATTCCTTATAAGCAATAATAAGCATATTATAACCAAAAATTACCGAAATTATTATAAAAAATATCAACAAAATTAACTCCCTTAAGCTTTTGAGGTGAATAAAAATAAAAATTGGAATAAAAATTATTGCGGAGATATGGGTAAAAATGGATGTTATAAAGATCGTTGTTGATAACTTAAGTTTATTCCTTAATAAAAACTCGATTGAAAATATTATTAATGTGAGCGAAAGAGTTTGTCTGATATATCCCATAATACCATTAAAATAAATTAATGAAAATGAGATCAACAAAAGTAACATTATGTCTAAATTTAGAATTTTTCCTAATCTATAAAGTGCAAGAAAAAAAAATGAGGCAATAAACAAGTTGACCCCATATATACCTGTTCCTAATCGTGAAAATATAAAATTTATAATCTCAAATACAAAACTCCACTGAAAATTAATCAAATTTAAATTTGATCTTTCATAAGTGAACAAATAAGTTTCCCAATCGCCACCTACCTTCCATCTAAAAGCTGAAATTAATGTTAAAATTATTGCTAAAAAGGCATAGATTATTTCTCTTTTAATATTAATTTTTGTTTTTTCCACTACAATTAAAGAAAAAAGTATTAAGAGAAATAAAAATAAATAAAAATATAACGTCATACAAACAATTCATTAAATCTATTTAAAATTTTTTTTTTTGAATAGTGACTATTCACTTTTTTTGTAATCTTTATTAATTTTTCTTGTTTAATTTTATTATTTAAAATGAATAAGATTTTGTCAGAAATTTTTTTGGGATTTGTTGGATCAAAGTAAATTAATTTATTAAAAGTAATTTCTTTAAAAACAGGTATAGAGCTTAAAGCGATCACTTTATTATGATAAGAAGCCTCTAAAATTGGAATACCAAATCCCTCATAAAAGGAAGGTAATACAAATAATTCGCACTGTTTGTATAGATTAAATACTGTTTCATTGTCCTGATTCTTTAATAGTTTAATATTATTGGAGTATGGGTGATCATCAATTAATCTTTCAATTTTTTCATATTCCGATCCTTGATTTGTACATATAATAAGGTTTCCCCTGTATCCCTCTAATTTTATATACATAAATGCTTTTATTAAATTATCTAAGTTTTTTCTTTTTTCTGAATGCCCAATACTAAATATATAATTTTCTTTAAACTTTTTTTTTGATAAAAATTTTTTTTTTATATTAATAAAATTTGATATGACGATAATTTCTTTTTTTGTGATCTTTGATAAATCATTTTTGATATTTTTAGATACAGTTACTAATCTATCACAGAAAAATATTCCTAATTTAATTATTGGTTTAAAAACTAAATACCTGTAAAAAAAATCAATTGAAAAATATAAATATCTCAAATCATGAATAGTCAATATTATTTTTGTTTTTCCTTTAAAAAAAGGAAAAAGCGGTAAGTAAGATTGATCAAAAAAATCTAAATTATATTTTCTAAAAACTAATGGCCAATAATATAGACCTATAATAAATCTCTTAATTATATCGTTACTTTTAATATTAATCCTATGGAACAAAACATTTGATTTATCAAAGTTTTTTTTAAATTTATTAATATTTAGATTATTAGGTACAAAAAATACAAATTTAGTTTTTTTTCTTTTTTTAACTAATAGTGAATAAAAACTAACCAACCTAGTTTTTGCACCATCTGTTTTATCTGACAAATGACAACAATTTATACCTATAATCATTTAATTATGTATTTAAATTTTCTTTAATTTTTTTAAAACATTCTATCTCAATTTTACATATTTTTTCTGGAGATAATAATTTTTCAGCTTTTTCTCTAATATTTTTTGAAAATTTTTGTGACAAATCTTTATTATCTAATATTTTTAAAATTGATTTTGAAAAGTTAAGTTCATCACCAGGTTTTACTAAAAAACCATTATTTCCATCTTCTATAATTTCTGAATGCCAATCAATATCATACCCTACTACAGGGAGGCCAGCAAACGAAGCCTCTGCTAATGCACGTCCTGTATGAGTTGCTAAGAAACATGAGCAATTTGGTAAGCATTTTGAAAGCCAAGATTGATCTTTTTCTCCTAACAAAAATACTCTATCTCTCAGATTATTTAATTCAATTTTTGTCTGCAAATCCTTTTTTAAAGATCCTTTGCCAACGATTAATAATTTAACTCGATTATTATCAATATTTTTTATTATTGATATTAAATCTAATACTCTTTTAACTTTTTCTAATCTACCTACATAAATTAAGTGCTTATTTTTACTATCAAAATTTAACTCCTCTTCAAAAAAAAATTCTTTTTTTCTTAGATTAGGTTTAACTAAATGTGACTTATCAATTAAAGAACCATATCTTACAACCGTACCTTTGTCTTTTTTTAAACCATTGTCAAATGCATATTCTAGATTATCATTGTTAGGTGCAATTACATAATGTGTTTTGTTTAAGATATATTTTTCAAAATATTTTTCTATAAATCTAAATACAAAGAATCTTTTCATAATTGGTTTATTAGTATCTTGATATATTTTGTCAAAATTTCCACTAACCCTTATTAAAAAAGGAACCTTTGTAGTTTTAGATAAGAAATAAGCTAACAATGAATTGTAGAATGGATCTGTAGCTTTAATAAAATCTATTTTTTCTTTTTTAATCAAATTTTTTAAATAAAAAAAAATGTCAATCTGGGAAAAAAAAAAGTTAAGAAATTTTATTTTTTTTAAAGTAAAGAATTTTCCAATTTTACCTTCGATAAAATAATGATTATCATTAAGTTTTGAAATCTCTATTTTACCATAATTATTTTTGGTATAGGATAATTTTGTTATATCTGCAAATGGGTGCACAGACCAAACTTTGTCAAAAAACCCATTCAAATCTCTTGAAAATATTGCTTCATATAATTTCTTTTCCCTAATTGCCTCAAGATTATATGATGTGTCTATAACTAGTAATTTCATTTCTGTTGATTAATGAACCAATTTTTTAAAACTAATATTGACCACAAAATTCCCCCTGCATTAATTTTGTTTGTTTTGTGTTGTTCCCAAATAATTTTTATATTCTCATCATTTATATAATTTGTTATTTGGTTTTTATTTTTAATAATATTGTCTGCCCATAACTTTAATTTTGTTCTTAATAATTCATCGAGCGGAATTGCAAATCCCACTTTTCCTTTTTTAATTAAATTATTTGGTAAGTAATCTTTAAGTATTTCTTTCAATATCATTTTTCCATTTTTTCCTTGAATTTTATGATTAAGTGAAATTTTCCATGAGTTTTCCACAAGTTTATGGTCTAAAAATGGAGCTCTACTTTCAAGACTATTAAACATTGTTGCGCGATCTACTTTGCACAATATATCATTTGGCAGATAATCAATTTGATCAAAATACATAAAATTTTCTTGAATACTTAAATCTTCAATAAATTCTTTTTGTTGAAAGAATTTTTTTTCATCCATATTACTTTTTTTAAAAAATGGATTGTAGCCTGAATTTAAACAAATCATTTTATTATAGAGCTCAAGGTCATTATCTGTATCAATGAAACTGATTAATTTGATTATTTTATTTTTAAAATTTTTTATGTTAGCAAATGCTAAGTAATTATTTAAAAAATTTAATGGAAGTAATTTTAAAATTAAAACTAAAGTTCTTTTAATTTTTTTAGGTAAATTTTTGGAAAAAAATTTAATATAATTTAAGTATAAATATCTATTATAGCCTCCATAAAATTCATCACCACCATCTCCAGACAAAATAACTTTTGCTTCTTTACGCATGAGTTTTGAAATTAAAAAAGTTGGGATTTGACTACTATCTGCAAAAGGCTCTGTATATATATTATTTAAATTTTCACTAAAATCTTGAATATCTTTGTCATTAATAAAATATTCATAATGATCAGTACCTAAATAATTACTAATTTTTTTTGCTTGAGATGACTCATCAAAATTTTTATCATGAAAACCGACCGTAAAAGTTTTGATTTTCTCATTACTATTCGTTTGTAAAATCGATGTGATAATTGATGAGTCAATACCACCAGATAAAAAACTTCCAATCTGCACATCTGAAATAGTTTGTTTCATTACAGTACACTCAAGTAAATTTTTAAGTCTTTCTTTTTCTTCAAAAAAATTATTTTGTGAAGTTAGTCGAGAATTTTTATAATTAATTACAAGGTCTCTAATATTCCAATAACAAAACTTTTGAATGATTGAAAAGTTGTTTTCAATTTTTAAGAAATAACCAGGATCTAATTTAAAAACATACTTGTATATAGAATTGGGAGAGCCTACATTACCTTTATTTATAAATTCTGGAATAATATCAAAATTAATTGATAAATTAATTTTATTAATTTCTTTAAAAATAGATAAATCAGATCCAAAGATAAATTTATTTTCATTATGATAATAATAAATGGGTTTTTCACCCATTCTATCTCTTGCCAAGTACAATAAATTTTCTTTTATATTATATAAAGCAAATGCAAACATTCCCTCTAATAATTTTAACGTATCTTCGAAGCCTATGATTTGATTTGAAACTAAAATGGTTTCTGTGTCACTTTCACTTTTCCATTCTATTTTATTTTGAGTTTTATTTACTAAATATTTTCTTATTTCTAAATGATTATAGATTTCTCCATTAAAACTTATTACCCATTCATTTAAGTGATCATACATGGGCTGGTGGCCTCTTTCTGATAAATCCAAAATTGATAATCTTGTGTGTCCCATCCCAAAATTATTTTCTTTATTTATAAAAAAAGAGGAATTATCAGGACCTCTATTGTTTAAGCATTTATTGAATTTTTTTAATGTTGCTTCTAAATTATCATCCTTTGAATAAATTCCCGAAATACCACACATAATAAAACACTATCTATATAAACTAAAAAATTTTTTGTAAAAATTTGAGATAATTTTTAAGAAAAAATAATAAGTAAAATGATAAAAGAGCTACAATAAAACTTAAAATAAAACTAACAACATATATGTTAAAGTTTTTTTGAAATACTTTTTCTATTTCTATTTGTGGTTTGTCTAAAAATTTAACATCTAATTTAATATTGCCTAAATTAAACAATATTTCGTTTTTGAATAAAAGCATATCGCTTTCAAAACTAGTGGCTTTCTTATTATTTTCAAAAAAAGATTGATTATTTTCTATAAAATCTTTGATATTTTTTTCATATTCTCTTGAATTATGATCAAATATTATTTTTAAATATCCAATTAAATCAGGAGTAAATTTGTTCATTTTATTTCGAAAGCAATCTTTAAAATTTAAAAAAACTTTATCAGGATTTATTAAACCACTACTTTTAACCTGATCATGAACTGACATTTCTAGATGTAAAATAGAGGAATCAATTCTTTTTAACCTATATATATTTTGGTCAATTCCACTACATTTTTTTTGTGATTTATAGGAATTATTTATTTGCTTAAGTTCATTAATAATGAATTCATATAAAGAATTTGCGTTAAAGTTAAAAACTATCTCATTGTCAAGAACAATAAGTAAATCATCTGGTTTTTGTATTTCTAAATTTTTTTGAAGATTAATTGTATATTGAAAATCCTCTTCTATATTATTTGAATCTAAATTTAAAGCTGGTATTTTTTTTTTTGCTAAAAAAATTTTCCTCTCAGGAAAAAAATAAAGTTTTTCATGATTATCAAAATATTTTTTATTTAATTTGATTGCTTGATTGCTGAGCTTTTTTGGAATTAAATCTATATCTACAATTCTTATTATACCTGTAAGTCGATATTTATAAGTAGTCAAATTCAGATTGCTGTTTGTTATTTTTTTTTCTGAATAATAGTAAATTATAGGATAAAAAATAATTAATATTAAAAAAAAAATAGATAATGAAAATTTGTTTAACTTCATTGTAATATTTTTATATATTTATTATTTAAATAATAAACAAAAAAATTATTTTAAAGTGTTAATCTTTAAAATAGCTAATATATAAAATCTGTAAAAAAAATATGAGGCCCAAAATAAGCATAATCACACCTACAAGAAACCGTGCCAAGACGCTTAATAGAGTGTTTAAAAGTTTAACAAAACAAAACTATAAAAATTTTGAATGGATAGTTTGTGATGACGCTTCAAGTGATGAAACAATTGAGCTACTTAAAAAATTTAAAAAAATAGCAAAATTTAATATTAGAATATTTGCTTTCAAAAAAAGAGCAGGAAAACCAAAAATTGACAATTTTTGTATAAAAAAAGCAAAAGGAAAATTTGTTGTATTTGCAGACTCAGATGATGGATTTAAATCTAATAGTTTCAATGATTTTATAAAAGAATGGAAAAGAATACCCTCAAAAAATAAAAATAAAATTTTTGCTATAATATCCAGATGTCTAAAACCAAGTGGAATACCATTAGAACCAAAACTTAGCTTAGACACAAAAATAATTTCATATACAAATTTAATTTATGATTTAAAAAAAAATAGCGAGAAGTGGTTATTTATTAATAAAAAAATTTTAAATAAATTTAAATTTCCTGAGATAGACTATTACGTCCCAGAAGGGATACTTTGGACTATAATCGCTAAGAAATACAATCTATGGGTTTTAGATAAATGTTATAGAATATTTTACACTGATACAGAAAATTCTATTACACACTCCAAAAAAATTAATTATTCTATTGGTCAACTGAAGGCTTTGAGACTATTTATTGAAAATCGATATACATTTAGAGAAAGAACAAAATTTATTTTATTAATAAATTTTTACAGATTTGTTTT
>MDTG01077463.1_pt1 | contig 14166 bp, 14 predicted proteins | sample 811421 | NCBI WGS metagenome assembly MDTG01 (sample SAMN05326645, study PRJNA326480) | marine metagenome | isolation source: seawater | place: Pacific Ocean: South East | collected 2011 | reverse complement strand
CTTCTGGTTGCTTAGAATCTCCCAAAAATCTCCTACTACGCTCCATTGCTTCACGGAGTGGTGTTCGGAATGTGCTCATTTTTCTGCCTCCTCTAGCGCTTGTAAGGCACCATCAGGATCAATCTCAAATTGGTCCACAATGGCTTGGATGTCGACACCATTTGATTCCAACTTCCGAAGTCGTTCCCAAACGGTGACCTGTGTGTTCCCACTCCCTGTAAATGCTGTAGACATGGCACGAATGTGGGCTTTTTCCACATCTGCCAATCGTCCTGTCAAGTGTTGAGTCCTTTGAGCGCGACTACTGGCTTCTCGAACTGCCTTGTTCGAACTTAATGGGGGGGTATCTTCAGAGACGTCGGCGCCGGCTGCGGCACGACTTGCTGCCCCCATGCCGATGACACGCATGTTTGGCCCTGTATCGTAATGGACACCTGGTTCGACCGTGCGTGCCTGACTTGCTGCGAAGTCCAACTTGTCACGATGGGAGATGACTTCCTCTGGTAGCATTACCCTTGCCTCGACGTCTCGAGCCCGGGAGGCCGCCAAATCCATGCCTTCCTTTTCAAATCGAAGTGGGTTTTCTGTTTGTATATCACCGACTTCAACTGGATTCAGATGTAAGAGGCCATTCTTTGCAGTTGATTTAATTCGAACTTTACGATGCGCATTTCCACGATGATTGACCGTCGGTGACATCGGTCCTTTGAATACGAATTCTTTGGGTTCATCTTCAATCACTTCTGGATCTGATTCAACAACCAAGGATTCAGTGACAGGAATTTGTTCTTGCTCAGGTACAAGCACTTCCTCTACTGATTCTTCACTTCTGTTGGCAGAGGGGGCTGTGGCCCAGGTCGGCAATTCTGAAATGTCTTCAGCAATATCAGGTGCTGATTCGGTGACCGATTGGATTTCTGAATGTCGTTCTTCCCTCCACGCATCAACAACTCCGCTAATCGACCAACGATTGCTAGACTCATCGATTTCAGGAGCAGGTGTTGGTGCCTTCACCTCGGCTACGGGCACTGGAATTTCAATCGCCGTCCAATCGTCGGAACAGAACGGATGTCCTTCCAATCTCGCGGGTCGTTCAGCCCAATGATTGACTTTTGCAGAGTCGAGGACGTCGACTTCGCGAATCAAGATGGAGCGTTGGCGTGTCGTGAATACATCGAGATCCACTGGAATCATCAACAGGTGGTTTTGGGTAGTAATTGAATCAATCAATGAGCGGATGAGTTCAATCGTACGATCAAACCCATGGAGTCCGACCAAAAACTCCAGACCATCGATCACGATGACAGCGCGGTCAGCCCCAAATAGGAACCCTTCAATTTCTCTTCGAATGTCTTCTAAGCTTGCCTTACAGACTTGTTCACCTTCGCCTTTTTCGGTCAACCACTTGGTCAGAGAACTCGGTAGTGCGAAATCATCCTCTAGGCGATTCCCTGGGATTCTAGAGAGAATCAACAGTGGATGGCCAATTCGACCCAGGTGGGCACCAAGAGTGAACAACTGGTCTGGTGTTTGTGAATCATACAGAGTGACCATTCCAGGCAATAATTCTGACCCCGGATGGAACGGAAGCGGGGGCAATTCAGTTTCGGGAGATGCAGATTCTTGTTCTTCAGGCATCCAAGCATCAAGTCGTTTCCACTGACGTCGTTTTCGCTGTCGGCGGGACCACCATGCCTCTGCTTCGATATCTTCACCCCAAGGAAGTAAATCTCCTTCTTCCAAATCGAGCATTGCGGTTGGATTGAGTGATTCAATACGATCCAAATCGATTTCGTGGTGGCGTGTGATTTGGCTCCCTTCTAATGATGCCGCTTCTTGTAGGGCACCTAAGGCGGAGTGCCCCGTCAGAATACCTCCTTCACTATCTTCGAATATGGCCATGGATGGAGTCCCTTCCCGGACTGTGATTTGGCCAACTGCGCCACCTAATGCACCTGCTTCACAGCGAATATATCCTGAATCTGAACGCTGTTGCATGTCGACCAAGAGGAGTTCCAGCACACCGACGCCACCGCGTCGTGTTTCGCTGACTTTACCCCTTGGAAGTTCTACCACGTTCTCACCGACGCTACGCGTCGCATCTGACGCCTCTTGAATCAACCGCCCCCCAAAGGGGGCGGGGGACCGTTTCATTGAGGGGAATGGAATCGCCGAGATGTTCAAGCGAAAGGTGCATTTCACAACTAATGTGGGACTCTCTGAGCAACAAGTGGTTTGGTTGAATACCGGTGTAGAACACTTCAATTCAGGACGGTTTTGGCACGCCCATGAGGATTGGGAAGATCTTTGGAAATCACTCAAAGGTGTGGCTGAACAAAAACTTGTAGATGGCGTACAAGGATTGATTCAAATTGCAGCGATGTTGCTGAACCATGAGAGGAAAAAAGTTCGAGGCGTGACGAACCTATGGGCAAAAGCTAGTGCGAAATTGAAGCCCGTTATGGATGGCCTCTTCGGCATTGATGTGGCCGGTCTATATTCTGAATCAGAACCCTTTCATTCCGATGTGGAGCAATTCAGACTGGTGGCAAATTCTGTAAAAATCAAACAGCAATCTTGAGGATGTTGACCTCATGCGAGGTGTATGGTCGAGGTACCTGAAAATTCAGTGTTGCTCTCAAACACTGAAATTGGAAGGTCTTGGGTCGATACGAAAAGAGAAGTACAGATTGGATTGTTTTTCTTGATCGCAGGTAGTTTATTTCTATCAGCGACACTCCTCATTCTTGGATTTGGAATGGAGAATGGTTTACTTCCAATCACCCTATATCTACTAACGATTGTTGGATGGAGAGTGAAGATCGTAAAGAAGAAGGAAAGCGAACTCGATTTTATCGCCATCTCATCTGGACATCCATGGCACCATTCAGATGATGTGGACGAGACCACAGTTTATGTCCTAGACCAAGAGGGGGAGTGGGTTTCTTTGCATACTGAAGTGCGTATTGCGACAACTGACGACCCACTGTTAGATCGGATTTTGCTCAGAAATGGCGATAGTGAGGGAGAGATTGTGGCAAGGTGTGACTCGTTCCCATACATTTTTTCTGATGTAATCACGACGATTAACATGGCACAGGCCCTTGCGAGTGCTCAAACCCGAGAGGATGGGGTTGATGATGAATTCGAAGCCGCACGAGAAAGGGAAAAAACCGCTGAAGGTGTGCTTGATCGAGAGTGGTTAGATACAGAAGAAGGAGCACTTGAATACGAACCTGGTGCATTACTCCGAGCCTTCAAGCAATCAAAGAACGGTGAAGACAAGGATTCACGTGAATCTTAAATCGATGTTTGATATTGACCCGTAAGACCATATGCGTGCTAACTCGCAATACGTGCATGGGTTGGAGGGAGGACATTGGAGAACTCCCTACAGAACAACGCCAACTTATCGAAGGCGGAGAGTTGTCTCAACGATTTGCCAAAAAGCCACTTGGAATGACACATCCAGCCTTAATTGGCGGATTCTATGGTTTCTTGGTGGCGATATCACTGATGCTACCGATTGGATATACGAATGGATGGAATCAAGATGCTCTCCGCGATTGGTTATTTCTTGGATTGCTATTGATGCTGATCCTAGCAATCATTGCACACATCTCTCTGTTCTTTGCGACGATTTTGCGTCGCCCCCCCATCTCTTTGCGTAGAGCCTGGGTGTTTCCAATGCCTTTTCTTGGCCTCTCAATCATCAGCATCTTTTTGGTTACAGATATTGAATCCGAAATATCGCAAAATGTGGCACAGTGGCTCGTCTATCTCGGATGGGCTTTACTCTTAGGTCCTGGGCCTGCATACATACATCTCTCGTGGGCCCCACGTTGGAGAATTTTGTGTCGCTTGGAAGAAGGTTTGGATCCGTTTGAGGGGAGCCTTCCCTCTCCAGACTCTGAAGACATCATCGAAGGTTCAGATGAAGACATGGAAGTCGTCATCGACTCGATTGAAGAGGACTCACCCGTGCTGTACAAAGCTGATTCTGAAGAGTAATCAGATTAGCCCGACCTTTCGTCCCGCCGACTCATAGGCATGGAGTACAGTGTTTAGTTGATCATCTGTCAGGCCTGCTGACAATTGATTACGCACTCTAGCCGCATCCCTGGCCACCATCGGAAATACGATGGCTCCAGCTACAATACCTTGGTCTCGTAATGCCACAACCAAATCTTTGGCCACACGACTATCCCCACACATTACTGGAATAATCGGTGTTGTTGAAACGCCCAAATCAAACCCAAGAGATGACATCTCAGCGCGGAATTTATGGGTATTTTCCCATAACCTTGCATGGTGCTGCGGTTCGTCCATCAACACCTCGACCGCTGCTTTTTGTGCCGCTGCAACTCCTGGCGGTTGACTACCCGAAAGTAACCAAGATCGTGAGTGATTCAATGCATGTAGACGCATTTGGGCACTGCCAGCCAGAATCCCTCCTTGAACGCCAAGTGCTTTGGAAAATGAGCCTACTTCAAAGTCGACTCGGCCTTGAAGAGAAAAATGATCGACGATACCAGCACCTCGATTGCCCATGACACCTTCACCATGACAATCATCCACCATGACCATTGCATCATGTTCTTCAGCCAATTCTGTAATTTCATCCAGAGGGCAGATGTCACCATCCATTGAAAATACCCCATCGGTGATGATCAGTTTCCGATCTGCATTGGGGTGATTTTTCAGAGCCTGCTCTAAGCCCTCCATGTCATTGTGCGGGTACACCTCACGTTGCGCCTTGGTCAGACGTACTCCATCAATGATTGAGCCGTGATTTAATGCATCTGAAATGATGACATCCTGTTTGCCTTGAACCAACGTTGGAATGAGTCCGACGTTTGCTGTGTACCCTGCACTATAGATTAAACTGGCCTCTACACCCTTGAATTTAGCGACCGCTTCTTCCGCCTGGAGATGAATGTCCATCGTCCCAGATATTGCTCGTACAGAACCGCTTCCAGCCCCATACTTTTGTGTGGCTTCTATCATGGCAGCGACAACTTTTGGATGCGTTGTCAGATTGAGATAATTGTTGGCTGAAAGCATGATCATCTGTTGGCCATCAACGGTGCATTCTGGCTCACTCGCACTTTCCAATGTCGGAGGATCCCAATTGAGACCACCCGATACCAACTCTTCGTAACGCTCCGCCATCCATTGATGTTCGCGTGCCATATCCAAGCCACATCAGCAATGCCTGTTGATGCTTACGCCAAGAGATTATGACTACAACATGGCACGACCCGATGTGGGCGAAGTTGTTGTGACCATTCTTGGAACTGCCCAAGATGGCGGTTTCCCACAGCCAGGATGTCAGCGAGAGTGCTGTACCAACGATATCGCTCAAGCCCAACCACGTTACCCTGTTTCGATAGGAATCAAGGGACGTGATGGGAGTTTCCACATGATTGAAGCCAGTCGAATGATGCATGCGCAATTCCAAGTTTGGGCTGAAAAACTCGGAACCCATCCTTCGATTCCAGATTCGATCAGCCTCTCTCACGCACACTTGGGGCACGTCGATGGATTGGGTTTACTTGGAAAAGAAGTGATGGGTGTCAAAGGTGTCGTAATCCATTGTAGTCAATCCGTTGCAATGTACATCCAAAATACTCCCGCATATGCCGCGTTAATTGAGCAAGGTTCCATTTCGATCCGTGTCTGGAAAAGCAATGCTTCATTCACACCAACGAGTGATTGTGGTTTCTCTATTCAGCCGATTCCAGTCCCTCATCGTTCAGAATTCAGTGATTGCCATGGTCTCATCATTGAAGCAAACGGAAACCGATTGCTCTTTTTACCCGATCACGATTCTTGGGGACAAACCCTGCAACAACAATCGATTCGCGATTGGTTGACACAGTTACAAATCGATGTTGCACTGTTGGATGGCACTTTTTGGAGTGCTGATGAACTCGAACATCGCGATATCAATGAAATCCCGCATCCGACAGTTGAAGAGTCATTACGCCGCTTGGGGGATAAGAAAAAAGGTGACCCAGACATTCGATTTTTACATCTTAATCATACCAACCCGCTCTGTAAACCTCATTCTAAGCAAACCCAAATCCTTAGAGAAATGGGTTGGGCTGTAGCCAAAGAAGGGGATTCGTTCACGCTTGAATCGTTATAGGGTAAAGTCTGCGCGCCCCGCACATGGAGTTGACCGGGGTCGTCAGCAGTGGACTGGGGCGAGCTCAGGTTTTCATGGCTCAGGAACATTACCAATCTCAATTTAAGGAAATCTTGGGCCGTGAAGTTTGGCCTGGAACTTTGAACGTACAAGTCGATGGTGGACATCTCGCAAAGTATGTCGCTCTTCGAAATTGCTCAGGTGTCGATACACTTGGTATCGATCCAGAAATTAAGGCGGATTCAGAAAATATTGATGTTTCTGAAATCCACGCACTTCGGATTCGAGGGTTCTTGAGAGAAGGTCGTTCATTTGGTGGAGCGACCGGTTTTCACGCCACAATGAGAAAGTCGGGTTCATCAGAAGACATTGATTGCGCAATTTTGATTCCAGACTTGACGCGACATGTCGATGTTGTTGAAGTCATCTCCGTAAACTATCTTCGAGATGCATTAAAACTTGAAGATGGAGATCAAGTCACTCTGATTGCACATTAAGGTGTGCTAACCAAGCTGATTGGTGCAACTGATCCTGTTCTGCTCTGGCTTTGCTTGCCCACAATCTAAACGCTCTACCCCCCGCTGGAGATTCGCAAGCGAGTGGTAAATCAAACGGAAAATCTGCTTTTTCAGTTAGTTGAGAAGAGTGCGGGTGATCGATGCGCCACAGAGTCAACCACTCTGGACCTGAACGACCAAAATCTGCAGGCTGATCGGGATACATCAATGCCAACTGAACTTCATCCAATGTCCAACGATTCCGTGCCAAACCGAGTAATGCCGAGGCAATCCTTCGGACTTGATTCCAGACAAATCCTTTGGCTTCAATCGAAAAACCGAGAACTTTTCCCGAATTATCAAGCCAAGGCTCGCATCCCAAAACGTGCTTCACAGTCGTACGCCCCTCTTGAGGTCGGCAAAAATTGTGAAAGTCATGTTCTCCGATGAAAACACTACACCAAGATTTCAATTCCTCAACTGATACGTCAGGCCAACCCTCCAGGGCCTGTAAACGATAGAGGTACGTTCGAGATGCTGCATTTCTAGTTTGAAAGTCTGAATCAACCTGTTGTGCAGCCCAAACCCGGATATCTGTCGGTAGCAAATCATTCAGTGCAGTGATCATCCCCCGTTCCCCACCGCTGTCCCAAATCTCTGCTGAGATGTCAAAACTTGCAATGTTCATCCTCGCATCGACACCTCCATCGGTTCGACTTGAAAGAGTGACAGGATGGGTTCCACGCTGACTCCAATTCAGATGGAATAACGCCGATTCAATTTCGCCTTGAACTGTAGGGACATCAGGTTGTACTTGAGACCCAGAATATCCGCTACCAAGATACCCAACAGCGATGGCGATTCGAACCGCCCGAGACATGGGGGCCCCTCACTCACTCGACAGTGTGGAAATGGCGTCTTCTGGAGTGTAACCCAGGCCACCAACGGCCCAAACCAGAGCTTGTCTCATCCATGGTTGAATCATGGGCTCATCTCTGCCCTGACCAACTCTCTCAATGGCATCAACAATCAGGCGACTGGCGTCAAAAAGAGTGTCTTCGACCGGGATATCAGCCAAATCTGCCATCTTTTCCAGTCTTTGATATTCCTTAATCGCCATGGGGATCCGGCCACAATCCAAGCAGAAGTTGGCAAAACTGGCTACATATTCCAAGTTCTCCTCATCCAATGCCATGGCTTTCTTGTATACTTGCATGATTTTTCCAGCAGGTACATCTTCTTCCATATCGATTGAAAGACGCATAAAGGCTGATTCTGCCCAGCCATAGTGACCAACTGGATTTTCGGGTTCTGAATCAATGAGTTCTTGGAAAACATCCATCGCTCCTTTGAAATCTCCAGCTGACATTGCTTGCGCGGCCTTGAGCATAATCTCGTCTGACATCGACCCCTGCGGGGTCGAATCTCCCTATGAATGAAGCGGCGCTTTAGATTCGTTCAAATGTCGGAGAGAAGATCATCAATCTCGTCCTCTGATGTAGCCTGAGGGTTCTTGCTGAGCATTTCCTTCATTTCCAACAAAACCTCAAGTTGCTGATCCTGTTTTGTCGCCGTCGAGTTCTCGTGATGCAATTTGTTGATGAGTTCAAACGCCTCTTGCCACTTACTGACCCCATATAGTGCAACATCTGGTGTGTATCGCTCAACCTTGATGGTCCGCTGGTAAGTGAAAATGAATAACAAACTGCGAATAAGCCCAATAATCCCACCACCTCTAGATTCGGAATCACTTGACTTTGAGGCTGGAATTGCCACAGCCCCGCCAACCGTCTCTGAACCCAAATGGGAACCATCACCGATGTTACAGTAAATTGTACAGTAACCGAATAGAGCGCCTAGTGGTGAACGGCGCTTGGCAACAGCGACGATGTCCTCATGTAGAATTCTGTGACCATCTCGCTCCCAGATAAACTTCTGATGGTGGATGACTCGTTCAGTGGTCACCGCATATAGGAAACTACGCTGATACCAGAATGTAATCAGCATGAACAGGGTCGTCCAGAAAATCCCGGCAATGGTCAAGTTGTAGTCGAACGGGAAGAACTCTTCCTCTGTTGCACCTACAAGTTTCAAGAATGAATCGAGGTTAATGATTAGAGGCGTGAATGAGACCATTAGGAGATATGAGGTCACCCACCTCCCACTTGCTGGATGGTTCACAACTCGGTTTATCCATGTGAAGAAAAGCATGACAAAGGCAAAACCAAATCCATTCTGCCAAGTGCTGACTTCAATGAGGAAATAGAATAACGTTTCATACCATGCGGCATCATCAGGAGCGTTGGCCGAATCAAAAAACCAGTGTATTACAAAGATAAAAACGCCCACGAAATAGAGTGGTAGAAATGCAAATGGAGAGCACCTTCGGGTCAAAATAATCTTTTCATTAGGCAGTGTTTGCAATTCCATGTCCAATTTTGAATTGAGTGTGTCGCCCCCATTATCTGGTGTGGACTCTGAATTACTCTGATCTCCATCTGCAGGAGCCATTGCTGGTGTCATCGAAGGTAGAATCTGCTCATCGGACATGTATATCACTGCGCTTGTGCAGAAACCTGTTGTACAGGCCAGTATTTCATGCTATGCATGATACACTTCAAACTCAAACTAATGCAACAGGCCCCAAGCATGTTCTGCATTCCCATGGACCCATTCAAAATCATCCAACGTTCGAACACCCTTTTCATCAAGGATGGTCAACGACTCAACCTCCAATGGATATTCATTGTACGTCAGGTGACTCACCATCCCTGCACGAGTTGGTTGATCAAAGGTCCAATGTGCTCGATTTGCGGCCTTGACCTTGAGACCCACTTGAGTTCGACCATTCCAAACTCGGATGGAAAATCTTGGAAGCAATTCACCATGTGCATCACAATCCGCATCAGATTCAGGAGGCAGAAGTTCAACTTCGCATCGCTCAAAGCGTTCGCTACGGCCTCGCTTTTCATCGTGAAGCAAACCTGCGGTTCGAAGGGGTAATTGGGCCACATCACGTAGCTTCCATGCCCTTGAATCTCTAGCAGTCATCGAAAAAGAAGCATGTGGAATAAACCAATCTAGGTAGGTCCCGTCGCTGAAATGTAGGAATCCCCAGAACCACGGAATCGATGGCGCCTGGACGGTGACTTTCTGAAAGTAAGCAGTTCCTTGCACACTGTCATCTCCGACCATACCATGACATTTACAGGCATGGAGCCGGATGATATCATATCCCATTGAGTTGCCGAAGACATTGTTCGAATATGCTGCCGAAGAGGCCGCTTTGGTCCAAGGTGTGATTTTCAAATCAAAGATTTCTGGGGCCCCGTTTTCAACCGCAGATTTGTCCCCTTTACACTTGAGCCAGAAATGGCTACCATCGTCAGAAAGCCCCATCGATAAATCCTCTGAGGTCACCGGGATTACAGCGCCTGAACCTGGGAATTCCCCCGTCCCAGGCCAGTCAGGATGTTGGCCGTCCATGGCCACGATTCGAGTTTCATGCATCAGATATGGCTCATGCATCTCTTCGCCATCATACCACCAAGCACATACCATACCGGGCAAGGTATGACGACCATCCTCATCAATGTGAAAGCGGCCCTCAGGTTTCCATTCGTGTTCATTGACCCGGACATGGGGGGCGTCTTTGGTTGACCATAGGACCATCAGTTGACGACTACGCTTGGGATTCTTGGCATCAGGCAGGACGATCAACCACCACCACCACCACCAAGAAAGCCGACGTAGGGGCGGCATTGTATCCAACCTCCATAAGGAGGACAGATCACCACCGAAGGTATCAGGGGACTGTGGTTGGATTAGATCACCTCAATGTAATTCGCGCTTTTTGAACATCGATTGTCCAATCAATATACCCAATGCAGTTATCAATAGAAGAATGAACACAGATATGACCATGTTCACCAACGGGTTTGTTGTCGGGAAAGGTGTACCCCAAATTCCCCAAAGTGCAACCTCTCCTGGATTGAAATCGCCTATCGACCAAGCAGGTAATTTTGTCATACCATACAACATGTCCCAGTCACCCCAAACCAGCCATGCTGTCGAATTGATAATCTCGGTGCACCAAAATGATACTGACATCGAGGTCAGAGCTTTCATTTCTACCGATGAGCCACTACTGGCAGTACCTAAGAGCAACATGAAGAACTCAAATGTCGCATAGAAGAATACCGCAACGTAGCCAACGGTCCGCCCCAACAATCCGAAGGTAACAAAAATCACAGAATACACCAATACTGCAAGCAATACTGCCAGCATGATACCGAACCAAATTCCCAAATCGGAAAAGCGAAACACAGAATCTCCAGGCCCAAAGAACCCAGTAACCAATGCACAAAGCAAAATCAGGCCGATGAAGTAAGGCCAAGCAATTCCGAGGAAGCCCAGAATTCTGTACATCAAAATTTCAGCGCGAGCAACAGGCTTACCGACCAAATAATGCAGGGTTCCTGCTTCCTGCTCATTTCGAATCAAGCCAGTCGCTAAGAACATTGGAATAAACAGTCCGAGAACAAAAATAAATCCAAATTTGGCAAACCCTACGAGGAATGAACGGTGTACAGTTTCCTCTAAGAATACACTTTCATTGGGATCTTCGTCAACATTGGGATCAGCATCAATGGATACGAGAACTCCGTTACTATCGTAGTTGTAAATCACGTTACAATCAATCCCATCTCCATTCCAATCGCGATCAAAGGGTTCTCTAGCCCAACAATCACCATCATTGTCGACATCACCTACGCTCTTCAATTGTGAACCGTCCCACTCAGATGGATCTTCATCAATCAATCCATCACCATCATTGTCAGTCACCCACTCGGGTAAATCTGCACCATCGGCCATGGCATCAACGTAGAACAGTAAAACCAGCCCAACCAGAATGACGCCAACTGCGCCCAGAACCCAAGTCGAACGCTTCTTTCGATACTGGCGCATCGTAAATTCGGCAATTGCCGTTGCCTTTCGATCTAATTTGGTCCAAACGGTTTCCGATAAATCTCGCTTTGGAGGGCCAGGGGTCACCCCAGGGGGGGGATTTGGTTGCATCATGAACGACCCCCAATCAAGTATCCTAGTAGAGATTCCAAGTTGTCGTCTGGATTCTCAATGGCAGTGACCTGTACTCCGGATTGAACAATAAGGGCAGGCAAATCTTGGTGAACGTCTGAGAGGTTGTTGGTTTCAATAATGAGTTCCTCAGGATTTGGGAATCGGACACCATACACAGAGGGGTGATGCAAGACGGTTCGCCCCAACTCACGAGGGTTGGGGGTTCTCAGTAGAATACGGTGAGGAATGTGATCCAGTAATTCTCGAATGGCATGTAGGTTACCCAATGCCAGCAAACGACCATTGTGGAGAATGACAATTTGCTCTGTGATGCGCTCTATTTCGGATAGAATGTGACTGGTGACCAGGATGGTTTTACCCATCGCACCCAATTCACGGATGACATTCATGATCGTGGTTCGAGCAAGAGGGTCGCAGCCTTGAAGCGGTTCATCAAGTACAATCAAATCCGGATCATTGACCAATGCGTGTGCAATCTTGACTCGTTGTCGCATTCCCTTACTGTACTTCCCAATCTCCTTGTTCGCGACATCGCTCAAACCAACGAAATCGAGTACATGCATCGCCTTCTCTTTCGCTTCATCTCGAGTGTTTCCATGGAGGCGAGCCAAGGTCGTCACAAAATCCAACCCAGTCATCCAATCATACATTTTCTCTGATTCACTCACATACCCTAGGCGATGGTAGGGCGCTGGATTCTTGAACGGGTCAGTACCAAACAAACGAATCTGTCCCTGGCTGGGACGAATGCGACCTACGATCATCTTGAGCAAAGTCGATTTGCCCGCGCCATTCATTCCAAGTACTCCAGTAACACCACCGCTAATGGCCAAACTGACATCGTTCAAACCAATTACTTGGCCATACCATTTGGACACATGGTCCGCCATGATGGCAGGAGCATCGGGAATCTTTTGCCATTCTTGATTCGGCTGGCCTTCACCAACTTGTTGCAAATCAGGCATCATTCACGAGTCACCTCCAAAGAATTGACTCGACTGATTAGAATGTACATAGAGACGCCATTCATCACGAGTAAAGTGACAAATGACCATGCAACAGGGAAATCATAGGTTGGGTTCAGGCCCATCATCCACTGTCCTGTATGAGCCAAGTTGTCGTAAGGACTGAGCAAGTACATCGTATCTCGATCAAACAAGAGCTGGATGAGGAAAGCCAAAATTCGGCTTCCGAAAATGACACCGAGGAAAGAAGCTGCAGGGAAGAAACGACCTGTGCTGAGGCTTGAGAGGGCCAAACCTATGCTGGTAAAGGTAACAACCAGCATGACCGCCGCCACCAATCCACCGATGAAGTAGGTCGTTGTATCCAAAAGGAAAGCCCAGCCTTCGTTGTTGAGAACAATTCCTGCAGCGAAGTATGCACAGTATGAAATTACAATCACCAATGATAAAATTGAGGCCGCTGAGATGTATTTCATCAGTGTGTAATCAGTTCTTGTAACCGGCCTGGAGAAGTAAATCGCAGAAGTACCATGCTGGCGGTCTTCTGAAATCAATCCACCAACCACCACTGCGGTTAGCAACGGCCAACAACAAGTATTGTGGAAGGTGCCCAATACATGACCCCAGAGGTTCGCTCGATTGATACCGTAGAACTCCATCAAAAATTCGATGTTTGTCAATACGGCCAATAAGAGCGAGAAAATCGGGAGCAAAGAACCGAATAAAATCAAGACAATGATGAGTTTACTCGTCATGGGCCAAGGCCGATGACCCTTGGCAAACAAGCCGTAGACATGATGTCGTAAAATCGACCAATTCCGAACCCATCTTGGATTGAGTACACCCCTCCATGGGCGGTAGACTTGATGAAAAATAGTCCCTGCATCCGAAGTTGCACTTTGGGCGACAATTGCGACATCTTGACCCTCGCCATCATCGGTCCCATACGCGGCTTCCATTCGTGCTTTGCCGGTGACTGAAAGACCAGATTCACCTAGGAACTCTGACTCCTTTGGGGAGTCCGGAGCCGCTGCATCCGTTTGATCGAGTAAGTTGCCTAAGTCGAAGGATTCTTCTTCATTCATGCGACTTTCCTCCCTTGAATCGCAGCAGCATTGTCCATCGCAGGGGTCGCTCCTTCGAGCAGGTCACTACTCGATTTGACCGAGTATCCCAAGCGATCCATGATTACAATGAACAAATCCTCCAAACTGGGCTCATAATCCTGCATTTTTCGAATTTGAACTTCGGTTTGGGCCGCCGCTTCGATGATGGTTGCATAAGTGGAATCATCGATTCTAGTAATCCGCATCACTCGACCAGTTCGTCGAACAGATTGGCCCATATCCTTCAATTTCTGCTCAAGTTTACTGGCGCCCCCCCACACGAAGATTTCAATTTCACGATCAATGGCCTTGAGGTCTTCAATTCGACCTTGCGCAATGACCTG
>MDTG01224839.1_pt1 | contig 14167 bp, 12 predicted proteins | sample 811421 | NCBI WGS metagenome assembly MDTG01 (sample SAMN05326645, study PRJNA326480) | marine metagenome | isolation source: seawater | place: Pacific Ocean: South East | collected 2011 | reverse complement strand
ATCAGCTTTTTCAGTAACCACTAAAGAACAAACACTTGGATCAGTTAAATCACCAAGTATAAATTCATGACATATATCCTCATGCTTAAAAAATTCATGATTCTTTATGTCACATATCCGAACATGAAATCCTGAATCTTTTAAATATTTGGCCAAATGGCCACCAATAAAGCCACCACCACCTAAAACTATTGCTTTTTTCATAGTATTCTTTTAATAACTTTTTTACTTAAAATAAATGGAAGACAAATAAATACAATAATATTTTTTGATTGAAACAAAAACCTGATGTGAAGTTCAATTTCACGTAATAAATATAAATAAAAAAAATGTACTTTAGATTTGATACTATCCCTTAAGTAATGCTTTTCTGAATTAGAATTATAACACCAAAGATCGTTATCATAGACAGTAATTTTACCATAATACAATTGATTTACAATCATTAAGTAACCCCACGAGATTGGTCCTTTACTAAACAAAAATTTTGAAAACCTAAACTTTTTTAAGTATTTCACTCTATGAATTCCATGCATATACATATCAGATTGGTTAAAAAGAAATTTAATTAAACGGAGTGTTTTATAATCGCTCCCGAAGCTCATTAAGTTTGAAGTTCTTATGATAAGTCTATCACTTAACTCATGATATTTCCAGAAATAACTTGCAATTTTTTCTTCATTTTTTTCAATTAAAATTTTTATTAATAGATCCTGGATACTTTTTTTAATGTAATCATCATCACATATGAATTGGATATATTCTGTTTTGCATTGTGAAACTGAATTTAGATAATTGGCTACAATTCCAAAATTTTTGGGATTTTTTTTATAATTAATGAATTTATACTTTTTTGATTTTAGAATTTTTTCAAGTTTAATTTCATAATCCTTACTGTCAGAATTATCATTAATTAAATAAACATCTATTCTTGACTTGAGCTCTTCATTAAAAGAAGCTATTACATTTAAGCTATTAAAAATATTTTCATGAATTCGATTATAAGTAAGTAAGCATATTGATAATCTATTCATTTTTTATTAAAGAGTACTTTTATAAAATGTTGTTTAAAAATTATATTTATTTATCAAACTGAAGATGTTTGTAAATGTAGTAACTCATTAATACAAATTACTTTAAATTAAATTTTAATCCGTCCATGAAAGCTCTTAAGTATGTTGTTATAGATTCGATTTTTCTTTTATTCTCAAAAATCAGTTTTACCAAAATTTTCTTTAGGATTAATCCACCCACAATAATTTTAAATATTGAAAATGATTTTTTTATTTTTCTACCAAGAACCAATTTATTTCTAAGGCTGTAATACTCTAGCGGAGAAAAAGGTTTAGGTCCAAAATATGTATTTTTTTTTGTTTTGTGAATTATGGTAGCCTCTTTTACACATAAAAATTTTGTTTGTTTATTTATTCTTAAGCTGTACTCTAGATCATCACCGTGTAAGAATAGTCTTTTTTTGGGGCCAGACATGCTAAGAATTAAATCATGTGATAAAAGCATTCCAACAAAGGAACAAAATTCAATTTCTTTAGTATTTTCAAACTCATAATTGATGGGTTTGTGCAGATTCAGTTTAAAGGCCGAATGGTCAAATAATCCCCGGTGTTCAACTTGAATGGATTTATCTTCATTTAATACTATACCACACAGAGCAGGTGATAAACTGCTATTTTGAAGTAAAAATTCTAAATAGTTTTCAGACAGTATTGCATCGTCATCAAGAATTAGAACAAAATCTATATTATTCTTTAGCCTCACCTCGTCAATTCCTCTTGCAAAACCGCCAGCACCACCTAAATTTTTTTCTTCGTGTATAACGGTAATTTTCTTATTCACTGTTTGTTGGAATGTGTCAAGATACTCTCTAGTTCCATCGCTGGAATTATTATTAATAACAATAATTTCTTCTAATGGTACAGTTTGTTTGAGAAGCATAGCTAAGCATTCTTTTAAGAGCTGAATTCTGTTAAATGTTGGAAGAATTGCCGTTACAGCTAAAGGGGAATTATTTAATTTCATCTTTTGCTTTTTTTAATGCTGATGCTATTACTTGATGCATATCATAATACTTATATTCAGCTAAACGACCTCCAAAAATGTATTTTTTACCTAAACCTAGAGATTTAAAATTATCATTATACATTTTGTACAATGAATTGTTTTTTGAATCGTTTACTGGATAATAGGGCTCAGTACCAGGTTTCCATTCCATTGGATATTCTTTTGTTATTATTGTGTGATTTTGTTTTCCAAATTCAAAATGTTTATGTTCAAGAATTCTTGTAAAAGGAATATCATAATCAGTATAATTTACCACAGCGTTTCCTTGATAATTAGATATATTTTCTAAAAATTCGTTTTCAAATTTAAGACTTCTGTATTCCAATTGCCCAAACTTGTAATTGAAAAAAGCATCTATAGGACCTGTATAAATAATTTTTTTTGAAATACTTTCAAAATAATCCCTATTCTCTAAAAAATTTGTATTTAATTTAATTTCGATTCCCACGGTTAACGATTCTACTAACTTATTATAACCTCCAATTGGGATTCCTTGATATTTATCATTAAAGTAATTGTTATCATAGGTAAATCTTACAGGTAACCTTTTTATGATAAATGGAGGCAAATCAATTGCTTTTCTTCCCCATTGTTTTTCAGTATAGCCTTTTATTAATTTTGTATAAATGTCAATACCCACAAGTGAGATTGCCTGTTCTTCTAAATTTTTTGGATTTTTTATTCCTAAACTATTTCGCTGCTTTTCAATTATTTCCATTGCTTCAACAGGTGTTATAGATCCCCACAATTGACGGAAAGTATTCATGTTAAAAGGTAAGTTGTAAACTTCACCTTTATAAATAGCTAAAGGTGAATTAGTGTATCTGTTGAATTCTACATGAGAATTTACAAAATCCCAAATTTCTTTGCTATTAGTGTGAAATATATGAGCACCATATTTGTGAACATTAATCCCTTCAACATTTTCACAATAAACATTACCTCCAGAATGAGATCTTTTTTCGATAATTAGACAACTTTTACCTTTAGATATCAAATAATTGGCAAAAGTTGCTCCAAATAAACCCGAACCAACAATTAAATAATCGTATTTCATATATCCTAAATATATTTTTTTTATTGAATATTATGAGAATGAAGTTTTAAATAAAAAGTTAACTGTTTGAAAATTTTGATAAAAATAACCTTTATAATACATTCAAAAAAATAGTGCTAATTAAGTGAATAAATTTTTTTATAAATTTTACTACGTTTGAGAAATATAAATGCTAAAATAACAACAATTACTTCAACAAAAATTATATTCCAAGCTGCATTCTGTAAATTATAACTTGATGTCTGAATTAAAATTAACGTAGTGGTCAAATAAAATAAAAAACTAATAAATACTGTCCAAAAATAAGATCTAATTTCATTAAAGGCTATAAATATATTATTAACAATTAAAGCGCTAACAGTTATAAAAGGAATACTAATTGAAAGGGTTTTTAACACATAAATTATGCGCAAATCTACATCAGGCTTAACCCACATTGTGATAGGACCAGCCACAAAGTAAACACACATGAATATAATTAAGGAAACAACCAACGAAATTTTAGAGAATTTAATAATCTCTTTCACTTTTTTATTCAATGAAATTCTTGGAAAAATAGCCTGTACAATAATATTATTGGGTTGTTTTGCTAAAGACACAATTTTATCAGCGAGATCATAAATACCCACTTCAATCATTCCTAATGTTGAGCCAAGAATAAATTTGTTAGAATTTATGTACGCGTATACAGAAAGATTTGAAAGAAAAAAAGGGTGCAAAGATTTGAGAGTTAAAATCACTTTTTTTATTCCAGGGTTTATCCATTTTATTCTATGTTTAATCAATATATATATAAATAATACTAAAATTGTTATCATTGTTGACAACATATTCATGAGAGGCACCAATAAAAAATCAGATTCACTTCTAATCATTAGCAATATTAGTATACAGTAGAGTATTCTACCAACTGTATATATCGCCGTGTATATTTTTAATTTTTCTATTCCTTGAAAATACCAATTAGGTAAAAAACCATTATTAAAAATGAGATAGGTACTAAAAATAATTAGCCATAAATTGTCCCAAAGAATCTCTGTAAATAATATTAGAGGAAACATTAGAATTATACTAATTATTACAAGAACTATTCTAGTAAAAATAAAAAGAGAGAATTTTTTCGAAAGTTCTATGTGATCATGTCTAAATCTACTAACTTCTCTAGTAAAATATATATTAAGACCATAAGAAACAAACACAGCAAAATATGATACGAAAGTTTGTATAAAAACTATTAGACCATAAACCTCAAGACCTAATCTCCAAATTAAGTAAGGATAAGTTACTAATGGTATAAGAATATTTAGAACCTGAGAAGATGATAAGAGCAGAATATTTTGAAATATTCTATCACCAATTAGTTTATTTACCTTTAATCGCATTAATCCAATCAATTAACTTATGTTTTGGCTTCCAATCTAATTTATTATTTGTAGTTGTATGAAACTGTTCTGCTTTTAATCTTTCACCTTTTCTTTTCTCAATAAATTTCCAGTCACCAAATTGATTTGCTACATCAATTATTGAATAGTTTTTTCCCGATCTGAAATACCACTCATTATTTTTATTTAAATCAATTGTTTTAATTACCCCATTAACTATGTCAGAAACATGTGTGAAATCTCGAGTTTGTGTTCCAGGTCTAACTACAGTAAGTTTTTCATTATTTTTATATTGCTTCTCAAAAATCGCAATTACAGTAGCATATTCTCCATCACTAATCTGATAAGGCCCATATGCATTAAAAAAATAACATATTTCATATTTTAAATTATACCACTTATTATAATTTTTTAATAATTCTACCATTTTAGCCTTCATCCATGCATATGGTGAAAGATTTTCATCTTTTCCATTGTTTCCAAACTTTGATGATGATGCTGAATAAATAACTTTTGCATTAGTTTTTCTAGCAAATTCAAAAACACGAGGGGTTCCAACAAGTATTGAGTCAGAAATAATTCTAATATCTGTAAAAGATTTACTAACTCTGGAATATTCTCCTAAATGAAAAATCAAATCAAATTTTTCATTTTTAAAAATTTTAAATATATCAGAGGTGTGGCCATTGACATAATTAACACCTGAAATATGATTGGATTTTTTTCCAGTAAAATAACAATCCAAGGATGTAATATTGTATAATTTTTTTTCAATTAGAGTTCTAATTAAATTACTACCCACAAATCCTGCACCTCCTGTTACCAATATATTTTTCACAAACTACCTATCTCAAAAACTTTAAACCCTTTTTCTTTTAGAGATAAACCATCCAATATTCGTCTTCCATCAAAGATAAAAGCAGGTTTTAGCATTAGATTATAAATACGTTTGTAATCATAACCTTTGAATTCATCCCACTCAGTTAGAATGGCAATTGCATGAGCTTTTTTGGAAGCTTCATAAGGATCATTAACGACCTTTAGATATCGTTCATTATCTTTAGGACTTCTGGTATTTAAATTATTGAGATCATTCAACATTTGTTCTCTAGAAACCTTAGGGTCATAAACTGTAATTTCAGCTTGCTCCTCAATTAGTGCATTAGCTACATATATAGCAGCGGACTCACGTGTATCGTTAGTATTTTTTTTAAAGGCCCATCCATAAAAGGCGATCTTCTTTCCGGACACAGTATTATATAAAGTGGATATGATTTCATCTGCAAAACGACGCTTTTGATAGTCATTTATTATTATTACCTGTTCCCAATAATCAGCTACTTCCGTTAGTCCGTATCTCCGAGCTATATATACCAAATTTAAAATATCCTTCTGAAAGCAAGATCCGCCAAAACCTACAGATGAATTTAAGAACTTATTACCAATACGGCTATCAAGGCCAACAGCTTTTGCTACTTCATCAACATTAGCATCTGTTTTTTCACAAAGAGCAGAAATCGCATTAATTGAAGAAACACGCTGAGCTAAAAAAGCATTAGCAACTAGCTTGGATAACTCGGAAGACCAAACATTTGTTTTTAAAATACGTTCTTCGGGGACCCAACGTTCATAAATTGAGGATAAAACATTTTTAGCTACCACACCTGAGGGTGTATTATCTCCACCAATTAACACACGATCAGGATTGAGTAGATCATTAATGGCTGTACCCTCAGCAAGAAACTCAGGATTAGATAAAATTTCAAATTTCACATCGTTTCCAGTGCTATCAAGTATGTTACGAATAGCTTCTGCAGTACGCACAGGTAATGTAGATTTCTCCACAACAATTTTATCTGATTTAGAGACCTTAGCAATTGTTCTTGCGGCTAACTCAATGTATTTTAGATCTGCTGCTTGCCCCATTCCTTTACCATAAGTCTTGGTAGGAGTGTTCACAGAAATAAATATGATATCTGCTTCCTTAATGACCTGTTCTACGTCGTTAGTAAAAAAAAGGTTTTTACCACGTTGATTAGCAACTAATTCGGCAAGTCCTGATTCATAAATTGGAAGTCGACTTAAGTCTTCATGATTCCAAAGTGTGATTCGCTCTTTATTTACATCTGCTACATTAACTTTTATATCTGGACACTCGGAGGCAATAACAGTCATTGTAGGACCCCCAACATAACCAGCACCAATGCATCCTATATTTTTTATTTTCATATGTCAAATTTTAATTTTTTATCACGATCAGACAGGATAATATCTTTATTATCAATTTTCCAATCAATATTTAATTTAGGATTATCGTATCTTAATCCATCTTCATAATCAGGTAAGTATGGGTTGTCAACCTTGTATGATAATATAGCATATTCACTCAATATAACAAAACCATGAGCAAAGCCTTTGGGAATTAAAAATTGTTTCTTATTATCTCCAGATAAAATAACTGATTCCCATTTACCGTATGTGGCACTTTTTAACCTTAAATCAACAGCAACATCCAATACTTTACCCTCAATAACCCTAACAAGTTTTGTTTGTTCATATGGCGGTTTTTGGAAATGAAGTCCCCTCAATACCCCGTATGAAGATCTCGATTCATTATCTTGAATAAAATGAATATCTGAAAAGTTTTCTTTAATGAAAGTTTCTTTGTAAGCCTCCATAAAATACCCTCTTTGATCTTGAAATATTATTGGCTGCAAAATCAATAAGTCCTGAATTGAGGTTTTTAATATTTCCACTGTTTAGCTCTTTTAATTATATACTGTCCGTATTCTGTTTTTGATAAATCCTGGCCAAGTGAAATTGCCGCTTCTTTTGAAATAAACCCTTCTTCTAAACAAATTTCTTCAATACAGCCTATTTTTAAACCTTGACGTTTTTCTAAAGCCTTTACAAATTCTCCCGCTTCAGCTAATGAGTCATGCGTTCCTGTGTCTAACCAAGCATATCCTCTGCCCATAATATTAACCATTAACTTTGAATGCTTTCGATACTCTTCATTGACTGAACTAATTTCAAGTTCACCTCTGGGTGATGGTTTAATTTTTTCTGCAATTTTAACTACTGAATTTGGATAAAAATAAAGTCCAACTACAGCATAATTTGATTTGGGTTTGTTAGGTTTTTCTTCGATTGACAAAACTTTTCCATTACTATCAAATTCTGCTACACCATAACGCTCAGGATCATTTACATAATAGCCAAAAATAGTTGCATTTTCAGTAGATTCTACATTCTTGCGAGCTTTTTTAACTAATTCTTTAAAACCGTGACCGTAAAAAATATTATCACCAAGAACAAGGCAAACCGAGTCATCACCAATAAAATCCTTACCAATAATAAAAGCCTGTGCTAGGCCGTCTGGAGAAGGTTGTTCTGCATATGTAAAATTTAACCCAAGGTTTGAACCATCACCCAATAATCGTTTAAATCCTGAAAGGTCCTGAGGTGTTGAAATGATCAATATATCTCTGATACCTGCCTTCACAAGTGCAGATAAAGGATAATAAATCATAGGTTTATCATAAATAGGAAGTAACTGCTTGGATACACCTTTTGTAATTGGGTATAATCTAGTTCCCGATCCTCCTGCTAGTACTATTCCCTTCATTAACTGTATTGATTTTTATAGTAATCTAAATATGCTTTTGAATTTACATTATCTAGCCAGTCCTTATTTTCTAAAAACCAGTCAATAGTTTTGGATAAACCTTCTTCAAAAGTAAGAGAAGGATACCATCCTAATTCTTTATTTAATTTAGTGGCATCTATTGCATACCTTTTGTCATGACCAGGACGATCCTTTATAAAAGTTATTAGTTTTTCACTGTTTCCTTTATCTTTTCCTAATTTTTCGTCCATTAGACGACATAGAAGTTTCACAAGGTCGATGTTTTTCCATTCATTAAAACCTCCAATGTTATAAGTTTCATACTTTTTACCTTTATGAAAAATAATATCAATTGCCTTTGCGTGATCTTGAACATACAACCAATCCCTGGTGTAATTACCATCTCCATAAACAGGAAGATGTCTGCCTTTAAGGATATTATTAATAAAAAGTGGAATTAATTTCTCGGGGAAATGGTATTCACCATAATTATTTGAGCAGTTGGATATCACGTATGGTAGGCCATAGGTTTCACCATAAGATCTTACAAAATGATCTGAAGATGCCTTTGATGCAGAATATGGTGATCGTGGATCATAAGCAGTCTTTTCAGTAAAGAGGCCGTCCTCACCCAGTGTACCGTAAACTTCATCAGTACTTACATGGTAATAGAGCTTCCCTTCAAAATTTTCATTCCAGAGTGATTTAAAAGAATTTAATAAATTAACAGTTCCAAGAACATTTGTCTCAACAAAGGCTAAAGGATTTGATATAGAACGGTCAACATGAGACTCAGCTGCCAAATGAATCACTCCATCAAATCTATATTTTTCAAAAACTTGATTAATTTCTTCACAATTTCGAATATCTGCTTTTATAAATGAGTAATTTGTTTCATTTTCTATATCCATGAGATTCTCCAAATTTCCAGCATACGTAAGCACATCCAAGTTGTAAATGTGATAATCGGGATAATTTTTCACCAAATGTCTAACCACATGTGATCCAATAAAACCTGCTCCACCTGTTACACAAATTTTCATCTTCTCTATATTTGTACAGAAATTAATTAAAATTGTAAAAATAATTGATTTAAGTAAAGTTTAAATCCAAATAAAACTAAATATTTTTATGGCTTCGCCTGTTCTGTCCCAGAATAATAAAAATAATTTATTTAACTGACTTTGAACAGTTAAACAAACTAGTCAAGAGCGGCTAAATTACTTATTTTTAGATTATAAAAAAAATTGAATATCCAATGTTGGAGAATTATTAGATTGAACCTTAAAATCTTTATAATTTTATAATATTATTATGAACTCTTCTTTGATTTTTGTAAATCATAACCTTATTGTAAACTATTTAATATATTAAAAAAAACAATTCGTTAATTTAGCAGCTGCAAATGAGATATCTGATATTTATTTTTTTTATAATTAATTCATGTACTTACCCAGAAATGGTAAGAAATGAATTGGTTTACGAAAATGATTTTGAAAATCAGAATTTAGTTAATATCGAGGGGGGTGGATTGATTGAATATAATAATACTATTGTTTTAGGCAACTACAATAACGATGGGTTTAATCTATTCCTAGAAAATATTGGAGACCATGACTACGTTTTTATTAGTTTTGAGCTTTATGTGCATGGAAGCTGGGACGGAAATTTAAATGGATTTACAGATAACGACAAGGCTGATAAATTTATCCTGGAGTATAATCCAAACATGAATATTCACAGAGATCCAGATGCAGCAAATTTTATCACAACATTCTCAAATAGTCCATGTTGGCCAAATTATTGCTTAAGACAATCATATCCCGAAGCTTACCCGTTTGAAAACAATCCAACTACTGGAGCCTATCAGGTCGATCTTGAAGAAATATGTTATAATAATTTTTTCGGTGGAAAAACTACATTGTATAAAATTGAAAAAGGTTTCAAAAGCTCTGGTAAAAATATTATTTTGAGATTTTATGATGAATTATTTCAACCAAATGCAATTGATAAGGATGGAATTCCTCAACAAAGGTGCGACGAAAGTTGGTCACTTGACAATTTGACTGTACGTGTAGTTAAGTATAGATGAAAAAAAATTACATATATCTCTCATATTTTTTAATATTATCTTTTAAAATTCAATATTCTCAAAATGTGAATGTTAATGATAACTATTCATACTCACTCCTAAGAGAAATGTCTTTAACTAAAGAAAAAAAAATAGACTTTTCATTTAATATCAGACCAATTGATTCACGCTTCATTGATGATTATGATAATTATAAAAAAATAATCAGTAATAAAAAGGAAAATATATTGATAAAAACTTTAGGTATTGATTATTTTATTGAATATAATTCAAAAACCCCTTACAATAGAAATAATGGCACAATGATACCCAATAGAGGATATCAACATATTATTTCCCCTGGCGTTTTTATAAAAATTGGACCTTTAAATATTCAACTTAAACCTGAGCATCACTTTAGTGAAAATAAATCATTTGATGGATTTTGGGATGGCCACTACCCAATAATTTGGAAAGAGAGATACAAACTCTGGAATAGAATTGATATGCCTGTGAGACATGGTGAAAAAAACCATAATAAAACTACAATTGGACAGTCAAGTGTAAGTTTAGAATTCAAGAATTTATCAATTGGTTTTTCAAATGAAAATTTGTGGTGGGGACCATCTATCAGAAATAGTATCATGATGAGTAACCATGCTTCAGGCTTTAAACATATATCTTTTAAAACATTAAAACCTTTTAACACTTTTATTGGAAATTTTGAATGGCAGATTGTTAGCGGAAGATTAGAAAATTCTGGGCATGAACCACCAAGAACTGATTATGAATATGCTGGAAGAAAGCTTTTTATTGACAAAATAAATCAAAGAGGAAATCCAAACGATTGGAGATATTTCCAAGGGCTAGTTTTATCTTATTCTCCGAAATGGATTCATGGGTTATCATTGGGTTTTATTAGATGGGTTCAAATGTATTCTGCTCTTTTAGAGGGAAGATATTTTTGGATTGATGGTGATCCAACATACTTTCCAATTTTTCAAAACCTATTTAGAAAAAGTGACGTATATGCAGATTATGAAGCTCAAACAGATCAAGCAGCTGGAATTTTCATGAAATGGCTGTGGGATGAATCTCAGACAGAGGTTTATTTTGAGTATCACTTTAATGATGCAAAGCAAAATTTAAGAGACTTATTGCTGGATACTGACCATAGCAGAGCAGCTACGATTGGAATACAGAAAGTTTTTAATATTAATAAAAATAAGTTATTATTTAACTGGGAATGGACTCAAATGGAGCAAAATGCTACTAGATTAATTAGAAATGCAGGCTCTTGGTACGAGCATAGTTTTGTTTTTGATGGATATACTAATAAAGGAGAAGTTTTAGGAAGTTCAATTGGTCCTGGATCAAATTCTCATTATTTGTCTTTAAGTTTATTAAAGAATAAAAAACGGATTGGGTTAGGATTTGAAGTAATTGATCATGACAATGATTTTTACCACAACGCATTTTCAAGTGCAAGAGATCCGCGCCGATATTGGAAAGATTTTAATCTTCACATTAATTATAATAAAATTTTTGAAAAATTTAGTTTATCATCAAACTTTGTATTTATAAGGAGTTTAAATTATCAGTGGGAACTTAATGATTTTATTGAACCTTATTACCATGCTGGAAGAGATCTAAATAACATTCACTTAAGCTTAAAAATTAATTATTTTATTGATTTTTAATTTTATGAAAAAAATCAAGATAGTTTTTTGAAATAAAATCCCAATTATATTTTTCTGGTATTTTATAATTTGAATTTAATTTTAAAATCTTTTCAAATTCTTCTTCCAGATAGTTTAATTTTTTAGAAAAAGAACAAATATTTTTTTCGAAAAAAATGGATTCTTTATGAGCTAGCATTTCTTGATTAAACACTGTATTTAAAGCAATTATGGAACAATTCAAATATAAAGCATTAATCATTGTAGGGTTTGTTCCACCAAATTCATGACCATGAATGTATGCATAACAATTAGAATAGAGACAAGTTAAATCTTTTTGATCAAGAATATATCCTGTAAAAATCACCCTATCTCCAGAAAGCTTTTTAACACGATCAGTATAATTATCTTTATATGGTACGTCTCCAACTATGACAATTTTTTTTTGCGATTTTGATTCTAAAAATCCTTTAATAATTAATTCCGAGTTATTATCAGGTATTAATCTACCTACGATCAGATAATAATTTTTACTTACCAAGTTATATTTTTTTAATAAACTATTGTTTTTTGAATCAACCATTGTTGGACCATAGGCAATAACACAAGATTTTTTATTAAATTTTTGAAGGTAAATTCTACTCATCTCATCTGAATCAGTAATTATTTCATCAAAAAAAATTGTGGATAATTTTGACGCAAATCTAAAATACACAGAACCAAAACCCTTCCACTTTGGTCTAAGCCACTCCAATCCATCAACATTGATGCAAGTTTTTTTTCTGAAAAGTTTTGTCAAAACCCCAAAGGGGCCGTTAGCTGTATTTACTACAAAAATAATATCACTTTTAGAAAAACAGGCATGTATAAAAGAAAAAAAAGAATTATATAATTGTGAGAATATTTTTGAGCTAATAGATGGACTGTATACTAAATTTATACCATTAACTATTTTAGGCTTTTTAGTAAATAATTTATTGTGGCAATACACAGTAACTTCATTGCCAGACTTAACGAGTCGTTCTGAAAGTTCTTTTACCAAAGTTTCGTATCCAGAATAAACATATGGATATCCTCTTGAGCCAATTATTGAAATTTTTAATTTTTTATTCAATTGAATTTAATATTTTTCTTTTAAATTGTTTTTGAGAAAAATTATCGTAAACATAATTAAAAGCTTGCTCAACATTTTTATTTTGTTCTTTTTTGTTTTCCAAATATGAAAAAATCTTTTCAGCGCTTTCCTCAACTAAATCATTTTTAATTATTAATCCATTATTGCCTTGATTAAGGATTTCATAAGCTCCACCAAGGTTATTTGTAATTACAGGTTTTTTACAATTAATTGCTTCAAAAATAACTGTGGGAAGTGGGTCAGGGGATAGAGGTGTATGTATAAAAAAATTTGATTTGTCTAAAATTGATAGAACATCCTCTCTAAAGCCTAAAAATTTAATATTATTATTTAACCCTCTCCTTTTAATATCAAGATTTAATTTATCTAAATATTTTTGATATTCAGGCAATGTGTCTCCAGCAATTTGTAAATAAATATTTTTATTTTTTTTACAAAGTATATCGAATATTCTAATAAGTAGTGAATGACCCTTGTATGGAATTATCCTTGAAATACTTGTAAATACTATTTTATTGTTAGTAAGAATTTTAGATTTCCTTTTTTTTATCTTGAAACCATTATAAATGATTTTTGTTTTAGATTTCTTTAATCCATTTTTTATCCAAAAATCATAAACGGATTTTGAAACACAAATGACTTCTCTGGGGAAAAAATTTGCAAATGCAGTAATAAATCTTGAGTAAACGGGATTGCCAGCAGGTATTTCATGAATATGAAAAGTTGATGGTATACCAACAAATTTTGCAGCAATTGATGGGCTAATTATTGTGGATGTATTAGTGTAAACTAAATCAATTTGATTTCTTTTTAGAAAATTTTTAATATATAAAGACGATTTTATGATAAAGTAAAGGCGATTAATTAAACCAAAAAAAGTAAAGTATTTTTTTCTAAAAACTCCAAGATTCATAATTGTAAGATTAGTTTTTTTTACTGCCTCGTTATTATTTAAAGGTCCCTTATGAGGAAGAAACAGAAAGATTTCAAATTCATTTTTAATAAAAACATCTATTGTATCAATTAAAACTTTACTAGCTCCATATTGATCATTAGAGCTATGTGTAATCAGTATTTTTTTAGTAGAGTTTTTCAAATCCCTTAATAAAGTTTTTTTGATTAAATAAATTGGCTCT
>MDTG01370473.1_pt1 | contig 14168 bp, 9 predicted proteins | sample 811421 | NCBI WGS metagenome assembly MDTG01 (sample SAMN05326645, study PRJNA326480) | marine metagenome | isolation source: seawater | place: Pacific Ocean: South East | collected 2011 | reverse complement strand
TACATTCGAAGAAGAATGAGAACGAACTGTTCGAACTAATTCTAATTCTTGATTAGTGAACTCGGGCTTTTCGGATGCATCTACATCTTCATCTGTCAAGAGAATATGTACGTCGACAATATCATCGTTTACGGGGTTGCTGGCCTCTTCGATTACTGGCTCCAAGTCCAATGTTTGTTGCCCTTTGGGGATAACTTCATCCCCATCAGGTATTAGATGAGACAGAGTCCTAATGTCATCAACAATTTGATCTATTTTTTCTTTGGATGCTGGTTCACCACTCGTGTCTGTAATTACTACAAACTCAACATTTCTTGGTTTAGGGGAAGGTCTTGTTGGACTCACTCGATAACGCACATATTCCCGCTTGACTACACGCATAGACCCTTTTCCTCCAAGTATCTCCATCATGGTTTCAAGTGGGATGTTGCCCTCACTGCTGTAACTGGTCAAAATGAACTTGGCATTGATATTATCAATGAGTTCTTGAAATTCTTGAGATGCCGTCTTCAAAGAATTGTAAGCACTCCTACGTTCTGTGCGCCAATCAAGTCTTATTGCTGCCTTTGTGCCTTTGGTAATTTTCTCGGGCAATTCCGGTTTATCCCAAAGAGTAACCGTGTTCAAGACATGGTAATTCGAACCGTATGGATGTTGGTTGTAGGGTGGATCAAGATAGACGATGTCGGGTATACCTCCTAAAATATCGGTGAGTTCGTGAATCAATTTACCTGCATCTTTACGTGTGGAGATATTCTTCTTTCCATTATCAAATATTATTGCAGGTTTCAAATCAATATCTGAACAAATTCGATATTGAGCTGTACCATTGCTACCCCCCCAGCCTCTATGGAATCCTTTGAATACGCCACTTGTGTTGCTAACATAAGAGACAGAATATACGAATGAAGCCATCAAGTAGCCGAATTCCTCAGAATTGATTTTTTCCTCCGCAACCCACGTAGATATTTGCTCCCGCATAGCATCTATTTTCATCCCATTCTTACGCATGAAAAAAAGGCGGTCTTCTTCATGGTTCAGATTTTCATCATCAGTCGGGCACAAGTGTTTGGTGATGTAATCCTCAATTGGTGTTACATCATTCAGGATTTTGAATACATTATCGCATCCACCCAGTTTCTCAAATGCTGGAACTTCGTTATTCACGACTGTTCCTATTGCTATTTGTTCTGAATAGGGCTCCCAGTCATTTGATAGTACTCTGAAACCCAATTGCTTGGCGAATCTCGCCACAACTGTACTTCCGGAGAATAAATCCACAAAAGTTCCACCTTCTAATCCAGTGAGGTCAATTGCTTGATGAATAATATCCAACAATTTTCTTTTGTTTCCAATATATGGAATCAATTGTGAAAAAACATATTCATCGGTATTGCGGGCAGCGGTCTTCTTACTGTGGTGGAAAGTGACCCTATTCGACAACATTTCACCTCCACCACTGAAAGGGGTTGACTGTCATCCTATAAGAACAACTAACGGCAGTATAAGAACAAATGAGGGGGAGAGATAGTTGTTCACTTTCACCATGAAACTGAATGATGTAGTGATTCTTTTGTCGTTAGCGTTGGTTATATTCAAACGAAATTAGCCCTTCGTAGTGGTATGGGTACCGAGATTCAAGTGGACCATGTTCCATTCTCGATGCCGGATAGGCCGTACGCTTTGAGTCAGGAATGGCGTGATTTGACCCTCTTGCACTGGGTCGTCGAGCCTGAAAAACTAGCGCCCTATATCCCAGATGGATTAGAACTCGATTTGTACAAAGGAAAGGCATACATCAGTGTAGTTCCATTCATGATGAAGAACGTTCGACCAAGATGGTTTCCTGCAGTACCTGGAATCTCAACCTTCCCTGAATTCAATATCCGAACATATGTCAAAAAGAATGGGAAAGCAGGTGTATTTTTCCTCACTCTAGAAGCTCAAAGTAACATTACTTGCACATACGCTCCACGTGCCTATGGGTTGCCATACAACTACGCTCGTGCTAAATTCACCGCCGGAAAAGGTGTCTATATCTGGAAATCAAAGAGGCCGCGGTCAGAGATTGGAATTGATGGGCTTGCACGTGCAACAGGAGAAAAAACGAATGCCAAAAATGGAACTCTTGAATACTTCTTGTTTGAGAGATATTGTCTCTATGTCGAACATAAGGGTGTGCTATACATAGCTCACACCCTCCATGAACCGTGGGAATTTCAAACCGCTGATGCTATCATCAAAAATAATTCTTTGACAAAGGCATACAATCTTGGAATTGAAGATGTGCATACGCCTGACCTTGTTCACGTATCAGAGGGAGTCTACGTTCATACTTGGCCCATTGAATTGACTGAGCGTGTTCGTAATCCAGATGATGATCGCGATTACCTGTTTCTAGACGGGGACTGTGGTCTATGCCATCGATTAGCCACTTTCATTGACAAAAGAATGGGTGAAAAACAAGAACTCGGTTACAGACCAATTTTGGATGATGATGCCCAACGTATCATTGCTACCATGCCTGAAAAGTATCAGAAGGCGGATACGGTCTACTTGATTCGTAATGGACGACCATACATACGTTCTGCCGCTGGGATTCGTGGGTTGCTATACATGAAATGGTACTACAAAATGTGGTACCCAATCCTCTGGTTGGTGCCGTTGCCGTTGAGGGATATTGGTTACAGATTGATTGCCAAATATCGTCACAAAGTCTTCGATAAACCCAAGGTTTGTGCATTCAGAGTTGACTGATTATTCATCAGAAATGTCTGCTTTTTCCTCTTGGTTGCCAAGCAAGAAGGCTGGAGCCCACCAATTGAGATTGCCCATCAATCGCATCGTCGCTGGAACCACCAATGCTCGAACTACAGTAGCATCAACCGCTACACCAAGAGCCAGCATCAAACCGAACTGCTTCATCAAAGAGACTGATGACAATCCAAATGCGGAGAATACTGTAATCATGACAAGGGCAGCGGATGTGATGATTCGGCCACTCTTCTGTAATCCAACTGCAACGGCTTGTTTGTTGCTTCCTGTTCGCTCCCATTCTTCGTGGATTCTAGATAGCATGAGAACTTCATAATCCATACTTAGGCCAAAGAGGATGGCAAATATCATGACTGGCGTTGTTGGATCTATTGGCTGTGGTGTGAAATTCATCCACTCAGACCCATTGCCCATTTGGAAAATCCATACCAATACTCCAAATGATGCAGTCACTGAAAGAATGTTCATGATGATGGCCTTAACTGGAAGTATGATTGAACGAACTTGGAAGAAAATGAGTACATAGCTCGCTACCATGATGAAAGTTACAGCGATGGGGAGGCCATCCAATACCGCGTCAAGCAGGTCCTGATTGTAAGCCGCTATTCCTGCAACATTTACCACAGCTGTCCCACTAAACTGCTCGTGCTTTGATTCAAGATTCCGAATATCTTGCACGACCATTCTGGATTCTTCACTTGATTCTTCACCATCTATACTGACTGACATAATGACTACATTGTTTCCAATTGTGCTGTCGATGTGGAAATTTCTCTGTATTTGCATCATTATTTTTTCCTGTTCAGATAATTCATCATCTCTTGATTCATTCCAGAAATTGACCACGTCATCGGCAGTCATCGTTGGGTCAAAGTGAGCATATGTATACACATTGTTTGCATTTTCAATGGTGAGGATTTCTTGAGAGAATGCATGCAAGGCACGAAGATTATCTTCTGAAAACAAGTCCTCAGATTCGGTATCAACTTCAAAGACAATTAGAGCGGAGTTCGAGACTGAATCAGGCCAGTTCTGGTTTGTTAATTCCAAACCGTTCCTCGTTTCATCATCTGGGCTAAGTGCCTTCCAAGTGGTAATACCCCACTCTGCTTGCAAAAATGGTGATCCTGCAAGAAGGAGTGCCAACATGGCTGGAATTAAAACTGCCAATGGCCGATCCATCACACGAGTTGCAATCCAAGACCAAAATCCATCTTCTCCGGAATCGTCACTAAATGAGAAGGGTACTTTCAGTGAATTGACACGGTCGCCCAAGAGCGACAGTACTGCAGGAAGTAAAACAATTGAAGATGTCAATGCAACAAAGGTTGCACAAATTCCGCCCCAACCAAGTGATGGCAGGCTAGTATTGTCGAAAAAGAGCATCCCAGAAAGCCCTACAATGACCGTTAGACCAGAGAAAAGAATCGCGCGACCTGCGGTAGCACTAGTCATGCAAATCGCTGTACGATGATCATGACCTCGACGTAACTCCTCGCGGAATCGGTTAACGATAAAGAGAGAGTAATCGACACTCAAACCAATTCCCAAGAGCGATACAATATTGTTGGCGTAAATTGTAATATCGTCGAATATGTAGGTCAGGCCCGTGACAATACCAACTGCAGATATCACAGTATAGATTCCAGTCATAACAGGCAAACCTGCTGCAATCAGGCTTCCAAATATGAGTAGGAGAATGATTAGAGTAATAGGCCCTGATATCAACTCTGCCTGAATCAATTCTTCAGATAGTGTAGCATCGAAAGTTACGTCCACTGCTAGATTTCCTGTAATCCATTTTTGCATTCCATCAGGTGCATCAGAAGGCAATACAATATTGTCAAACTCTGCTCTCAACAGGACTTTCGCTTCATCTCTGTCCATGTTCACTGTTATCTTTATCCGCGACCAGTTGCTATCTGTTGCACTAATCAATTCCGATTGGTTCGCTTCATTGGTTAACCATGGAAGCTCAAAATCAACTTCTTTGATTCCTTGGAGTGGCGCAATGGTGCCCTCCATTGCTTGTTGTACTTCAACATCTGATGCATTATAACCTGGGTGGTGAAACAATATGTAGAAATTTTCGATGTTGCCAGATTCAGCATCTGCAAATCCCTCAGAGGCTGCATCCCATCCATTGACTGACTCGATATCTCCTTCGCCATAACCCTCAACATATTGAGGCTCAAGAGCAATCAAACTTGTGAATCCAATACAGGCAAGAAGAGTGACCACTAGAACGACTTTTGCATTGTCATAGACGAAGCCGCCCATCTTGTAGTATAGCCTGTCTTGCAGGGCTTCAGGGTCAGTGGCACCCTCCATATTTTCTCGGCAATTTCAAGGGTATTTGAAATGGTGTTAAAGGGGTGCTGTCATGAATGCCTCAAACAACCCGGAAAGGGCGTTTAGTTAATCATTGGGTCATCGCCAGTGAGACTGACATCGTAACCTTCAGGCGCTGGGAGCATTGATTGACTACGCTCAAACATGTCGCGGACATTTTCCTCAATTTTTCGTGCATCTTCAAGCAATTCATCAAGTGGTATTTCGAAATCAATTAACTCACTAAGTGCCTCGGTCGCATAGGCTGCTGAACGGGCGTCGGGATACATTGGATTGCATTCAGCCAAAAGAGCTGTGACGTCTAAACCACGCCTGTCTCCCTCAGATAGCAAATAACCTGCTATTCCTGCTACAATCCCCTGTTTCATCCGCGATATCCCGGCAGTTGCCAATGCTTTACGACCAAGTGGGTGGCTGGATACTCCCCAAATTTCACTATCGCTCTTTTCTCCAATGTCGTCTGATACGACGCCGTCAATAATAATCAAACGATCAAAACCGCCCTCTACAAACCACTTGAGTACTGTCTCTGCGAATTTAACATCGTAGGCCGATGGAAATTGTATCTCAGATGTGAATACACCAATTCCCTCTCCCTGATAAACTCGAACTGGATGTTTTGGCACCGATTCCTGAACCAGTGCCATAGCCGGGAAGTTTTCATCGAGCACTGTTCCCATTTGTTCTAAATCCATGGCTCGGATAATATGGCTGGCTGCGATAACACCAACCATTCCTGTACTCGAAAAACCACAAATTGCAGTACCTCCTAGCCTAGAAGGATCTGCGTCTCCGTGAAGAACGAGTGCGTATCCATCACCAGTCATCGTTACTCACCGTCTACTACTAATTGATGAACCCGTCGTTTATTCGTTATAGGCTTCCCAATCATCATCTTCAGGGTACTTGTACCACCATTGACCGACTTCATCCTTCCACCACTCAACTCCTTCATCATCAACGTGGTAATCTTCATCTTGGGTGTAATCCCATTCCGATTCCTGTTCTTCATGGTCTTCTACTGCTTCCATTATTTCGGCCACTGGAGTGGGGCGCGAACCTGCTGTCCGATCAATTCTCTTGGATTTGGACATTGACACTGGTGCTGCTTTTGTGGTCAACTCATTGAGGCTTCTTCCCGTTGGCATGTTCTCCATATCTGGTTGAGTCTTGATTTGCTTTTTCTGCTTGGGTTCCCAGCCATCATCTGAGAAATCCTCAGCATCCTCGTCTTCCCCTTCTCGCATGGCAATACGCAAACCAACGAACCCGAGTGCACCAAGAGCAACGGCAACCAGTGCAATCAATAGAAGGAGGTTGGTTCCACCATCTTCAGATTCTGAATTTGACTCGTCATTATTCACGCCATTGCTGCCTGTGTTATCTGGTTCTTCGATTATATCGGCCGCTTCAGTGAATACATAATTGATTATCCAGTAATCACTGATACTTACCCAACCTGCAGCTGTTAGAGAAACTTCTACTCGAACTGTTCCATTTGATGGAGATACACCTTCACCCCATGCTGTTGGTGCAATATTGATAGTTAGAGATTCTCCAGAGTCAATAGCAACCTCGCTGCTTGACAAGTCTTCGGAAAACATTGGTGTGGATTCACTGTATATGAATTCAAACTCTGCAAACACCATTACTGAATTATTATTCACCAATGTGCAAGTCATTGTATAATCACCAATATCTGCCATGGTTTGCGAACTATTGTCAAGAATTTGCCAATTATCCTCACAAACAATCTCGATGAAGACCAATTCTGGATCCGGGTAAATGCAAGAGCCATCATCAGATTGTGCAGAAGGATCGAAATTTTCTGCCGCTGAATCTGTACAACCTGTTAATGTCGGCGGATACAAGTCAACGCGAAGCGTATTTGGTGTCATAATTAGCCACCAAGGTGTATTTGGAGTCATGTCTAGCCAACCACCCGTCGAATAATCAACGGCAATTGAAATGTCTCCATTAGAGTCGAACTGGGTCATTCCTGACTCGCCAAGTATCTCAGTTCCATTGCCCAATTGCCAAGTCACCGGTAATTGAGAAATCAAACTCTGCTCTGAGGTGTGTATCGTTGATGCGCTTGCAGAAACTGTTCCAGTTCCTTGTGCATCTAATTGTAGTGAAGGAGAATTTGCTACGAAGTTTGCATCCACTGTTATCACTATGTCCTCACTGTTTGTCGCCGCCTCAACTTGCTGTAAACCAAGGCCATAAACTCCTCCTGGCCAACTAGCTGTAACAGTGCCTACGCCTCCAACAGCTTGCCATTGATCCAAGAATCCTGACCAATCAGACCAACTCTGTTCAGCGACACCAGTCACAGATGTTGTAAGAGTGGTCGTCCAAACCTCATCACCTACTTGCACACTAATCTCAATATCTTCATCAGACAATGGAATGCCTTGACTGGAGAGTTGAGCTTGAATCGAAAATGATGTCCCGGTATGGACATGTTCGCCATTGTAAGTTCCATCATCGTAGGAACCACCTCCGCTCACATCGATTGTCAATAAACTCTGACGAATGGTATCATTGCTCGACGAGACTGGACCCACCGCTGTCACATTCCACCAAGCATTGCCTGAATCATCAACGGATACCGCTGCTGCCCAAAACTCCTCACCATCAGTTAGGCCGGTCAAATGGAGCCATGTCCCTTCCCATTCACTACTAATATTGGCATATGGTGTAAGTCCAGAAGCATTTGTAAAATCATTGTTTTCTACAAAGATAAGTGTGTAGTCGAGATCTGGTGAATTGGATGGAATGAATGAGAGATTCAATACCCCACCATTGTCGTTCGGTACATCTGATAGCATTAACGCTGGAGAATCTGGAGGAGTCGTGTCAATAATTGGAGGTACATCAGGTACGTTAACTGTAACAATATTGGAAATCGAGGATGTGATTCCATATTCATGGACTGAACGGATTGCATAATCCCAATTCTGGTTTGTCACACCGTCTGAATCTTCATAAATTGTTACCAGCGTTTCTGAAAGTGGCTGATTAATTGAAATCTGTGTACCTGTCGGTGCTCTGAAAATTTCGTACCTAATCAAATCGTTAGGACTCGTGGTATTGGTCCAATACAAACTGACCTGCTCGTGAGTGTAATTGTAAACCGAAAGAGTTGGTGCTGGAGGCGATTGGATATTTGACGCCCCTGAAACCCATTCGATTTCTAAACTCGAAATTGTGGTTGTTCCGTTTTCCGTACAAGTGATGTTCATTGGGACTGTGATGTCTCCTGTACCAAGCAACATGAAATTATTCAGGGAATTTGAAAGGTTTCCATTTGTTGGATTTGTGTCAACTGAAAAGGTGGAAGAGTAAGACATGTTGAGATTTGATTGGGTGATTGTACCTGCTCCAATACTGCGAACAACAGGATCCATAACTCCCCAAGGCGTGTCATAGTTGTCATAAATCAATGGAGTATTCAATAATTCGTTAGTGATGCTGTTGATCAGTAATCCTTCATCTGTAGTATTGAGTGAAGTACCACTACCTGCATAACCCTCAATCTCCATGTCAATTGTTCCATCTCCTTCCAGATCCCACTCAATAGTTTGCCAGGCACCAATGAAAAGACCAGTTGTTGACTCGCCTGCTACAATCGCTTGTTCGCTCAACCCATCACCATCGAAATCGGCGAATACGATATCTTTCGGAGATGTGTGTGGTTCAAATGATGTTGAGGCAGAAATATTGATTCCACCTGCACTTTCAAATGGATACATATCAACTGAACCGGTCATAGTACTATCTGAGCCATCAGGGTTACCAGGAATAGCGCGGAATAGGTCCACCACTCCATCTCCATCATGGTCATCGACTGAATAATTTGACAGCCCTGCCAGCGCTATAGTATTGGTATTCCAAGCTGTACCATTCCAAGTTGCCATACAACCTCCGGTTGATGTTGGGCCCATAGCATCATGAATGCCGTCAGAATTCCAATCAAACACCTCAAAGGGGCCTGCTGTGCATTCGAAATTCTCATTTGCCGCAACCCAAGAATTGAAAGAAAAGTTCCACAGTGAATTGTAACTAGACATCATTCCTTCCTCTCCTACGAGAATGGAATTATTCACTCCTAAGAAATTGCCAACCGCAATATTTCGAAATCCTTCTGCTCCAGCTATTTGTCCGCCGGTATTGACCACGGTCGTTACTGGACTGGAAAAGGACCCAGCGCTAAATGATCGCATTGCCAATGTTCCATCTGCATCTATTGAAATCAAATCGTCTTGTCCATCACCATCAACATCAGCAAGAAGAGCATCCTCAAATTTTTCATTCATTGAAATGTTCGATGAAGGTGACCAACTATTGGAACTGAAGTGTGGGCAAATCGTGTCCACATCACTTGCTTGGACAAGTATATCTGTGAAACTATCATTGTTGGCATCACCAGCAATCAATGTATCTGCATCTTCACAAGTTGGGAACCAACTGGTGACTAATGCACTACCTGTCAGTGTAGACCAACCGACATGGGGCCAAATCGTTCCATTCGCCCCTTGATGGTCCATTACCAAATAGATTACATCCTCATTTCCATCACCATCCATATCTCCTATTACAATATCAGATATGGTGCCTGAATTGACAAACTGGGAGGCGAATGCCGGTGTGAAACTCAGTGTCAAATCAGAACTCGATAGCATGGCAGATGTGGGTATTTTCCAAGATCCTGAAGACAACCATGTGCGATTGCCGTTTGCAGTAACTGATGTAGATGTTTGGCCATTAAGAAATTCAATTTGTTCTCCCAACCTTCCATCGCCATTGCCACCGAGATGCCATTCATACTGTCCATCACTATCCAAATCAATGGTTAATTCCCCGGGGGATGGATCTGTTGAATCATAGGATAACTCAAATCCTGCGCTTTCTATTGTCGTATTCCTTGGAATTGTCAGATTTACTGTTATTGGTTGTTGGTTATCTGTATCTACATCGATTGTATAACTGCCGTCTGCAAAAGTATCAATCGTACCACTTGTTGGATTTGCAGATACTATTGTTGTCAATGGAAAAACACTGAAAATTAGTATTGAGACTAGGAAAAATGAGCGCGAAGCGCTCCCACTTTCTAGCACGGGTGGGTTCGACATCGTGTGGCGGAGGTCATCTAGGGGTTAAGTCGCCTTCGGCTAAACCAGTAGAAAAATTGTAAATTGATATTTTTGTTGACACGGCGGAATGCGAAAAATATTGCCGAAGATGATGTGATAATCTAGAACTCAAAAAGTTACCATAGTAACGATTAAAATAACCACTCTACTGGTTGGAGAATATCAGGTGATGACATCATGACACCCTCGGACCAGTTCAGCAATAGCCGTGTCATGATTAAAGCAGGTGATGTAGAAATTGACATCACTGGTTCTCAAAAAGAGGTAGATGCTGAGATGATGAATCTGAGGAAAGGCGAGGCTTGGTCAACCGCTATGGCAAAGGTTCGCAGTCTTCGGGAGGCCGCAATCGCTGCTGCAAAAGAAGCGGCTAAGAAAAACAACCTGCCAGAACGCGGGTCAGCATTCAAATCATTGATTAACAATAGTTCTCTAATGAAAAAACCAGATCAAGTCCTTGCAGCTATCCAATACCTCCGAGAAGTTGAGGGGGTAGAGGATTCTCCACCGCGAGTTTTGAAGAAGCTGTTTGAGGATAGTGGACTTGAGGCTCCTGATAATTTATCGCTATATCTCAATCGACTCATTGAAAGGGGTTTCATATCCTGTCCGCCTGGCTCTACTGGCAAAAACAGATACGCTGTTCTAACACCTGAAGGGCGTGCACATTTGGATCGCCATTCTGGAGTTTGAGGTTATTTCATGGTCGAAATTGAACCAAATGCTGACTTATCATTCCAGTCCTTTGTTGGCCAGGATTTCAGTGACTTGGATTTGAGTGGTGTTAACTTTAGAAGAGCAATTTTAGACAGATGTAATTTTCAAGGTTCTAACCTTTCAGGTGCTGACTTTCGTCGAGCCTCTTTAGTCGGGGCTGATTTGATGAAATGCGCTTTAGATGGTGCTGACTTTCGAAATGCTAAACTCACCAAGGCTAGATTGAATTTGTCAAACTTCCAAGATGCTAAACTGGATGGAGCTGATTTACGCGGAGTCCGAGGGAGATATGCAATTTGGCGTCGTGCCAATTGGTGGGATGCTAGAATGAACGATGATCTTCGAGAAGCATTGGGTAAGAAATGGCCAAAGGAAGAATAGTCATTCTTCTTCAGAATTGCTTCCAAATTTATATTCAGTGCTCGATGGATTGACTACTGTGAATTTCTCTCTATCGAGGGCTGCCCTGGATGAGGCGAATAATAGTGGTAAAATTGCTGATGAGATGCAAAACAGTCCACAACAGGCGTATATGTAATACATTGTTGCAAAGGTCAGAGAAGCAAATTCAGGAAGATGAGTAGCGGCTTCTAGGCTTGCATTACTACCCCAAATATTAGTGGTTGTTAGCAATACTGCGCCAAAAATACTGAGGTATACGCCTCGGCGTTGACCAACATACAACAAAGCCCCACCTGTAATCAAGAATAATGCAGAACAGAGGAATAATACCCCATTCCAATCATTGTAATTGGATGTAGAAAAATTGGAATCATATTCTGCAATATCTTCCTGTGTAATATTAGCCGATGGATCTGCATCGGTAAACTGTTGAGCAAGTTGAGATTCATCTGTTGGGGAAAACAATTCATCAGCAAAAAATGCGTTATATGCAGCATATCCAACCAATAAACCTCCAAGTATCATAATAACTGCTGCTGCAACTGGTATTGATGGATTTGGTCTAACAGGAATTTCTGGCATAATGAGAACTTCTTCATCACTCATCATGATGGAACCTAACCTATCCTGCATGTGACTCCCTCGAAGTTTCGCCCTTTCAATTCTCTGTGCATTTTCTGAGTGATTCAGCAATATCATCGGGCACAGGGGTCTTTTCAAAGGTCCTCATATCGACACAAACTGTGACAACTCGTGCATCCCAGCAGAGGTCGCCATTTTGATTAGAGAACTGATACCTCCAAACAATAGATGTGTTTCCAACCGACTCTATCCACAATTTGCAGATTATGTCGTCTCCATATCTAAGAGGTGACAAGTGATCAGCAGATGTATGGACTGCAGGGAATCCAAGATGCATTTCTTGTGTAATCACTGGATAAGCAATACCACAGATTTTTTCCCAAGATTCCTCAAAAAATCGATGGGCCAAATCAAAGTATTCTGGATAGTATACAACCTGTGCCAAATCAATCATTGGAAAGTCGACACGGCGTTGGAGAATAACGGCCATAATCTCTGCAAGGCCAACGTGGCGATGAACGTGTCGGGTATGAGTTAATCAGGGGAACGAATATCCGAAGTACATGGATGACTGGGATGACGAGCAAGGTGTTCGAGCGGCGCCGCTTGTTGTTTCAATAATTTTGATTGTAATGTCTTGTATTCTAACGCAAGTCGCATTGACTCTAGACAATTGGGCAAGTATGGATGCAGAGATTGTTGTTAGTAGTGAAGATCGAGCAGAGGCTGAAGAATTTGGGTTTGAAATTCCTGAAATTTCAATGACTGCTTCATTCGGTTTGAATGAAATGATCACAACGATGAACTCCGATGATGGTGAAGAGGTTGGGATAGCGACTGTTACTCTCGAAGAACTTGCCATGGTCGATTCAAGTGAAACCAATGACGACATGGATTTTGCCAAATGGTATACGGCTGGAAAAACAACGTCGGTAGCCCTTTGGGTTGGTTTTTCCATTGGAATCATTGGCGCAATATTGGCACTTTTGAGTGCCTTTAAGGGTCAAGATTCAGTTCAAAGTGCAGCCATTGTTCTATGCGGCATTTCAGCAGCAATGTTGACGGCTGGGTGGACAAATTGGATTGTCTTTGGAGGAAGTTTTGGAGGTGAATCTTCTGCTGATGATGTATTGACTAGTGATGGGTTTGGACCTTCTTTTGGATTTTTCATTGCGATTTTTGCTGGAATTTTGATGACGGCTGTACCTTTCATATTAGCATGGAGTCAACAACTCCCAATCGACAAACTTTTGCCGCTAAAAGGTGGTTTTGAGAGTCTCGAAATGCGAGAGTTGACTCCCACTGGAAGATTGAATGCCACGATTGCTGCAACTCTCGCTTGTGCACTTTTATTGTCAGTTGCTGGACAAGGTGTTGGTGCGACTTTCCTCACACCTGATGCAACCGTTAGCCAAAGTGACGATGATGCTGCAATCTTTGATGACCCCGATGTTGAATGGTGGTATGTCACCACTGGGGCTGCGTACTATGAGTTAGAGGAGGAACGAACGATTCCGATGAATGATGACGACTCTTGGAGAATGGATTATCAAATTGTAAAAGATTCTGACAGAAATGAGCCTGGAGCCTTTGAATTCGAGGTGTCTTTCCTCCTCAATTGCGTTGACGATACTGGAGCTACCAGTGATCAAAATGTGGTTGAGCAAACGGATACTGTCGATGTATTACTTACTGCAAATAATGGGCAGGAGTTAATGATGGAAGGAATTGAGTGCGACGGGGAATCGGTGCTCGGGGGTTTTGAGCATCAAGATTATGAAGAATACAAGGAATACAACAAGAGGTTACGTACGATCGATGGAATGGAAGTTTGGTTCCATTCAGAAGAAAGTGTCAATGATGCAATGGATAATGCACCAATAATGGAATGGCTTCAGCCAATTTCATTCGAAATATTTTCTGACACAAAAGGCGAAACATTAGGTCAGAATGAGGATGATAATTTGGAGGTCGAGATTGAATGGATTACTGTGTACTTGAGACATTGGGAAACCGAATTCTGGGGCATGGGTCCCGAAAGTGCATTCCCTCACTCCCACTATGAAAGTGAAGAGTAAGTCTTGAATGGCGGACCCACCGCGATTCGAACACGGGTTTGAGGCTCCGCAAGCCCCAGTGATATCCAGGCTACACTATGGGTCCTGTGCGCGGCCCACAAGC
>MDTG01392490.1_pt1 | contig 14169 bp, 13 predicted proteins | sample 811421 | NCBI WGS metagenome assembly MDTG01 (sample SAMN05326645, study PRJNA326480) | marine metagenome | isolation source: seawater | place: Pacific Ocean: South East | collected 2011 | reverse complement strand
TGAAAAAATTAATTAATTTTGTTGAAAAAAGTGTATTCAATAAAACAGGTGTTAAAATAGAAAAAGAAATAAAAATTTTAGAAAATTGAAAAAAAAAATTCTAATAATTTCAGGTGGGTATTCAAAAGAGCGCCAAATTAGTATTCAAACTGGTAATCAGGTTGCAAAAGAATTAAAAAATCATGGATATAAAATAAAAGTTTGTGAGCCAAATCAAAAGTTATTTGATCTAACAAAAAGCTTTAAACCCGATATCATTTTCAATGCTCTTCATGGACAGTATGGTGAAGATGGATATGTGCAATCAATTTTAGAGAACATTGGCATTCCATATACTCACTCTGGAGTAATTGCTTCAGCCAAGGCTATGGATAAGGTAATTTCTAAAAAAATATTTATAAAAAACAAAATTCTTACTCCAAAATATGTAAAATATTCTTTTGATGAATCTTATAAGGAGTTAATTGTTAAAATTAAAAGATACTTGAAATACCCAGTTGTTATTAAACCAATTAATGAAGGATCAAGTGTAAATGTTTATATTTGCACTAAATCTAATTTAAAAAACAGATTGAAGAGTCTTAAAATCTATAAAGAAATTTTAATTGAGGAATTTATACCTGGTAGAGAAATTCAAGCTGCTATATTAGGAAGCAATAGACTAGGAGCCATAGAATTAAAACCTAAGAGACAGTTTTATGATTACGAGGCAAAGTATAATTATAAAGCCAAAACTAAGCATATTATACCAGTTAACCTCACAAAAAAAAATTTTAACAAAGTTATGTCTATTGCTCAAAGAGCTCATAATTTACTCAATTGTAGAGGAGTAACAAGATCCGATTTTAAATTTTACAAAAATAAATTTTATCTCTTAGAAATAAACACGCAGCCTGGTATGACTAAAATTTCTCTTGTTCCTGAAATATCTGCCTATAAAGGTATAGATTTTATAGATTTAATAAAATTAATTTTAAAAGATGCAGATATCAATAAGTAAAAAGGTTTTATTATACTTATTGATATTATTATTACTATGTTCAATCAATAATAAAGAATTTTTAGGTTTCAATCTAAAAAATAAAAATAATTTAAAAATAATTAGTTTAAGTAATTTTAATGATAGAGAAATATTAGAGGGTTTATTTAATTTAAATCAAAAAAATTTATTTATATTAAAAAAAGATGAAATTATTGAAAAGCAAGGTAATTATAATATTATTGAAAATTTAGATGTATTTAAAAATTATCCATCAAATTTAATAGTAAAAATAGAAAAAACAAAAATTTTAGCAATAACTCAAAAGAATGGACAAAATTTATATATTGGATCGAATGGTAATTTGATAAATATGAATGATGGGTCTGTTGATTTGCCATTTATTTTTGGTGATATCAAAGTTAAAGAATTTTTAAATTTTAAAGGTTTAATTGATAACACCAGCTTTGATTATAATAGTATTAAAAATTTATATTATTTTAAATCTAAAAGATGGGATATTGAAACTAAAAACGGTTTATTAGTTAAATTACCACAGGATAATTTAGAAAAATCTTTTGAATTATTGACCCAAATTATTAATTCAAAAGATTTTAGAGATATTGATTTTATTGACCTTAGACAAAATAATCAGATAATTTTAAGTGAATAAATACATGAGTAATTTTTTTTTATTAATTAAACCAAAACATTTTGTTCTTCATGCTTTTAATGAGAGTCATCAAAGAGTATTTGAAGAAGAATTTTCATTAAAGGGTAAAATTTTTGATAATAATTTGGATATTCTAGATAATTTTTTATATGAAAATATTTTTAAGATTGAAAAAAAATTCAATGTTTATTTAAAAGATATAAATTTAATTGTTGATCATGCTAATTTTATTAAGATAGACTTATCTTTAATTAAAAACTTTTCAAACTTTCCCAAACAAACTGACATATTTTTAAATGATGTATCTAATATTAAAGATAGTGTGTTGAAAACTAATAATAATTATCAATTAATTCACATGATTATAAATAAATTTATTGATGATAAAAAAAATTATCCTTTACTATCTGACGATAATGAAAAAAAAAATATTCTTTTAGAAGTTGGGCTGATATGTTTACAAAAAAATATAATTAAACAATTGAAAGAAATTTTATCTAAATATCAAATTTCTATAAAAAATATTTTAAACTATGAATATGTTTATTCTTTTAAAATGAAGGAAAAGGATTGTTTATTTAAAGTGGCTGATCAATTAATTAATGGACTGAATATAAATGAGATAAAGTTTGTTCAAAAAGATATAAAAAACAAGGGTTTTTTTGAAAAATTTTTCAATTTTTTCAGTTAATTCTGTATTTTCTGGTAACATTTCTTGTTTTTTTCTAAGCACTTGCTGAGTGTAAACAATACGCGTGAGTATTTTAAATCAAAAAACACTAAAAAATATTGTTCAATTTGAAGGTGTCGGTCTTCATAGTGGTAAAGTAACTAAAGTTTCTTTAAAACCCTCAGAACCAGATACAGGCATAATTTTTAAAAGAATTGATATAGATAATAATAATTTAGTGGTTCCTAGTTTTCTAAATGTTAGCAACACATCTTTAAATACTACAGTGTCTAACGAATTTGGTGTTAAAGTTTCTACAATTGAACATCTTATGGGCGCATTATTTAGTCTTGGATTAGACAATGTCTTAATTGAAATTGATAACGAGGAAGTTCCTATATTAGATGGTTCTGCTAAAGAGTTTATAGATAAAATTTTAATGACTGGTTTTGTTACAAGTAATAAACCAATTAAGATTATAAAGATTAATAATAAAGTTGAGTTTAAAGATGGCAAAAGATTCATCTCAATTGAGCCTTCTAGATTAAGTTTGGATATTGAATTTGAACTTAAATATCAAAATAAAATTATTGGTAATCAAAAAAATAAAATTAGTGTTTACTCGGATGAATTAAATGATGTTTTGAATTCAAGAACGTTTTGCCTATACGAAGACATAGAGAAAATTAAACAAAATGGATTAGCAAAAGGTGGAAGTTTAAAAAATGCTATAGTGGTGAAAGATAATAAAATACTTAATGAAAATGGACTAAGAAATTCAAAAGAATTTGTAAATCACAAAATATTAGATTGCATTGGTGATTTGTTTACAACTGGATACAGAATAATAGGCTCAGTAAAATGTTCTCAAGGTGGTCATTTTTTGACAAACCAATTATTAAGAAAAATTTTTAGCAATGATAAGAACTTCTCATTATTTGAAATTCAAGAAAGAAATTTACCTCACACATTAATTAATAAAAGTCTTCTTAGAAATATAGCTTAACTTTATAATATAGTTATAATAAGTTAACATTATACAACATATGATTAGGTTAAATGTTTTTTTTATTGTGCTGGTTCTTTTTCTAATAGGTTGCCAGAAACAAGAGAAAGAAATTTCTATAATTAAAGAAGATAGTCAAGATTTAGAATTAGTCACGACATACAAAGAAGCTTATAACTCCCTTAATGAAGGAGATCCTTACTTTGCTGCAAAAAAATTTTTAGAAGCTGAATTGCTCTACCCCCAATCAAAATGGGCATCAAAATCTGCTCTGATGGCATCATATTCTTATTATGTTCAAAATTATTATACTGAGGCTCTTGCTAACCTAAATAGATATTTAAAAACTTATCCAAATGATATTAATTTAGTCTATGCTCATTATTTAATCGCCATGTGTTATTATGAAACTATAGAGGATGAAAAAAGAGACTCAGGCCCACTTTTAAATGCAAAAAAAAAATTTTCTTTTATAGTTGAAAATTATCCAAATACAGATTTTGCATTAGACTCAAAATTTAAATTAGACTTAATTGAAAATATTTTAGCTTCGAAAGAAATGTATGTTGGAAGACATTATATTAAAAAAGAAAAATGGATATCAGCCATTAATCGTTTTAAAGTTGTTGTTGATGATTATGACCGAACTGTTTTTGTAAAAGAAGCTCTTCATAGATTAGTTGAAATTAATTATAAACTAGGATTAATCGATGAAGCAAAAAAATTTGCTAAAATATTAGGCTATAATTATAAATCCAGTGAATGGTATAAAAAATCTTATAAAATCTTTAATAAAGATTATTCAATTCAAATTGATAAGCCAATAAAAAAAGATAAAAGTAAAGTAATAGGCAAATTTAAAAAACTTTTCGATTAATATGGATAAAGTCTCAATCCAAAAAGAATATGAAAAAAAAATTAGATTACTAAATAAGCACAATCAACAATACTATAACGATAATGCTTCAGAAATCTCAGATGAAAAATACGATAAGCTAAAAAAAAATATATCTGAACTAGAGGAAAAATATAATTTTTTAAATAAAAAAAAATCCCCTTTATTAAAAGTTGGATATAAACCATCAAAAAATTTTAGAAAAGTCTTTCATAAAGTTCCTATGCTTTCACTTTCAAACGCTTTTAGTAAGGAAGATCTTTTGAATTTTGAAAAAAAGATACTCAATTTTTTATCAAAAAATGACAATTCAGATATTTCATATACAGCAGAACCAAAAATCGATGGTATTTCAGCTTCCTTAACATATTTAGATGGTAAATTAGAACTAGGATTATCGAGGGGGGATGGTAAAGAGGGAGAGGATATCACTTCAAATCTTGCTACTATTGGAGATATACCTAAAATTATTTCCTCAAAAGATTTTCCAAAAGAAATTGATATTAGAGGAGAAGTTTTTATACAAAATAGTGATTTTGATAGTTTAAAAGATAAATTTGCAAATCCTAGAAATGCAGCTTCAGGCTCATTAAGACAAAAAAATCCAAAAGATACTAAAAAAATACCTTTAAAATTTATTGCCTATACTTTTGGTTTTCAAAATGGACTTAGGGTAAATAATCAATACGACTATCTAAATAAGTTGAGTGAATGGGGGTTCAAAACAAATCCATTAAATAAATTGATCACTGGTATAGATGAATTAATTAAAAACTATAATGAAATTGAAAAAAAAAGAGCAAGTTTAGATTTTGATATAGACGGTATAGTTTATAAAATTAACGACTTCACACTTCAAAAAAGATTAGGTTTTGTTGCTAATGCTCCTAGATGGGCTGTAGCACATAAGTTCTCATCCAATAAAGCAATTTCAGAAATTACAGATATTGATATTCAAATTGGAAGAACAGGAGCTTTAACACCTGTTGCTAAAATTAAACCTATTAATATCGGAGGAGTATTAGTTTCTAATGCTACATTGCATAATGAAGATGAAATTAAAAGAAAAGATATAAGAGTTGGGGATACTGTAACAATTGAAAGAGCTGGGGATGTTATACCTCATATTTTATCTGTTGATATTAAAAAAAGACCAAAAAATTCGAAAAAATTTATTTTTCCTAAAAATTGTCCATCTTGTGGATCAAATACAATTAAAGAATTTAATTTAATTACTAAGAAAGAAGATGCAGTTAGAAGATGTTCAAGTGAGGGATATGATTGTGATAAAATTTCAATAGAAAAATTAAAACATTTTGTTTCTAAAGAGGCATTTAATATAGATGGTTTCGGAAAAAAAATCGTTGAAAGTTTTTGGAAATTAAATCTAATAAAGTTTCCACAGGATATATTTCAATTAGATTTTAATAAGATTGAAAAATTAGATGGTTGGGGCAAATTGTCTGCTCAAAATTTAAAATATTCAATAAATGCAAAAGCTAAAATTTCTTTTGAAAGATTTATCTATGCTTTGGGTATAAGGCATATAGGACTTGAGAACGCAAAATTATTATCTAAATATTTTGGTACATTTTCAAAATTCAAAGATTTATCAAATAATAATAAGTTTAATGATTTAATGAATATTGATGGAATTGGTGAAACTCAAGTTAATTCAATTAAAAATTTTTTTTCTAATAAGATGAATCTAACTGTTTTAAATAAATTAGAGAAAATTTTAATTATTAATAATGCAGTATCAAAAAAAAAAATGGTCCACTCAATAATAAAACTTTTCTAGTTACAGGGAAACTTGATGGTATCAGTAGGGCAGAAATCAAATCTTTAATTGAAGAAAATTCTGGAACAACCGTTAGTAGTGTATCAAAAAAATTGGATTACTTAATTATTGGTGATAAACCAACAAAAAGAAAAGTTTTAAATGCAAAAGAATTTAAAATAAAAATAATTAATCAATTTCAATTTTTAAAAATATTAAATAAAACTAGCTAACCATTTCTTTTCTTTTTTATTTAAATAATGTGAAATACTTGAATACACTTTTAAATGGTAACTAAATAAATAATTTTTCTCAAAAATATTTAAAAGATTAAAATTAATTAAATCCTTCTCTATTGGTGCTAATGTTAAGTTTTCAAATAGAATTTTATCTTTTATTTTTTTAACGTATAATAAGTTTTCGATACGTATTCCAAATTTATTTTCTTTATAATATCCTGGTTCATTGCTCAAAATCATACCTTCTTTTATTTTAACTTTATTTATTTTTGAGATTGATTGAGGGCCTTCATGAACATTAAGAAAAAAACCAACTCCATGACCAGTTCCATGTGCATAATCTAAATTATGATTTTTTAGAAATTTTCTAGCTCTCTGATCAATTTTTTTTCCAATGTTATATTTCTTAAGATCAGCTGTAGCTACGGCAATATGACCCTTCAAAACATAAGTATAAATATTTTTAATATTTTGACTTTGATTTGAAAAACAAATTGTTCTAGTCACATCAGTTGTACCATATTTATATTGCCCTCCTGAGTCGCATAAAAAAATATCATTACTCTGAATATATTTACAATTTTTTTTGTTAGCACGGTAATGAACTATTGCTCCATTTTTTCCAGATCCAGCAATTGTATCAAAGCTTGGATAGAGAAAGCTTTTACTCATTCGTCTAAATTTTTCTAATCTATTTTGTGCATCAACTTCTGTAATTTTTTTTTTGTTGATTCTTTTTATCCAAAATAAAAATTTTGTTAAAGCAACACCATCTAAAATATGAGCTTTTTTCATATTTTCTATCTCAGTTTTATTTTTTATCGATTTTAAAAAATAAGTTGGATCTTTTCTTTTTATGATTCTGAATTTAGATTTAATAATATTTTCATAATAAATTGAGCAAGAATTCTCATCAATCACAAAATTTTTACCTTTTAAATTTAAAATTTTTTTGGGTAATTCATTAATATCAATAAATTGATCTAATTTTAAAACTTTATTTTTTATTAATTTTTTACATTTTTTTATTTTACTAATTAATATTATTTTTTTTGTTTTGCTTATTATTAATCTACAATTAGGCACTGGGCTGTTAGGTCCGTCGTTTCCTCTAATATTTAAAATCCACGCAACATTTTCTGGAGCACTAATAAAAATAAAATCTGCTTTATTTTTTTTTAAATAATTAGAAATTTTTTTTAATTTAGACTTAGAGCTTTCACCAACAATACTTTTGTCTAATGAAAAAAAAGGAGAGGGCTGACTCATTTTTTTTTTTTCAATTTGATCAATTAAATTTTCTTTAATTAATTTTATTTTATTATTTTTCAAAAAATATTTTTTTACTTGATTACTTGTAAAAAGCTTCGGATCTATTCCTAAACTAAGATTTTTAAATAAATTACAATTCAATAATTTTTTAAAATTTACGATTTTAAAATGTTTACCTGACTCTATTTGACTTTGAATTGTGTATCGTCCATCAGTAAACAAGTAATTCCTTTTTTTTAAAATTACTGCTAGACCTGCTGAACCACTAAAGTTTGATATAATTTTTAGTCTATTTATCTTTGAATATTCGGTAAAATAATCGTCATTTTTGGGAACTATATATCCTTCAATATCATATTTATTGAATTTATTTCTTAAGATCTTTATTTTTTTATTCACTTTACTTTATTCTCTTTTGATATCTTGCCCATCCTGGGCTTCTAGTTTCGCTCTCAACATCAAAATCTTGGTTAAATTCAAAATCTTCTATCTCATTTTTATTCTCTTCAAAAACTGAATTTTTTTCTAAATAATCATTAGGAAGTTCGTCTATAAATCTAGAAGCCATACTATCAATCCAATCTCCTTGATAAAATCTATTCATTGAAAAAGATATTATTGCCTTTTTCTTAGCTCTTGTAATTCCAACATAAGCAAGTCTTCTTTCCTCTTCTAATCCATTTTGTCCTTTTTCCTCTATTGATTTTTGATGGGGAAATAAACCCTCTTCCCAGCCTGGTAAAAATACGACATCAAATTCTAAACCTTTAGCAGCATGCATAGTCATCATATTTATTTTTTGCCCCTCCCAATCTTGGTCAATCGCGGTTGCTAAAGAAACATGTTCCAAGAAACTTTCAAGATTATCAAATTCTTTCATGGCGCTTAATAATTCTTTAATATTTTCAAGTCGGTTTTCATTTTCTATATCTTTTTTATTTTTTAATATTGCTGAATAACCCGACTCATCTAATATTATCTGTAATAATTTTATATGATTAATCTTTTTATTTTCTAAATCATTTCTCCATTTAGAAAGAGAGTTTAAAAAAATTGATAATCCTAATTTTGGCTTAGGTTTAATTAAATTTTCTGTAATCATTTTTCTTGATGCAAATTCAAGACTTGATGAGCTATCTTTTGCATATTCATGAATTTGTTTTAATGTGCTATCTCCAATAGACCTTTTTGGATTATTTACTATTCTTTCAAAAGCAAGGTCATCTTTATTTTGGTGTACAATTCTTAAGTATGCAACACAGTCTTTAATTTCAGCTCGTTCATAAAATTTTGTTCCTCCTAAAATTCTATAAGGTAATCCAATTTTTAGAAATCTTTCCTCAAATTCTCTTGTTTGAAAAATTGCTCTTACGAGAATTGATATATCATTTAAAGAGTATTTTTTTTTTAATTTTTCAACTTCATCTGAAATTCCAACTGCTTCATCCTTGCCATTTTTATAACAATTCAAGTTTATCAATTCTCCATCTTCAAGTGATGTTTTTAAGGTTTTGCCAACTCGGTTTTGATTATTAGATATTAGTTGAGATGCAACAGATAAAATATTTTGTGTTGATCTATAGTTTTGTTCAAGTCTAATTATTTTGGTGTCAGCATAAATTTGATCAAATTCTAAAAAATTTTTTATCTCTGCTCCACGCCAACTATAAATTGATTGATCATCATCACCCACACAACAAAGATTTCTATTTTTTTCTGCTAATAAATTTAACCACCTACTTTGAATATAGTTAGTGTCTTGATATTCATCTACTAAAATATATTTGAAGTTTTGAGAATATATTTCTTTTATGTCTGCATTTTTTTCTAAAATTTTTACAGCATGTAAAATTAAATCACCAAAATCACAAGAATTTAAATCTGTAAGTTTTTGTTGATAAATTTTATAGACTGGTAAAATATTTCGTTCATAGATTTCTTTTTTGTTTATGATTACTTCGTTTGGATACTGTCCTTTATTTTTCCACCTATCAATAAGCGCAAGAATATATCTTGGAGAAAGTTGTTTAATATCAACATTTTCAGCTTTACAAATATTCTTAATTAATCTTATTTGATCATCGGTATCTATAATTGTAAAATTTGAATTTAAATTTGCAGCAGTAGCATGTTTTCTCAAAAGTTTTGCACAAATTGAATGAAAAGTTCCAAGCCAAGACAAACCGGTGGCACTTGTTCCAAGTATTGAGCTTACTCTCGACTGCATCTCTTTTGCAGCTTTATTAGTAAAAGTTACAGCTAATATTTGGTTTGGAAAGGCTTTTTTTTCTTTTATAATATGCGCTATTCTACTAGTTAAAACTTTTGTTTTCCCTGATCCAGCTCCAGCGACTATTAATAAGGGTCCTTTTAAATGAGTCACAGCTTGTATTTGAGCTTGATTTAAGTTTTTTAGATAATCTGCGTTTACCATTCTGATTATTTATTTATAAGCTTTATTTAATGTTAAAAAAAAATTTATTTTTTAAAAAATTCACTAAATTATTATTATCAATAACTAAAGGAATAGAAAGTTTTTTTAATCTTTTTAAAGGTTGGAAATTAAGTAAAAAAAATAATTTTAATACACAAAAGAGGACAATAGACAAAAAAATATTTATTATTTTAGCATCAATATTTATCGCGATAATTGTTTATTTTTTATTGCCTTCATTTTATGACGAAAATAAAGTTAAAGCTCAACTAGAAAATAAAATATTACAAAAATACAATTTTAAAGTTAAATTAAATGAAAATATAAGTTATGGCTTATTTCCTAGGCCACATTTTTTGCTAAAAGATGTAAAAATCGAGCATGATTCTAAAGAAATAGCTATCTCAAAAAATACAAAATTTTTTATATCTAGTAAAAATTTTTTCTTATTTAATGAAATAGAAATTAAAAATTTAGTTTTTACACATACAGATTTTAAAATCAATCAGTCAAATTTAAATTATTTTTTTAATTTATTTAACAATAAAAAAAGTAATCAAAATATATTATTTATAAAAAGTAAATTTTTTTATGTAGATCAAAGTGAAGATGTAATTTTTTTTACTAATATAAAAAAACTTAATTATTTGTTTTCAGAAAATTTTATTAATGAAATTGACTCAAAATTAGAAATATTTAATGTTCCAATAAATTTTAATGTAAAACATGATATACTTAATAAAAATATTATAGCTAAGGTAGATCTTAATTCATTAAGGTTAAATATTAAAACTGATTCAAACTATGATGATAACAAGTCCTATGGTCAATTAGATTTTGATTTAATTAATAATAAAAAAACAGTAAATTATATTTTAAACGATAAAAATTTTACTTTTAATACAGATGACAAAAAATTAGAAGGAACAATTTATATAAAGCCGTTTTTTCTTTCATCAAACTTAGATTTAGAACAAATTGAAATCAAAAATTTTTTTCAAAATGATTCTATAGCTATGAATTTACTAAGATCGGAAATATTAAATAATAAAAATTTTAATGGCAAAATAAGTATTTTTGCTAAAAATTTGAAAGACTCAAAATTTATAAACAAATTAAAATTTGATATTCAGTTTGAAGAGGGAAGAACATTAATAAATAATCTGAAGTTCGCATTCAAAAATTCTATAATAATTAATATAAATGACATTAATATCATTATCGATAATAATAAACTAAAATTTATAGGAGAAGTGAAATTAGATTTTAAAGATATTAAAAATTTTTATTCTCATTTTCAGATTAAAAAAAATTTTAGAAAAAACATTAAAAGGATTAATTCAAATTTTGAGTTTTATTTAGATGATGGTTATATAGAACTCAATGAATTAAGAATTAATGGAATTAATAATAAAATCCTAAATGAGTATTTAAATAATTTTAATTCTGAAAAAAAAGATATATTAAATAAAATTGTATTTAGAAACACTTTGAAAGAATTTTTTGAAAAAATTAATTTGGACTAATCATTTTTTTTGGATCAACAATTCTTTTATAATCTTTTTCATTTATTAATCCAGTTTTGAGGGCCTCAGTTTTTAAATTGGTCCCATTTTTCAAAGCTGTTTTTGCAATTTTTGCAGCATTATCATAACCAATATGGGGTGCTAGTGCTGTGACGAGCATCAAAGAGTTATCTAAGTGACTTTGAATTTTTTTTTTATCTGCTTTAATACCTTTTACACAATATAAAGCAAAATTTTTTGTACTATCTGAAATAAGATCAATTGATTGAAGAATATTATGCGCCATCATTGGTTTAAAAACATTGAGTTCAAAGTGACCATGACTTCCTGCCACTGTTATACCGGTATGGTTGCCAATTACTTGAGCGCAAACCATTGTAACAGCCTCGCATTGAGTAGGATTTACTTTGCCTGGCATAATTGATGACCCTGGTTCGTTTTCAGGTAAAATTAATTCACCAAAACCTGCTCTTGGTCCAGATCCTAAAAATCTTATATCATTTGAGATTTTCATAAGCGCTACTGCACATGTGCTTAATGTCCCTGAAAAGTTTACTACCGCATCATGTGCTGCGAGCTCAGCAAACTTATTTGCAGCAGGTCTAAACGGAATCTTTGTAAATTTTTTTATCTCTTTAACAATTTTTTTGTCAAAATTTTTTTTTGAATTAATTCCAGTACCTACGGCTGTTCCTCCTTGTGCTAGACTTAGAATTTCTTTAAGGCTTACCTCAATTCTAATAATCGATTTTTTAAGTTGAGTATAATATCCTGAGAATTCTTGACCTAACGATAATGGCGTAGCATCTTGTAGGTGAGTCCTTCCAATTTTAATTATATTTTTAAATTCGACAGATTTTTTTTTTTAATGCTTTTTCTAAAATTTTTAAATTAGGCAAAAGTTTTTTTATAGTTTCAGTAGCAATAGAAATATGCATTGCTGTAGGAAATACATCATTTGTTGATTGTGATTTATTGACATGATCATTTGGATGAACAGGTTTTTTAGTTCCTTTTTTTCCTCCTAAAATTTCAATTGCTCTATTAGCAATAACTTCATTAACATTCATATTTGTTTGAGTTCCAGAACCTGTCTGCCAAACTTTTAAAGGAAAATTATTATCAAGTTTTCCTTTAATAACTTCATCGGATGCTTTTATAATCGCTCTAGAAATTTTATTATCTATCGATTTATCTTGAGAGTGAACCAAAGCTGCTGATCTTTTTATTATTGCTATAGACTTTATAATAGAAATATTTACTAAAATTTTTCCAATATTAAAAAATTTATTAGATCTTTGAGTTGATGCGCCCCAATATTTATCCTTTGGAACATTTATGCTCCCTATACTGTCAAATTCTTTTCTTAATTTCATTGATTAATTTTTAAGTAATAACTAATTATTAATATACAATAAATTTTAAAAACTTACAGGAGCAATATGTCGAATTTTAGTAAAGTCGGAACTTTTATGAAAACATTTGGCCAAGAAGTCAAAACTAAACCAGCATTTAGCACAGATAAAATCAACAATTTAAGAATTAATCTAATAAAGGAAGAATTAGATGAACTTACAGAGGCAATGAATAATAGAGATTTATTAGAGGTGGCTGATGCTTTAACAGATATATTGTATGTGACTTATGGAGCAGGGCATGCATTTGGTATTGATTTGGATAAATGTTTCAATGAAGTTCAAAATTCTAATATGAGTAAATTAGATATAAATGGAAAACCAATTTATAATGAATCTGGAAAAGTAATGAAAGGACCTAATTACTTTAAGCCAGATCTTTCAAAATTTATTTCTTAAATTTCTAATTTTAAATCAACAGCATTAACGCTGTGGGTAATACTTCCAATAGAAATTCTATCAACCCCAGTCGCTGCAATAGATTTTACTGTCCTTAAATTTACATTGCCCGAAGCTTCAGTTGTGTAATATTTTTTTGCAATTTTTATACCTTCTCTTAAAGCTTGAACATTCATGTTATCAAGTAAAACTGTATTAAATTTAAGGCCAAGAATTGATTTTAGTTGTTTTAAGTTATCAACTTCGACTGTAATTTTTTTCCCTTTCTTATTTTTGATAGCTTTTAAAACTAAAGATTTTAAATCTGAGCAAGCTATATGATTATCTTTAATTAAATATTCATCACTCAAATTAAATCTATGATTTATACCACCACCTAATTTGACAGCATACTTTTGAATTACTCTTAAGTTAGGTATTGTTTTTCGTGTACAGCAAATCTGAGTTTTTTTTCCTACAAGCTTAACATATCGATTTGTAATTGTTGCGATACCAGATATATGAGATAAAAAATTTAAAGCGACTCTTTCAGCAATCAATATATTTTTTGCTTTACCTTTTATAACAGCTATTAATGTACCTTTTTTTACTCTAGAACCATCCCTTTTTTTAATATTAAATTTTATTTTACTGTCAATTAATTCAAAAGCTTGTTTTGCAAATAATAATCCACCAATGATTGCATTTTGATTAGACAAAAGTTTTACACTTACCACTTCATTATTTTCAATCAAACTTGATGTTATATCTCCAGATGGATATAAATCCTCATTTAATGCGAGTTTAACAGTGTTACGAATAAATTCTTTACTAAGTTTTATTTTTGACACTTAGTTATCTGCCAATAGCTGCCATTTTTTCAACTGATATTCTGGCTTTCT
>MDTG01279675.1_pt1 | contig 14169 bp, 10 predicted proteins | sample 811421 | NCBI WGS metagenome assembly MDTG01 (sample SAMN05326645, study PRJNA326480) | marine metagenome | isolation source: seawater | place: Pacific Ocean: South East | collected 2011 | reverse complement strand
GGGAGGCGAAGCCGACCTCGTCCCGCGCCCCGAGACGGGACGGGCTGCGCAGCCTCGTCGTCGCGATAGTCGACGGCGAGGCGGAGGTGGTCGCGGGGGCGGGCGACGCGAAGCGGCGCGCGCTCCCCGCATCGGGATCGCCATGGACACGCGAAGGCCGCGGACGGCGTGAGCCGGACGGGGCCGAGAGGACCACGGGCAGCAGGAGCCTGGGCTCGTCGTCTCTTCCGCTATGGACGAGACGGCGAGCCCCCAAGCCACTCCCCCCCGCGCCGACCACTTGGACCACGGAGGGGGGAGGGGATGGGGCCCGCGGGACCATAGAAGCCGTCCAGGGCGGCGGCGAAGCCGACGTCCTGGGCGAGCCTTCGTCAGCGCAGGCGGAGCGTCCCGCGACAGCGGGGCGCGAGCCGGAGCGAGGTCCGGCGGGCCCCGTCCCCTCCCCCCGTGCCCGAGGTGCCTGCCCGAAGTGGCTGCCAGGAGTGCCCGCCCGAAGTGGCTGCCAGGAGTGCCTGCCCGGAGTGCCTGCCCGAAGAACCTACCCGACGACCTCGGTGACCTGCGGGCAAGGGCACGGGCACGGGCACGGGTTCGAGGGATCAGTACCGCGGAACCGAAGAATCCACCTCGCGCGACCACGCATCGATCCCGCCCGCGAGGTTGAACACATCCGTGAACCCCATCGCGATCGCCTGCTCCGCCGCCCGCTGACTCCGCATCCCGCTGTGGCAGTAGAACACCAGCGTGTGCGTCTTCTCGAGCTCCTCGAGCATGTGCCGCGCCTCGTCGTCGAGCAGCCGCGTCCCTTCGATCTTCGCCGTCGCCCGCTCCTCCGGCGTGCGCACGTCGATGACCTCCATCGGCTTGCCCTCCTCCATCCAGGCCGCGAGCTGCTTCGGCTCGAGCAGCTTCACCCGCGGCGGCTCGTTCGGGTTCTCGATCTTGAACCCCTCGCCGCCCGGCCCCTTCACGTAGTCGATGGTCATCCCGTCGGCCTTCTTCGCCGACGTCCGGTTCATCACCACGATCCACTTCGGCCCCTCGACCTTCACGTCGCCCGGCCGCTCCTGGTCGAAGTCCATCCCGTACTGCCACCGCGACGTGATCTCGAGGCGCACCACCGGCTTGCCCGGCCCGTCGTGGAAGCCCGCGAGCGCCTCCACGGCCCCATCCGTCACGAAGACCTCCGGCGGCCGCAGCTCGGGCCGCTTCACCCCGAGCACGTCGTCCAGCTCCCCGGTCGACGCCATCTCGAGCACGATGTCACAGCCCCCGACGAACTCCCCCTTCACGTAGAGCTGCGGGATCGTCGGCCAGCTCGAGTACTCCTTGATGCCCGAGCGCACCGCCGGCTCCGCGAGCACGTTCACCGTCACGTACTCGGGCAGGTACTCGTCCAGCACGTCCACGACCTTCGCGGAGAAGCCGCACTGGGGCGCCTGCCGGGTGCCCTTCATGAAGAGGACCACGCCCTCCTTCTTCACGAGCTCGTCGATCTGCCGCTGCGTCTCGTCCATGGGCCCTCCTATGCGGTGCACACCCCGCCCCCGCAAGCCTCGACGGGCCCCGCGCGCGCTCCCCTTGGGGCTCCGCGAGCCCGCCTGATACGCTCCCCCCATGCGAGGGGGCCGAGTCCGACCCCTGGTCCTGCGCGGTCATGCCGCGGAGCCCGGGGCGCGGTGCGGGATCCGACCCACGGACGAGGTCCGGCTCCAGCCGATCGGCGACCCGGCCGCGCCCCGATTGTCTCGGCGCTCGCCGCCGCGCGCGAGCGGCGCTACGACGGAGGCCGGGCCGTCCCTCAGCGCGCCCCCCGCTCCGGCTCTTCGGGCGGCGATTCGACCCGGGGGCTGGCACCATGAGTCCTCCGCCCGTGAGGCTTCTCTCGCCCACCGCCTGAGCCCAGGCTCCGGGCGCGCGCGGGCCCGCAGCGAAGATCTCGCCCGCCCGCGCCGTCCCATCCTCGAAGGAACACGACACCCTTGGCCGAACGCACGCCCCACCCCATCACCGCCTACGCCCTGAGCTGCGGCCTCGGGCGGACCACAGACGAGGTCTTCCAGGCCCTCCGCGACAAGCGCCGCGGCCTCCGCGAGGTCCCCTTCGAGATCCCCTTCGAGGCGATCACCGGCACGGTCCCCGGCGGGCCCCTCCCGCCGCTCCCGGAGCCCTTCCGCGACCGCGAGTCCCGCACGGCGCGCCTCACCGCCCTCGGCTTCCGCGGCATCGAGGCCGACGTCCTCGCCGCCCGGGAGCACTGGGGCCCCGAGCGCGTCGCCATCGTCCTCGGCACGAGCACCGGCGGCATCGATCGCACGGAGTACGCCCACTTCGACTGGTTCGGCCGCGGCGCCCCCGAGCCCCCCGCGCTCCCGGCGGACTACGACTACCCCAAGCAGCACCCCTTCCACGCCTTCGAGGATCTCGTCGCCGAGATGGCCGGCCTCGAGGGCCCGCGCTTCGTCGTGAGCACCGCCTGCTCGTCGAGCGCCAAGGTCTTCTCCTCGGCCCGGCGCCTGCTCGAGCTCGGCCTCGCGGACGCCGTGCTCGTCGGCGGCGTGGACGGCCTCTGCAACACCACCGTCCGCGGCTTCAACAGCCTCGGCGTGATGGCGAGCGAGCCCTGCCGCCCCTTCGGCGCCGAGCGCCCCGGCATGAACGTCGGGGAGGGCGCCGCCTTCCTCCTCCTCGAGCGCCCCGGCCGCGCCCCGGCCCGGGCCTGGCTCCGCGGCGTCGGCGAGACCTCGGACGCCTACCACATGTCCTCGCCCGAGCCCGAGGGGCGCGGCGCCCTCGCCGCCATGGAGCAGGCCCTCGCGGAGGGCGGCGTCCGCCCCGAGCAGATCGGCTACGTGAACGCCCACGGCACGGGCACCAAGTACAACGACGCCGCCGAGTCCAAGGCCCTCCACACGCTCTTCGGCGACGGCACCCCCGTCGTCTCGACCAAGGCCTACACGGGGCACACGCTCGGAGCCTGCGGCGCCGTCGAGGCCATCTTCTCCATCCTCGCCCTCGAGGAGGGCTGGATCCCCGCCGGCCTCGGCGCGACCCCCCGCGATCCGGAGGTCCACATCGCCATCCCCGACGACATCCTGCGCCAGGACATGCGCTTCGTGCTGAGCAACGCCTTCGCCTTCGGCGGCAACAACGCCAGCCTCCTGCTCGAGCGAGGTGAGTCGTGAGCGAGACGCACGAGAGCGCCCTTCCCGTGCACGTCGTCGGCGTCGGCCTCTGGAGCCCCGGCTTCCCGGACGCCCCGCGCTTCCTCGCCGGCGAGCCCGACCCCGAGGTGAAGAAGCCGCCCTGCGCGCTGGTGAAGTCGCGCATGAAGCGCGCCACCAGCGTGCTCACCCGCTCCGCGGTCGAGGTGACGACCCAGGCCATCGAGGCCGCGGGCTGGCCCCTCGACGAGGTGGCGACGGTCTTCGGCTCCCAGCACGGCGAGATCCAGATCGCCGTCGAGCAGATGCAGATGATGCAGGAGGGCAGCGGCGTGGTCTCGCCCGCCCGCTTCAAGAACAGCGTGCACAACACGGCCGCCGGCCTCTTCTCCATCGCCGCGACGAACAAGCGCTTCACCACCGCCATCGCCGCCGGCGCGCACACCTTCGCCATGTGCCTGCTCGAGGCCTGGGGGCTGATGCTCGCGGGCGAGGCCGAGCGCGTGGTCGTGACCGTCGGCGAGGAGCCCCTGCCCGCGCCCATCACCCACTTCTCCCCGCACCGCGCCCTCGCCCTGAGCTTCGCCCTCGCCCGGGACGCGGCGCCCGAGCGCAGCCTCGGCCTCATCGGCCGGCCCGAGCGCGGCGAGGGGGAGGCGACGCCGGTGGACGCGGGCTTCGAGGGACACACGGCGGCGGGCGGGCTGCGGCTGCTCCGCGCGCTTCACGGCGGCCACGAGGGCGCTCTCGCGCTCTCGCCGGGCTGGCAGCTCCCCATGCGCGCGGCCCGGGCCCGCGCCGCGACCGGGGCCGCGGAGTAGGTCCGTGCGCCGGGTCGCGATCACGGGCGTCGGCCTCGCCACGCCCATCGGGCACGATCTCGCCGCCGTCACCGAGGCGCTCCAGGGCGATCGGCACGGCGTGCGGGTCATGCACGAGTGGGACCGGCACCCGGAGATGCTCACGCGCCTCGGCGCGCCCGTCGACGACCTCGATCTCCGCCGCTGGCCCCGCAAGGTCACGCGCACCATGGGCCGCGTCGCCCGCCTCGCGCTCCACGCCTCCGAGGCCGCGCTCCAGCAGAGCGGCCTGGAGGAGGACGCGCTTCACGGTGGGCGCGTCGGCCTGGCCTACGGCTCCACGGACGGCTCCACCTCCGTCTGGGAGAAGTTCGCGCTCACGCTCGAGCAGCCGAACGCCCTCCTCGGCCTCGGCTCGAACGCCTACCTGAAGTTCTCGACGCACACCTGCGCCGCGAACCTCGCCGTCCACTTCGGCATCCGCGGCCGCGTCCTCAGCACCTGCGCCGCCTGCGTCTCCGCGAGCCAGGCCATCGGCTTCGGCTACGAGCAGATCAAGCACGGCATGCAGGACGCGATGATCTGCGGCGGCGCCGAGGAGCTCCACTACATCTCCACGGGCGTCTTCGACGTCCTCCAGGCGACCAGCACCCGCTACAACGACCGGCCCGACGAGAGCCCGCGCCCCTTCGACGCGGAGCGCGACGGCCTCGTCGTCGGCGAAGGCGCCGGCACGCTCGTCCTCGAGGAGTGGGAGCGGGCCGTCGCGCGCGGGGCGCCGATCCTCGCGGAGCTCGTCGGCTTCGGCACGAGCTGCGATGGGACGCACATCACCGCTCCCTCCGCCGCCGGCATGGAGACCGCCATGCGCCTCGCCCTCGAAGACGCGGGCCTCGCCCCCGGCGACCTCGACTACGTGAACGCCCACGCCACGGCCACGCAGGTCGGCGACCTCGGCGAGGCGCGCGCCACCTGGGCCGTCTTCCGCGACGCGGTCCCCGTGAGCAGCACCAAGGGCTTCACGGGGCACACGCTCGGGGCCTGCGGCGCCATCGAGGCGGCCTTCTGCCTCGCCATGCTCCGCGAGGGCTTCGTGGCCCCGAACCGGAACCTCCGCCTTGTCGACCCCGAGTGCCCACCCCTACCGTTGGTGAGCGGGGCCTGCCGCGAGGCGGACTTGCGCCAGGTGATGACCAACAATTTCGCGTTCGGGGGGATCAACACCTCGATCGTGCTGAGGCGAGCATGAGTGAGCAGGAGTCGTTCGACGTCATCGTGATCGGAGCCGGTCCGGCCGGGTCCACCACCGCCGCGCTGCTGGCCAAGGCCGGGCACCGCGTGGTCGTCTTGGAGCGCGCCCGCTTCCCGCGCTTCCACATCGGCGAGTCGCTCCTCCCCGCCGAGCTCCCCGTCTTCGACGCGCTCGGCTTCGATCCGGAGGGGCTCCCGGCCGTGTACAAGGCCGGCGCCGACTTCCTCGACGAGAGCACCGGCGACTACGCCCGCTTCGACTTCTGTGACGCCCTCGAGGGCACGGGCGGGCACGCCTGGCAGGTCGACCGGGCGACCTTCGACGAGCGCCTGGCGGCGCGGGCCCGCGCGCTCGGCGCCGAGGTGCGCTTCGGCGTGCGCGCCACGGCCGTGCGCACGCCGGAGGATCGAGCAGGGGATCGGGCCGAGGTCGAGCTCGAGGGTGGCGAGGTGCTGCAGGCCCGCTACGTGGTCGACGCGACCGGCCGCGATCGGCTGCTCTGCAAACAGAACCGGAGCTTCGAGCGCATCGACGGCTTCGGCGTGGCGGCGGTCTGGGCCCACTTCGACGCGCTGAGCGACGCCGCCGTGGAGCGGCTCACGGAGTCCGGGAACATCACCGTGCTCATCCTCGACAAGGGCTGGGGCTGGGTGATCCCCCTGCCGAAGGGGCGGCTCAGCGTCGGCTTCGTCTCGTCCGAGCGCGGCGTGGTCAGCGAGGCCTGGTTCGAGGAGCAGTACGCGAAGAGCGCCTTCCTCCAGGAGCTCACGGCCGGCGCCCGCCGGAGCGAGCTCTCCGTCATCGGCGACTACAGCTTCAAGAACACGCAGCCCTTCGGCCCGCGCTATGGCTGCGTGGGGGACGCGAGCGCCTTCCTCGACCCGGTCTTCTCGTCCGGCGTGGCCTTCGCCATGGACAGCGCCCACGCGCTCGTCGAGCTGCTCGAGCCGGCGCTCCGCGAAGGGCGGGAGGCCGCGCCGGACCTGCTCGAACCCCTCGCGGCGAAGATGAACCGGGCCTACGAGGTCTTCGGGGCGCTGATCCACAGCTTCTATCACACCAACCTGGTGAAGAATCTCTTCTTCTACGACGACCCGGACCCGCAGCTCCGCGCCGGCCTGATCAGCATCCTCGCCGGCGACGTCTGGCGCGACGACAACCCCTTCCAGGACATGGTCATGCGCTCGGCGCGCCGCCGGGCTCGCCGGGGCGCGAACCCGAGCGCCGCCGCGAGCTGAGCGCAGCGCGCTGAGCGCAGCGCGCGCGGAGCGGGGCCGCTCAGAGGCTCTTGGAGAGCCCGAGGAAGCGCAGCATGAAGAGCCGCGCGAAGAGCAGGCTGACGAGCGCGTTGTCCGTGAACGCGAGGAAGTGGCTCACGCCCCCCTCCTCCTCCGGCACGTAGCGCACCTTCGTCGGCACGTGCACGACCGGGCACCCGCGCCAGACCAGCCGCACGGCGATCTCCGGGTCGAAGTCCATCCGGTCGCCGCAGCGGTCCATCACGGCCACCGCGTCCGCGATCGGATAGACCCGATAGCCGCACATCGGATCGGCGATGCGACCCCGGTCGAGGGCCGTCGCCACGTTCACCCAGAAGATGCTCAGCTTCCGCGCCACGCGTCGATGGCCCGGGGCCGACTCGTCGAAGACCGGCTGCCCGAGCACCAGGGCGCCGGGGGCCTCCCGCGCCGCCACTAGGAGCCGCGGCACGTCCCCGAGGTCGTGCTGTCCATCCGCGTCGACCTGGAGCGCGTGCGTGTACCCGGCCTCCGCCGCCCAGCGCAGCCCGTCCTTCACCGCGGCGCCCTTCCCGCCGTTCGTCGCGCGATGCAGGACCGTGACGCCCTCGTGCGCCGCGAGCCGCTGGAGCGCCTCCTGCGCCGCCGGACCGCCGCCGTCGTCCACGACGATCACCCCCGGCACGTGCTCGCGGGCCTCGAGGGCGACCCGCTCGATCGTGAGCGGGTTGTCATAGGTCGGAACGACGACGACCGGACGGAACGGGCGCCGCTGCAGATCGCGGCCCGCGGCCCGGCCGCGCCACTCGAGCTCGACGCCCACGCGCCCGCTCAGGCGCGCTGCGCGGCGACGTGCGCCGCGAGGTTCTTCACGTTGCGGAAGATCTCGCGGGTGTTCTCGTCCTCCGCCTTGATCTTCACGCCGTACTTCTTGTCGATGGCGATCGCGAGCTCGAGCGCGTCGATCGAGTCGAGGCCGAGCCCTTCCACGAAGAGGGGCGCCTCGGCGTCGATCTCGCCGGGGGTCACGTCGTCGAGCATCAACGCGTCGACGATCAGCTCCTTGATCTCCTGCTCGAGTGCTTCTTCAGCCATCCCGTGATGTCCCCATGCGGCTCCCGGCCGCCAGCGGCGTGCCCGCTCCCGACCCTAGGGTCGGTCGAACGGTCGAGCACGTTTGCCACGCCCTCCCCCGCGCTGCAAGGGGTGAACGCTCCGTTCCCGGGCCTCGCGCGCCGACGTCGCCAGCGACCCGGCGGCGCCTCCCCGCGCCACCTCCCCACGCCAGGCCGGCAGCGCCACGCCCGCCCCGGAGGGACGCCTCCCCGAGCCAAGCCCGGCGCCCCAGCCCGGGCCCGACGCGTCGACGCCCGGAGCCCCCAGGCCCCGGGCGTCACGCGGACGAGCGACCGCTTCAGCCGTCCTGGTTGGCCATCTGACGGAGGACGTACTGGAGGATGCCCCCGTGCCGGTAGTACTGGACCTCGGTGGCGTTATCGAGGCGCGTGACCACCTCGAAGCTCTTCCCCGTGTCCGTCGTCACCTTCAGCTTCTCACCCGGCTTCAGATCGTCCGAGATGCCGGTGATCGTGAAGACCTCCTCGCCGCTCAGGCCGAGCTCCTCGGCGCCCTCACCGGGCAGGAACTCGAGCGGGAGCACGCCCATGCCGATGAGGTTCGAGCGGTGGATGCGCTCGTAGCTCTTCGCGACGACCGCCTTCACGCCGAGCAGGAAGGTGCCCTTCGCCGCCCAGTCGCGGCTCGAGCCCGTGCCGTACTCCTTGCCCGCCAGCACCACCAGCGGCACGCCGGCCTCCTGGTACTTCATGGAGGCGTCGAAGATCGACATCTGCTCGCCGTCGGGGAGGTAGCGCGTCACGCCGCCCTCCGTGCCCGGCGCCAGAAGGTTGCGGAGCCGGATGTTGGCGAAGGTGCCGCGCATCATCACCTCGTGGTTGCCGCGCCGGCTGCCGTAGCTGTTGAAGTCGCGGGGCGAGACCCCGTGCTCCTTCAGGTACTTCGCCGCCGGGCTGTCCGATGCGATGGCGCCGGCCGGCGAGATGTGGTCCGTGGTGACCGTATCGCCGAGGAGCGCGAGCACGCGGGCGCCCTCGATGTCCTTCATGGACGGCGGCTCACCCGGCTCGACGGCGTCGAAGAAGGGCGGGTTCCGGATGTAGGTGGAGCCGTCGTCCCAGGCGTAGCGGGAGCCCTCGGGCACGTCGACGCTCCGCCACTGCTCGGGCCCGACGAAGACCTCGGCGTAGCGCTCGGCGAACTGCTCCTTCGTGACCGCCTCGCGCATGCACTCGGAGATCTCCTTCGTGCTCGGCCAGATGTCCTTCAGGAAGACGTCCTTGCCGTCCGCGTCCTGGCCGATGGGCTCGCTCTCGAAGTCGATGTCCATCGTGCCCGCGAGGGCGTAGGCGACGACGAGGGGCGGCGAGGCCAGGTAGTTGGCGCGCGTGTGCGGGCTGACGCGGCCCTCGAAATTCCGGTTGCCGCTGAGCGCCGAGGTGACGACGAGGTGGTGGTCCTCGACGGCCTTCGCGATGGCCGGATCGAGCGGGCCCGAGTTGCCGATGCAGGTCGTGCAGCCGTAGCCGACGAGGTAGAAGCCGAGCTTCTCCAGGTCGTCCATGAGCGCGGCCTTGTTCAGGTACTCGGTCACGACCTGCGAGCCGGGCGCGAGCGAGGTCTTGACCCAGGGCTTCACCGTCAGGCCCTTGGCGAGGGCGTTCCGCGCGAGCAGCCCCGCGCCGAGCATGACGGCCGGGTTGGACGTGTTCGTGCAGCTCGTGATGGCGGCGATCACGATCGCGCCGTTCTTCAGCTCGAACTCGACGGTCTCGCGCCCCTCGCGCTCGAGGTGCACCTTCGCCGAGGTCTTCGAGTCCGCCGGGAGGTTCGAGCGGACGGCCTCCTCGACCTTCCGGTAGGCGCTCTTCGCGTCCGTGAGGGCGATGCGGTCCTGCGGGCGCTTCGGGCCGGCGATGGAGGGCACGACGTCGCCGAGGTCGAGCTCGAGGAGATCCGTGAAGACCGGGTCGGGGCTGTCGGCCGTGTGGAAGAGCCCCTGCTCCTTCAGCACGCGCTCGGTCAGCTTCACCTGCGCCTCGTCGCGGTTGGTGAAGCGCATGTAGGCGAGCGTCTCCTCGTCGACGGGGAAGAAGCCCATGGTCGCGCCGTACTCGGGCGCCATGTTCGCGATGGTCGCGCGGTCCGGCAGCGAGAGCGCCTCCATGCCCTCGCCGAAGAACTCGACGAACTTCCCGACGACGCCCTTCTCGCGGAGCATCTGGGTGACCGTGAGCACGAGGTCCGTGGCCGTCGCGCCCTCGCGGAGCTTGCCCTTCAGCTTGAAGCCGACGACCTGCGGCACGAGCATGGCGATGGGCTGACCGAGCATGGCCGCCTCCGCCTCGATGCCGCCGACGCCCCAGCCGAGCACGCCGAGGCCGTTGATCATCGTGGTGTGCGAGTCCGTGCCGACGAGCGAGTCCGGGTACGCGAGGGTCTTGCCATCGACGTCGCGCGAGAAGACGACGCGCGCCAGGTACTCGAGGTTCACCTGGTGGACGATGCCGGTGCCGGGCGGCACGACGCGCATGTTCTCGAAGGCGCTCTGCCCCCACTTCAGGAACTGGTAGCGCTCCTGGTTGCGCTCGAACTCGCGCTTGACGTTCTCCTCGAAGGAGCGGAGCAGGCCGTAGCTGTCGACCTGGACCGAGTGGTCGATGACGAGGTCCGCGGGCTGGAGCGGGTTGATCCGCGACGGGTCGCCGCCCATGCGGGCGAAGGCCTCGCGCATGGCGGCGAGGTCGACGACGGCGGGGACGCCCGTGAAGTCCTGGAGGAGCACGCGGCTCGGGCGGAAGGCGATCTCCGTGCTCGGCTTGGCCTTCGGGTCCCAGCTCGCGACGGCCTCGATGTCCGCCTTGGTGACCGTCTCTCCGTCTTCGTGCCGGAGGAGGTTCTCGAGGAGCACGCGGATCGAGTACGGCAGCCGCGACACGTCCCCGACGCCAGCCTTCTGGAGGGCATCGAGCCGGAAGAGGTCCACCTTCTGGCCGTCGACGTCGAGCGTCACGCGGCTTTCGAAACTGTCGATGGAGGGCTTCATGCGCGCTCGATACCACGTCCATCGCGGTGGCGGTAGGAGGTCCCTCGCGAGGCGGCGAGGTCGCGGTGAGCGTCCTCGACTGGGGGCGTCGACTCCCCGCGCGTTTCGGGCCCGGAGGCTCCTCGTGGTCATGGCCCATAGCCACGCGAAACGCTCGAGCAGGGGCCGCGCGATCTCCTCCCGATCGCCTGCGCTTCGCCTCCCGGGTGCGGAAGCGCGGCCGAGGTGTGGTCTGCCGTGCTTGTTCCGTCGCTTCTACCGAAACTCTCTTGGACTTCTAACCCAAATGTCGTAGAACGCTTCCCAAACGGGGGAGCAGCGTATCGCTCGACTCCGGACCGAGTCTCCACCGGGTTCCACGGCTGGACTCGGCTGCCATGGTTCTTCTGGCGCACCTCTCCGGTTGCCTCGCGCAGGCCCGGGAGAGCGAACCTCACCCGCGAAGACCACCTTCGCTTCCACCCTAGACAGAACCCGAACCCCACCGCATCGAACCCCACCGCATCGAACCCAATGCCTCCCCGCCGGCGCCGCCCCATCCCGGGCGCCGCGCGCCGGCGCGCGAGGCTACGCAAGACGAAGGAAACGACCGATGGCCAAGGCCCGAAAGACGAGCTCGAAGAAGTCGACCAAGAAGTCCTCCGGGGGACGCGGCAGCAAGGAGGCGATCGAGAAGCGCCGCGTGGCGCGCCAGCTGAACGCGCTCCTCACGGGGGGAAGCTCGAAGAAGCCCAAGCTCGACGGCCGCACCGAGGCGCGCCGGAAGCGGCTCGTGAAGGAGCTCAAGGAGGGCAAGCGCGGCAAGGCGCTCGATCCGATCAAGGTCGTCCAGCACACGAACGACCTCCTCGAGATCGGCGAGACGATCTCCTCGCTCAAGAAGCAGGGCGTCAAGCCGCGCAAGACCGAGATCAACGACGAGATCGCGGAGATCGTGAAGCGCGCGCAGAGCGCCTACGAGTTCCACCCGAACGCCTGGCGCATGCTGGGTCTGCGGGTCGACGCCGAGGGCGAGATCCAGAAGCGGACCCGCCGGCGCACGGCCGCGAAGAAGACGCGGAAGACGACCAAGAAGAAGAAGAGCTGAACCGCCGGCGGAGCGGAGCGCGTCGTCGGCCACCGACCCGCCCCCACCTCGGGGCCGGGGCCCGGTCCCTCGGCGGCGCCGCTCCGCCCGTCGGACGCCGCCGGGTCCGCACGCGAAATTTCTTCTTGCGAACTCGGCGCCCCGATGGCACGACAACGTCCCTTCGGCGCCGTGGCCAAGTGGTAAGGCAGAGGTTTGCAAAACCTCCATTCACCGGTTCGAATCCGGTCGGCGCCTCCAAAAACGCGGCTGCATCATGCAGCCGCGTTTTTTCGTTCTGCCCCCCGACCCGCGGACCTGTACGGCGAAGGATGGCCCGGGCTGAGCGCGAGGCATCCGGGCACGCCGGGTTCCCGCGAGGCTTCGCGGTGCGGAGGCCACGGCGTCGCCACGAAGCGCCCTTCCCGGGCGCAGCGCGCCGCCTGCCCGCCGAAGACCCGCGCCGGCTCGAACTCCCAGGCAGCGGTACTAATCTCCGTGGATGCCCGCCCCGGACCGTCCCCCTGCGCCCGCGGCTGCGCGCCGGGCCGCGCGCTGGGTGCTCGGCGGGATCGTCGCCGGCGGCGCGCTCGCCCTGGCGGACTACGGCGCGCTCTGGCTCTGGCTGAGCGGCTGGGACCTCCGGCTCGACGCGCTCTGGCGGCTGGGGGCGCTCCTCCTCGCCGCCGGCGCCGCCCTCGGCGCCCTCGGCGCGGCGCTGGACCACGTCGCCACGCGCCTGCCCCCGCGGCTCCGCGCCCTCCCCTTCGCGCTCGCCGCGGCACCCGCGCTGGCGGCCCTCGTCCAGGCGGCCCTCGGGACCCGGCTCCTCGGCGGGCTCGGCCGCCCCGCGGCCCTCGCGCTCCACGCCGGCGCTCAGCTCGGCCTCGTCGGCGCCCTCGCGCTCCTCGCGCACACCGGCGGACCGCGCCGCCCCCTCCCCCGCCGCCTGGCCCTCGCCTCGCTGCTGGTCGCCCTCGTCCTGCTCACGAAGCTCGACCAGCGCCTCTTCCCACGCCTCTACGCGCCCTTCCACGCGGCCCTCGCCGCCGCCGCCTTCCTCGCCGCCGCCGGCGCCCTCGTCCTCGCCGCCCGCGAGTGGCCTCGCCTCGCCCGGGCGGCCACCCCCCGCCGCGCCGCCGCCGCGGGCGCCGTCCTCGCGCTCCTCCTCGCCCTCGACCTCGCCACGCTCCCCGGCTCGCACGACGTCCGCGTCGCCCTGCAGGACCCCCACGCCTCCACCACCCGCTCGCTCATGCACGCCCTGGCGCCGCTCGTGCGCCCGGCGCCCCCACGCGCCGCGCCCATCGACGCCGGCGCCGCGAGCGCCCGCTGGGCCGAAGGCCCCGCCCTGCCCGGCGCCCACCTCGTGCTCGTGACGATCGACGCGCTCCGCGCCGACCACCTCGGCGCCTACGGAGACCGTCGGGAGCTCACCCCCGCCATGGACGCCCTGGCGGGCCGCGGCCTCCTCTTCGAGCGCGCCTACGCTCCGGCGCCCCACAGCAGCCACTCGCTCGCCGGCCTCATGCTCGGCGTCCACGTGCAGCCCCGGCTCCGGCAGGGCCTCTCCCTCCCCCGGACGACCCTGACGGCGCGCCTGAACGACGCCGGCTACCACACGGCCGGCTTCTACCCCGACGCCATCTTCCACACCGACGGCGACGCGCTCGCCCCCCTCCGCGAGCGCGAGCTCGACTTCGTCCGCCGCGAGCGCCGCCCCTTCGACGCGCCCCGACTGACCGACGCCGTGCTGCGCGAGGCCGACCGGGTCGCGGCGCGGGGGGAGCCGCCGACCTTCTTCTGGGTCCACTACTTCGACGTCCACGAGCCCTACCGGGCCGACGAGCTCGGGGACACGCCGGCGCTCCGCTACGCCTCCGAGGTCGCCCGCGTGGACCGCGCCCTCGCCCGCCTCCTCGAGGGGCTCGAGGCGCGGCTGGAGCGCCCGCTCGTGATCGGGCTGAGCGCCGACCACGGCGAGGAGCTCCGCGACCACGGCGGCGTCTACCACGGCTCCACCCTCTACGAGGAGCAGGTCCGCGTGCCCCTCCTCCTCGTCGCCCCCGGCCTCGCGCCCCGCCGCGTGACCGAGCCCGTCGAGCTCATCGACCTCGGCCCGAGCCTCCTGGCGCTCGTCGGCGTGGCGCCCGGGCCGCGGATGGAGGGCGCCGACCTCCGGGTCGCCGCCGCGGGGGGCGGGCTGCCGGGCCGCGCCCGCGCCGCCCTGGAGGACCAGCGCATGTGGGTGGAGGGCGACGACAAGCTGATCGTCGATCTCCGGCGGGGCACGCTCGAGCTCTACGACCTCGCCGCGGATCCGGGCGAGCGGCGGAGCCGCGCCGACGCCGAGCCCGCGCTGGCCGAGGCGCTCCACGCCCGCGTCCGCGGCTGGCTCGCGAGCCTCGAGCGGGGCGATCCGCGCGAGCGGGTGCTGGCCCTGGCGCGCGCCGGCGACCGGCATGCGGCCGGAGCGCTCGCCGAGCGCGTCGCCCGGGAGGGGCCCCGGCCCTAGTGGGTGCGCCT
>MDTG01162451.1_pt1 | contig 14173 bp, 4 predicted proteins | sample 811421 | NCBI WGS metagenome assembly MDTG01 (sample SAMN05326645, study PRJNA326480) | marine metagenome | isolation source: seawater | place: Pacific Ocean: South East | collected 2011 | reverse complement strand
GAACCTCTTACAGTTGGAGAATATGTTTATGGTAAAACAAATGGTTCTATTGCAAGAATAGATGTTATCAATGGTGATACATTATATGTTTCTACTATTTCAGGAAATGGATTCTCTAAAGATGAAGTTATTGAAGGAAGAAACAGTCTGCAAACTGCAGTCGTTGAATCATACAAAGAAAATAGTATACTTGCAAACAATCGACTATTAGATTATTCTGATATCGACCATACAACAGAAGAATTCTTACAATACTTCCAAAAAGATTTCTTACCATCGATTGATTTATCAAAACTAAAAAACAAAAGATTAACAATCAAAAACATTTCTGATTTATATCAGAGAAAAGGAAGTGAAGAGTCAATTAAATTCTTAATGAGACTCTTATACGGTCAGGATGCAGAAGTTAGATATCCTGATAATGAAACAATTTATGTTTCTGAATCCGACTACAACGAAGAAAGAAGATTAGTTCTTCAGATGTCTACAGATAAGATTCCACAAGAAACAGATAGAATAACATATTACGATACAGATAACAAAACTATACTTGCAGAAGCAAATATAGAAAGATTAAATACACTTGCACCTGATATCTATTCATGCAGTATAACAAGAAACCATTACGGAACTTTTGTAGAGAATAAACAAGTAACAGTTTTAGATAGAGATGGTATTACAAGTTATACAGGAACAATTTTAGGTGTAAACACAGCAATCAATACTGAAAGTGGTTCTTCTACTTACATTGCACACGATGATAGTGGTGTAATCTTAGCAGAAGACGGTTCTGGTATTCTCATGGAGAAATCTACAATAGGTTCTCTCTATTCAGTCAATGACAATATTAATTTCACAGCTGCGAAAGACGATGCAGGTGTTATAGACTCAACTGCAAAAATAGATGGTCTATCAGACGGACCTATTAAAGAAATCATTATCGAACATGGTGGTATAAACTATGAGGCAGGTGATTTAGTAATCTTTGATGAAACAAACACAGGTGGTAATGGTGCAGAGGCAATCATTGGTGCAACTGGTGATAATATTGTATTAGAGAGTGCCACACTTTGGGGTCAATTTGAATTCATTGCAACTGCAGGTCAAGGTATATTCGGTGGTCCAGGTGTTAAAGATGTAAATGGAAGATTTGTATTCTTTAATGACCATACAGTTGAAGTCTACAGAGACGGAATATTACAAGTAGACCCAGGTGATGGTTCTGTTTATTTTGCCAAGAACGATAGGATTACTTTTGCAGTTCCTTGTAGTGGTGGAGAAAAGATAGAACTTGTAACTGAATCAAACAAACTATTGTATGAAGATGATAAAGCAATCACACTTAATGCATACATTGATGGTGGTGGAAATACTATAACAGATGACGGAAGAATTAGAACAGTAGAGATTAAAAATGGTGGTGTAGGTTATACAAGTCCACCGTCTGTAAGTCCTGGTGGTTATTTATACTTTGATTCTGTAAGTGGTTTCCAAGTAGGAGAAGTAGTAACAGGTTCTTCATCAAATGCAACTGCAACAATCGTAAGAATTGACAACAGACTCAATAGATTAATTGTAAGTAGAAGTCATACAGATACAGGAGTATTTCAATCTAACGAACAGATTACAGGTTCACTTTCATTAACTGCAAAGATAAACAGAAAACAAGTTGTTGCATCAGGAACAGCTGCTAAATTACTTGCATATTCAGATGAAGTTGGTGGTGCAGAATCAATAAACATTATTGGTCAAGGTTATAACTTTGATTCAGATGGTGTTGTTGCAAAGAATTCACACTTCCCTATGTTGATTGGAACACCAAGTGCAACATTAACAAGAGATACAATTATTACAGGTGCTTCATCAGGAACAACTGCAAAAATTGTATCTTATAATAATTCAAGACAAATTCTAACATATACAGATTTACAAGGAGAGTTCTTAGAAGGAGAAACAGTAAATTATAATAGTGTAGATACATTTAAAGTATTCAAATCAGACCCAATTTCAGGAAGAGGTAAATTTGCTGGAGAGGGAAATGTAAATGAAGGACTATTAGGTGATAGAGGAACATTAGATGCAGAGGCATCGAACATACAAGATGGTCAATATTATCAGACTCATTCATATGTTGTAAAAGTTGGTGAATCAATTAACAGTTGGAGAAGTGTATTAAAAGATTTAATCCATCCATCTGGTCACATCTTCTTTGGTGAAGTTGCAATTAACTCATCAATCAATACAGTTGCAGACGAACAGTTTAGATTTAGACCAACTTTAATTATACATTCAGATATTGGTCTTGCAGTTCCAAATGCTTTTGCAAATTCACAAAGAGTTGTCAAACTTTGGACAACAGAGGGAGAAGTTACAGACTTTGGTATTCTAACAACTCTAAGAGAGGCAGGTATTCCTGCAATCAATATTGATACGAATGGTGTATTAAATATTGCAACTACAACTAACCCAGCAGGTCAAGATTTAGGTCAACATTCAGAGTTCTATGATACTTCACATAGGGCAAGACACATCAACCTTAACATCATAAACTCTTTTGCAAACAGATTAGTAAAACACGAGAAAGGTTTGCATGACGGAATACCAACTGCATTATCTTTAGATTCTGCAGACCACGATTACTTAGTTAGAAGTCCAGAAAGAAGACCTGCAGACCAAGGTAAAATTTTCCAAGTAAGTTTTCCTGTAGATGAAGTATTGATACTTGAAGATGGTGGTCGTATTGAATTAGAAGAAGAAGTTTGTAAACTAAGAATGGAACCTGAAAAAGATGCACGAGTCAAAGGTGATTTTGGTGATGTCTTTACAATGGAAGACGGAAGTATATTCAGACTTGAAAGTGCAACTACAGATGAACCAGTCCATTACTTTACAACAGAAAGGTCTATAGAGTTAGCAGGTAAATTTATCAGAACAGAGAATGATGAAAGAATCTGCTTAGAGAACGGAGACATACTGATTGATGAAGAGAACTCAGAAAACGGCATAGTCAGTTTTGTTCCTTTAGGGTCTTCGTTTAACACTATAAATACAATCAGTAGACAAAATACTTATCGAATATCTTATCATATGAAAGATGAAACTGATAATGATGATATCTTAATGGAAGATAATTCGGGTAGTGTATTGATGGAAGAATCTATCAAAGAGGGATTGAGAATATCAGATTTAGAACATTACTATCCTAAGTTCTATGTATCAGAATACGACAATCATAAAAATTTACGAACAAATTTAACATTTAGTGCTTATGTCAAGTCTGGGACTGCATAAATAGTATTAAAGAATTTATAATAATCTGAGGAGATTAAGAAAATGGCAGCAATAATAACAGAGAAGTTTCGTGTTCATAATGCGAGACAATTTAAAGAGGACTTTAGTGAAGCTGAGTCTTCAACCTATGTGTTCATAGGTCGTCCATATTCATGGGCAGACGATAATAGTCCACCTGCACCAGCAAATGGTGTTGGGGAAGAAATTCAGGCATGGGAAGACATGTTGGCACTTAAAAAAGTAGACCCAGCAGATGTATCTCATGGTATCACAAGATACAACTGGACATCAGGAACAAAATACGATGAGTATTCACATGATTATAGTGCATCGAATCTAAGTCCAGCTACAAGTGCAAATAACTTATACGATTCAAGATTCTATGTGATGACTGATGAGTATCATGTTTATAAATGTATCAGAACAGGAAGAGATAGTTCAGGTGCAGTTGTTAACTCAATGAACAAACCAACAGGAACAGATGTATCAGTTCTATTTGAAGGAACAGCATCAGATGAGGGTGGAACAGACGGAATGCCTTATCTTTGGAAGTATATGTATACTATATCTGCTTCAGATACAATCAAATTCGTAACTAACGACTTTATACCTGTTAAAACACTAGGTGCTCAAACAGAAATATTTGGAACTCATACAAATGGTGGTCTGAACTCCTCAGCAGACAACGATGGTTCTCAACAGTATCAAGTTGAAACCAATGCCATTGACGGTTCAATTCTTCATATTAAAGTAGATAACCCAGGTTCTGGTTATAACGATGGAACATATACGAATGTTCCAATAGACGGAGATGGTTCACTTGGAAAATGCACCGTTAAGGTAGTTTCAGGTGGTTTAAGAGAAGTCGATGTTACTACAAGAGGAACAGGTTACAAGAAAGCATCAATTGATGTTGCAAACATAACAGGTATCGGTTCAGGTTCAAGTGGTGTTGCAACACCAGTTATATCACCTCAGTTCGGACATGGTGCTGACCCTGTAGAAGAGTTAGGTGGAAACTATATCATCTTAAATTCAAGATTAGAATTCTCAGAGGGTGGTGGAGATTTCCCAACAGATAACGATTTCAGAAGAATAGGTCTATGTCAAGACCCATTTGCATTCGGAACTACAAACAGGTCAACTGCAACAACTATGAAAGCATATCATTCTATGACTTTATCTGCAGTTGGAACTTTAGGTGTTGACGACCTAGTCTATAATGCATCAGCTGATGGTGCAGGTGTAGCTGCTGGTCGAGTTGTTTCAATTACAGGAAATGTTGTTTCATACTTACCAGTTGCAAACAACGAGGGTGGTTATGTAGACTTTGCAGATACAGATACAGTATACAAAATAGGAGTTGGTTCAATCGGAACTATCAATGGTGCTCCTGCAAATCCAGAAGTTGCAAAACATACTGGTAGAATGATGTATATTGAAAATAGAGGTGCGGTAACTCGTGCATCAGACCAGATTGAAGATATCAAACTGATTATTGAAATGTAATTCATGGGAGTCAAAGGACTCCCATATATAAAATTTAGGACAAACAATGGCAGAGAAAACTGATTTAAATATATCACCCTATTACGATGACTACTCAGAAGATAAGAACTTTCAAAAAGTTCTTTATCGTGCTGGTAGACCACTTCAAGCAAGAGAATTAACTCAGTCTCAATCAATTTTACAAAATCAAATTGAGAGATTCGGTGACCACTTCTTTAAAGAGGGTTCTATCGTATCAGGTGCTCAATGTGATGTTGACATGGATTTATACTTTGTCAAGGTCAAATCTGCCAATCCAAATTCAAATGGTGATGCAAACATTGAAACATTCAGAACTGCATCACACGGTTTACATGTTCAAGGTAAAACATCAGGTGTAGTTGCAAAGATTATAACATCTAGTGCTGAAACAACAGATGATAAAGCAACACTATTTGTTTACTATCTACAACAAGGAACAAATTCAACAAACGACTTTGCTTTCACAGCAAACGAAGAGTTACAAGTAGTAACTTTAGATTCATCTGGTAATGTATCAGATGTCGGTTCAAATAACAACGACTTTCAAGTAGAAGTTGAAACAGAAACACCAAATGGTCGTGCTTCAATAGCAAACATCTCAGAGGGTGTTGTCTTTAGTAGAGGTTTCTTCCTTAAAGTTGACAAACAAGAACTCATACTTGAAAAGTATTCAGGTAAACCAAGTTACAAAGTTGGTCTTTCTATTACAGAAACTTTTGTTGGTTCTGCAGAAGACTCAACACTATTAGATAATGCAACAGGAACATCAAACGAAAACTCTGCAGGTGCAGATAGATTTAAGATTGAATTAAAATTATCAAAACAATCATTAGTTACTTCAGATGATACAAACTTCATCGAACTAACAAGAGTTAATCAAGGTATTATTGAACTACATGTTAATAGACCAATCTATAATGAAATAGAAAGCACACTTGCAAGAAGAACATTCGATGCAAATGGTGATTTTGTTGTAAGACAATTTACACATAGTTTAAGAGAACACTTAGACGATACTACTAACAGAGGTTTCTATACTGCATTAAATGGTGGTAAAGATGACAAATTTGTCATGCAAGTATCACCAGGTAAAGCATATGTAAAAGGTTTTGAAGTAGAGAAGATTGGAACTTCAATAGTTCCTATAGACAAAGCAAGGTCTACTGCTACATTAGCATCAACAAATACACCAATCAGATTAGGAAATGTTCTACGAGTAACAAAAGCATATTCATTACCAGAATTTGGTAACGAATCGGGAACAGATGCACAAGACCCATTCAATGCGTGTAAGTTATTTCCTTCAGTAGTTGCATCAGACGGAACAGAGAATAGTGAAAACCACATTGGTCTTGCAAGAGTTAGAGATATAACACTAAACTCAGGAACAGATACAGGTAATGTATATACTGCAACATCGCAATGGGATTTATCGATGTTCGATATTAAGATGTTTACTCAACTTAATATGGCATCAGTAAGTAATGGTCAGTATACACTTGGTGATAAGATTATAGATAAGAATTCAGGTGCATATGGTATACTTGGATTAATTGATACTTCAGGTAACAAACTTATGTTACATGATGTTGTTGGTGAGTTCCAAGCAGGAAGTGATATTATGACCGATGGTTTTGGTTCAACATCAACATCAGGTGGTGGTATTACATCAGTTAGAGCATATAACATTGATAGAGTTCGTTCTATCTCACAAATTCCTTCTGCAACAAACAGAGAAACATTTACTGCAAATGTAATAACAAATTCAGATTTTGTTTTAACAGGAACAGTTCAGTTCACAGCAAGTTCATCTGCATTGACAGGTTTTGGAACTTCATTTACTAGAGAACTTAAAGAAGGAGATGTCATCTATAATCCTGCAGGTTCAGGACAAGAATTAATTGTTGCATCAGTTACAGATAATATAACTGCAACATTGACAGGAAACTCAACTGCAGGTTTCCAAGGTAATGTTACAAGACGAAGAGTTAAAATTATTAACCAAGACCAGACTGCATCAATATTCAGTTGGCCAAGAGATTGGGTTAAATCACATACACCAGACCAAGTTAAAGTAAGAAGACAACAAGTAGTAACAGTTACATCAAATGCATTTCAACTTAGTGTATCTTCAAGTGAATCTTTTGATTCAAACAATCCTAATACAGATGACTTAACAATTTCAGTCATAGAAAGAGGTGCAAATACTGGTGGTAATGCCAAGTCAGCAGGTGATTTACTTAATGTTGAAGATTACACAGCAACACCTGGTTCAAACACATTAACAATTTCAGGTTTCCATGCAGACGATGAAAATGCAGTTCTAAAAGTTACATATACAGTTGACATCAACACACCAGTCAACAGAGATAAAACATTACATAAGAGTAGATGTTTAAAAGTAAGTAACGATGGCACAACTTCATCATTTTATGGAACACAATATGTAAACAAAGATATATCTCTTGGTGTTGCAGACGCATTTAAAGTTAGAGGTGTTTTTGAAGGAGTTGACGGAACTCCTTTAACACCAAATGCAACATTTACAGTTACATCAGGAACATTCCAAGAACACGAAACAATAATAGGTCAAACTTCAGATGCAAGGGCAAAATTAATCACATTGAATGGTGATTCTGCAACAAACTATTTCTACTATTTGACTGAAGAAAGATTTGTAGATACTGAAGTTATTGCAGGTGCGACATCAAGTGCAACTGCAACATTATCGAATGTATCAACAGGTTCTCCTGATATTAAAGATAGATATTTCTTCGATGATGGTCAAAGAGATGGTTTTTACGACTTAGCAAAACTAACATTAAAGACTGGTGAACCAACACCACAAAATTCAATTCTAATTGTCTTTGATTACTTCACAGCATCAAACGCTGGTGATTTCTATGATGTAAATTCATATACTAATATTGACTATAAAGATATACCTGTTTACTCTCCAAGTAGAGTTGACTTAGGTGGTTTAGAACCAGACGGAACATTCGAACTATCGGATTGTGTTGACTTTAGACCAAGTGTAGGACAAATATTTGCACAATCAACTTTTGCAAATGCTTCTCAACACAATGTTGCAAGTCCATTAGATTTATCAGACTCAACTAATGGTGCTAAATATGCACCATTCGGTTACGAATCAGGTCGTTCTTTTGCATCACAAAGAACAAACATAACAGTTGCAAATGCATCAGCAGTAGATACACCTGTTAATGGTTCAAACATGACTGGTGCAATTGACTTCTATGTAGGAAGAATCGACAAAGTATACATGCACAAAACAGGTCAGTTCATGGTATCAACAGGTATTCCTTCATTGACACCAACCAAACCTAAAGCAATCGATGATGCAATCGAAATGTTTGAATTAAGATTACCACCTTATACAAATAATCTAAAAGATATCAGAGTAAGGTCTCTTGACCATAGAAGATATACTATGAAAGATATCGGTAAGATTAACAATAGGGTTACAAACTTAGAAAGAATTACTGCATTATCTTTATTAGAAAAAGATACACAAACAAAACAGATTTTAGATGCAGACGGTTTTGATAGATTCAAATCAGGTTTCTTAGTAGATAACTTTAGAGGTCATAGAGTTGGTGATGTATCACATCCAGATTACAATGTATCTATCGATGCAAAACTAGGTGCTATGAGACCTAAATCATATCAACAATTCTTTGATATTGAATTAGATACAGCAGCGTCTAGTAACTATACAAAGACTGGTGATTTAATTACATTACCATTCTCACAATTATCATATGTAAACCAAGATAAAGCATCAAGACAATTGAATGTTAACCCATATCATGTCTTTGCTTTTGATGGTCAACTTAAACTAACACCTGGTACCGACATATGGCAAGATACTGAAAGATTACCAGAAGTCAGAGTTAACAGAGAAGGAAACTTTGATGCCGTTGTAGCAGGAAATGACAATGCAGTAGGAACAGTTTGGAACTCATGGCAAACAACATGGGTTGGTGAACCTAGTTCTGTAAGTTCAGAAGTTCAAGCAACTTCAAATGGTTCTTGGTCAGGAGACCCAGCACAAGGTGGTGAATGGGTTGCAGGTTTACAAGTAACAAGAGAGATTACAGAAACACCAGAAACACAAACAAGAACTGGTGTTACAACTTCAGTCGTTGAAGATTTTGTTGAAACAAGAAATGATAGAATCGTATCAATATCAATGATACCTTTCATGCGTGCAAGAACAATTGAAATTGATGCAACTAACTTAAAACCAGGAACAAATCATTTCTTCTACTTCGATAACATTGATGTAAACAAATTTGTAAGACCAGCTTCTGCAGAGTATTCAGTAGATGGTGGAACAACAGTAAGTTCAAATCTAAAAACAGACGGAAACGGAAGATGTCGTGGATTCTTTGAATTGCCTAATAGTAATACACAAAGATTCCCAAGTGGTATGAGAGAGATGATAATTACATCATCTAAATTTAATCTATCAAACCCAGCGTCAAGTGCAAGTGTTATATATCAAGCACAAGGATTATTACAGGCATCACAAACAGAAATCGTTTCTACAAGAAATGGTCGAGTGATTACAGAAAGAGTAAGAGGTCAAAGACAATTTACAAGAAGAGGTGAGAACATAAATGCTACTGAATGGGATACAGAAGCACCAGAAATTCCAGTAAATGACCCACCAACTATTCCACCTAGTTCACCTATCATTCCACCTATACAAGAGCCGATGCCACCTATTGCTCCACCTATAAGTCCTCCACAATTAGAGAGATTCCCAAGATTCTCTGCTGATTTAGGAGAGAGATTCATTGCCAGATTAGATGGTGGTGGAAGAGGTGGTTGGAAAGACCCATTAGCACAATCATTTATTTGTGAACCACAAGGTGGTATGTTCTTATCATCGATTGACTTATTCTTTGCAACTAAGTCAGATAACTTACCTGTATCAGTAGAAATCAGAAACATGGTAAATGGGTATCCAGGTCAAACAGTTTTACCTTTCTCAGTTGTAACTAAGAATCCAGGAGATGTTAATACTTCTGTAGATGGTTCAGTTGCAACAACATTCACATTCGAATCACCAGTCTTTATTGAAGAGGGTGCAGAAATGTGTTTCGTTGTTCTATCTAACTCAAATGATTACGAAGTATTCATTTCAAGAATGGGTGAAGCAGATATCATTTCAGGTGAAACAATATCAGGACAACCTTATGCAGGTTCTTTATTCTTATCTCAGAATGCATCAACATGGACTGCAGAACAAACAGATGACATGAAGTTCAACATGAAGATATGTTCATTCGATACAACAAAGGCACCTGATTTAAGATTCAACAATGCAACTTTACCTGTTCATAAATTACAGAACAACCCAATAGAATCACTATTAGGTAAAAACTTTGTTAAAGTTTATAGTTACTCACACGGAATGTATACAGAGAGTTCAAGTGTAGTTCTTGCAGGTATTAGAGGTGATAAACTAAATTCAGTATTAAACATTGGTTCAGAAACACATGCATCGGGAACTGTTAGCGACCCAGGTGGAAATACTTATGTTAATACACATACATCATATGGTGGCACAGGAACAGGAATGAAATTAGAGTTTATCTTCTCAAATGGTTCAACAATGACAAGTGCGAAGATAATAGACCCAGGTCAAGGTTACTCAGTAGGTGACTCACTTAGTTTCACTCCAGACCCAGGTGGTGATGCAGTAGTTACATGTGTAGTTGATGCAGTAGGTGAAACACTTGGTGGTATTCCAATTGCTTCACTTAACGGAACATTTACTGCAATCAAAGAAATTGGTATCGATTCATTCTGTATAACACCAGATGTATCATCTTATGACTTTAAATCTGGTTATACTGCACCTGTTAATACTCTAAGTGGTGGTTCAAATGTAACATCATCAAGGAACTATTACTTCGATACATTACATACAATGATACCAAGTTTACAATTTAAGAACACAAGGATATATTCAAGTGTTTACATGGCACCAATGCAATCACCAGAAGGATTTGCAAACGGAACAAATCATGTTAAGAAAACTGTAACAGAGTTTGTTACATTAAATGATAATGTCCACTTTGATAGTCCTCATGTTGTTGCTTCTGCAGTTAACGAGTCTGCATACAATGGTGGTTCTAAATCATTTACATGTCAGTTACAATTACAATCATTCAATAGTAACTTATCACCTGTAATTGATGTTGGAACTTTAGGTGCTATTGGTATTATGAACAGATTAAACAACATTGATAGTGCAACAAGTAAGAAAGTTGATGGTGTAACAAATTCATTACCAGACGGAACAGTTTATGTTGCATCTACTGAACCTGAGGGTGATAACAATGCAATGGTATATTGCACAAGAAAAGTAAATCTAAAAACACCTGCAACTGCATTAAGAGTTACAGCAGATTTATTTAAACCTGCAACAACAGATATTAAGTTTATGTATAAGATTCTGAAGAATGATGAATCACAACCATGGGATGATTTAGGTTGGGAGTTCTTCAATACAGATGGTTCTCCAGATTCAACATTAGAATCAGATGCAAGAAACTTTAAAGAATATGATTACTCAGCAGAAGCATTGCCAGAGTTCTCAGCATTCTCAATTAAAGTAGTAGGACAAGGAACAAATACATGTGAGATTCCGTTAGTAGCGGCATTGAGATGTATTGCTTTAGCAACATAGTATGAAAGAGTATGCATCAGTTGAAGGACATTCTAATCTTGCAAGAGATGAAGAGTCGTCTGCAATTGTAAATACAGACATTGAACAATGGAGACTTGCGAAACAAAGAAAATTAAAGTTCCAAGCCCAAGCAAATGAAATAAATAATTTAAAGAGTGAGGTAGGAGAAATTAAACAAATACTTCATACAATACTAGGAAAGTTAAATGGCTAAAACCGTAGATAATTACAGCACAATAGAAGAATTTAGGCAGAAGTATAACGAACTTGCCGTTGATGTAGGTGAAGTTGTTGGATTAAGACCTGCTCTAGGTGACAATCTTGTCGATGCGGTTAACGCAGTCGAAGACAAAGCATTCTATTTCGGAAAATACAGATATACTGCAACTGCAAACCAACAAACATTTACAGGTGCAGATGCAAATGGTAATGTTCTTAAATACAAAGGAAACAGAGTTCAAGTATTTAAGAATGGTGTATTATTAGAAGAACAAAATGACTGGCAGGTCGGTGGACTTGCAGGTGCTTTCTATTATAACATACAATTGATATCTCCGGCAACCGCTGGTGATTTAATTCAAATCTATGCATACACAGGTTCTTTTGAAGGAACTGCTACATCTACTGCAATACTTTCATTCTTTACAGAAACACTACAGAATACTATCTATAATACCAATGCAAATGGTGTTATACTTCAAGGAGACAATTCAACTCCTACAGTAACCTTAGAAGGAGGTTACAATCTACAACTTGCAGGCAGAACATTCGCCGAAGATGACATTACACTTACAACAGGTAAAACATTAACTGCACCAATTATTACAGACGGAACTGCAACATTACAGAGTGGTTCTATTTCAGGTCTTGTTAATGTAACTGCATCAGGAGAATTAGAGGGTGGTTCACTAGACATCAATGGTGTTGCAGACATAACAGGCAATACAACATTAGGTGCAAACTTAGATGTTCAAGGTAATACTGCATTAACAGGTAATTTAACAGTTAATGGTAATGCAACATTAGGTGATGCAGTTGGTGACCAGATAACAGTTAATGGTTCTCTTAATAGTAATTTGATACCATCAACAAACAATGCAAGTGATTTAGGTTCTTCATCAAAGAAATGGAATAATCTATATGCAACAACAATTACTGCAACAACTTTAAGTGGTGCATTAACAGGAAATGTAACTGGTAATGTAACAGGAAATGTTACTGGAGACCTAACAGGAAATGTAACAGGTAATGTAAGTGGAACTTCAGGCAGTATTTCAAATCACGCTTTATCAGGTTTAAGTGATGTTAATTATACAACAACTCCAGCTGCTGGGCAAGTCTTGGCATGGGATAATGCGAATCAGTATTGGGAACCTGTCAATCCTACAAACACTACAGATTCAGTTTCAGAGGGTTCAAATAACTACTACTTCACAGATACAAGAGTGAATGCAATCATCAACGCAGAAGCAGGTCTATCTAAGTCATATAGTGCAAATACAGGAGACCCTTTAGATGGAGATATAAATATTAGTGTTAACACTTCAGAAGGAATCAAAATCGATGGTGATAATGTGGTGATGGACAAAACAATTGTATCAACTGCACCAAGTGGAGTTGGGTCGACATCATCAGGTCATCTATGGTTTGTAGTCTAAATTATGTCAGACGAAATATATGTAAATACTGGTGGGACATTTCAGCAGCCATTTAATGATAGGCAACCTAGTAATGCCCAACAACCATATATTGCAAATGCTCAACAACCTTACATAGCAAACGCACAATCTCCGTTTACATATCAGAATAGGTCACCAGGAACTTATAGAAATCCTACAAACGCACAATCACCATACATTGCGAATGCTCAACAACCGTATCCGTATATAGCAAACAGTCAGACTCCTTATATTGCTAATGCACAACAACCTTATCCATATATTGCAAATGGTCAGAATCCATATCAGGCATCAGCAAGACAACCTTTTACATATAGAAGTCCAGTAAATGGCCAACAACCATATATTGCAAATGCAAGACAACCTGGAACATATAATGCTAGATATCCTGCAAATGCTCAACAACCTTATATTGCGAATGCAAGGCAACCGTCTACATATCAAAACAGAGCAACACCTAACGCACAACAACCTAGTAATGGTCAACAACCGTTTACATACAATGCTAGATATCCTGCGGCGTATAGACACCCATTTACATATAATGCAAGAACACCTGCGTCTTCTCAAACTCCTGTAATATATGATGTATTCGGAGGTGCTCAGTCTCCTTCTCATAATATAGAAACAACAACTGATGTGTCAAGTCCAATGGCACCATATTCACAACCTGCAACATTTAATCATTCGACTGTTGGTATGAATTCGTCTAATTGGTGGGGTTCAAATTCACCACATATGAAAAATTCACCACATTCATGGTTTAGTCCATCAAATCCACATTACCCAAGTAATCCTATGGCTACTGGTGGTTTAGCTAACTATGCTTGGCAAACTTCACAAACCCAAAATTTCAGTTACAGTCATGGTCAATGTTGGGCTTACTTTGAGATTGGTTTTCGAACTGACGAAACAGCAACTCATCCTAATGGACATATTCGTTATACAT
>MDTG01340167.1_pt1 | contig 14175 bp, 8 predicted proteins | sample 811421 | NCBI WGS metagenome assembly MDTG01 (sample SAMN05326645, study PRJNA326480) | marine metagenome | isolation source: seawater | place: Pacific Ocean: South East | collected 2011 | reverse complement strand
GTGGTATTAGCACCGTCTGAGAAAGAACCGTTGAATGCGAACCACTCGACTTCTCTTGCTACTTTTTCCATTGCTTTTTCCATTTGGAAAGCAAATTCATCTGCCACTGGGCTACCACCAAATAAAGCCAATTTGTCACCAGCAGTTGTTGTTCCATCTCCATCGGAGGCGTTAGCAATGTTTGCTGATAAATCAAATGGGTTTTGATTTTGGGTAGATGCCAAAGCTGTGTATGTCATTTGTACACCCTTGTGGAAAATCTGAGTTACATAAGTGTATGCAGCTCTGTCTCTTCCAAGAAATTCTGTAGGTGTAGAACCTTCTTGTCCTTTGGTTGGTTCTGTAGAAATTTTAGCATTATCTTCTACTTGGACTTGCCAAAATGTAGAGTTTAATGTTTTTCCTCCATTTAAACCACCAACTGCAGAAAGTAAAGGTGTTCTTTGACCACCAACTTTAAACAATTCACCAGTGAAGTTATTAATGTTTTGTGCATAAATCGTACTGTTTGTTAACGATATTTCTGCCATTTTTATCTTCTCCTATAAATTATTACTTGTCTTTTTGTAAAGTTTCCATCATTCGCAATTTTGCATTAATAGAATCTTTAGGTTTAGTATTGGAATCTTTTACGAAGTTTAGAAACTCTTGACCTACGTCAACAGGTTCTGCGTTTACACCAATTTTATTTAGTTGCTCTACTCGAGACTGAGCTTCAACTACATTGTTGTTTACTTCAGGAGTTGCACTAGGTTGTTCAGAACTACTAACTTCTCCAAACTCTTGAGAAACAAACTCCTTAATTGCATCTACAGAAACATCACCATCATAGAGTTTCGTAACAGCTTTACCGATACCTTTGTCAGCACTAAGTCCTAATGAACCTAAAGCATTATTCATAGCATCTGCTTTGAACTGTTTGTTCTCAGCCTTGAGCTTTTTATATTCTTCTCTAAGTTGTTTGATACCATCTGTAGATTCGTCTACAACTTCTGTAGCATCAATTTGTGTATTTTCTTCCATAATTTTCTCCATCTTCTCTAGCATATAAAATCCCATAACAATAATCGCTAGGTAATTAAAGGGATTGTACACAAGGGTTTACGAATGACAGACAACACACCTTGGTAGTGTTGCCGAATACGACCCTATATTTTGTGTGCCGAACTCGTCAGGCACTACATGTAGTATACTAGTATTCTTCTAAGCCTGCAACTGCTCCACCTTGAGTTTTTCTAGCACCAGTTTGTAATGAACTCAAAGATGCTTGTTGAGCTAATATACTTTGTTGTTGGCGTGCTGCAGCAGGGTCTTGAAATACATCTGATTGCAAAACATCTTGTAATGTAATAGGTGTAGTTCTTGATTGTTGTCTGCTTAATCTATTTAAAGTAGCTATCTTATCTGCACTTCTAGCAAACAATCTTGATGAACCTTCTTGTGTAATACCTGCTTGTAATAATCTTTGAGCCTGTTGTGTATTTAAATCTAAGTTTCTTAAAGCAGCTTCTGCTCCTAGTTCTGCTTGACTTATTTGATTTGTAAGAATAGATACTGACATATCAGGGTCAAGACCTGCAACTAAAACTGCATTATCATTCATATCAATACCAAAGTTAGCAGAGTAATATGATTTAATTTCATCTGCTATTGGGTTATCTATGAATGCTTGTCTTGTTCTTTCTACTCTAGTTCTAAACTCAGGTACAGATACATCTCCTGCTATTAGTTCACCAAACTTTCCAGCAGCGTCAAACACAGTAGGATTTAAACCATTCTCAAGAAACACTCTGAAGTATCCCTCTCTAGTTTGTTCATACTGTGTCTCTGTCATTCTTACAGAACCATCGTCTCTTTTAATTCCAGGATAAAACTCTGCATATTCTGCTGACGCTCTGACAGCACCTATAGCAAATGTAGCATTACCTGTTTCAACGTAACTATCTGTATATGTTTGTAGCAGTGAACCTTTACCTGCTAACCATGGCACAATGTCTTCTATCTGTGCAGGTGTAACAACTTCTTCAGGTGTTTCTAGTGCATCTTTTTTTCCATAGTCACTAAATATACCTTCTAATTTATCAAAGAAATCTTCATTACTTGTAACACCTTCTACATTTAAACCATCAATAGTTTTGTTTAAAGATGCGAAATCTTCTGTATATCCAGCAGTATTTATAAGTCTATCTGCTTCAGTTCTATCTACATCATAAAATGTATCTAAGTCTGCTCTATATATTCTAACCATTAGTAAAGCCCCGTTACTGTACCGCTTTGAATAACTTGACTAAGCCCTTGACCTTTTAATCCTGCTGCCATTTTATTTAATGCACCTTCGTCATTGACAGATAAGAAATGCGCACGGGCTAGTTTAGCTACTTTAGTTGGGTCGTCTTCTTGTAACAATCCGTAGAGAAAATCTTTGTCTCTACCGTTTTCATCAAAGTTTCCTTCTTTTGATAAGACAGGACGTAAAGATGCTAAAGCAATATTGTAGCTTTTGCCTTTATATCTTTCGGCTACATTAGCATCCCATATATCTTGTAACTGTGCGTCTAGTATTGCTTCTCCGCCTCTTATCCCATAAACATTTGATAATGACTTGACATCATCGCTAGTAAATCCATTTCCTAAATCAGGTCCTAATTTCTGTAATATCTTTTGATTTACTTTATTCATATTTGCTTTGCTGACTGATGCAGATGCTTGATTGTCTTTTATAAACTGTGTTAGTTCAGGGTCTCTATAACCAGGTAGTTCAGGAAACGCTAACAACCTAAATTGTTCTTTTAACATAGTGCTGTCATAGTCACCTGTTAATCTCTTAAAATATAGATGGTCTGTTATATCTTCATCTAAGTCAACCAGTCCATACTGTGACATCAATGAACTAACTTCTAACATAGCTTTGTCTTCTAAGTTTCTAAGTGTTGCATTAGAACCGCTATCTGTACCAAGAGCTATAGCTTTAAAGTATGTAAGTTGGTCACCAGTTAAAGCATTTATAATATTACTTCTTACAGCATAATCACTGTAACTTAATGTCTTACCTTCAAATAAAGATTCAAGATATATATTTAAAACAGAGTATGTACCACCTATCTCTTCTCCTAGCTGGTTAACTGCACCATCTTCTTCTAGTGTAAGCAAGAATGGATTTTTTACAGCTTCTGCTTTTATTTCTGATATAAATAAATCTATTGGGTTTGTATCAGCAAGACTTGCATCTACTTGTTCTAATCCACCAAAAAATACAGAGCTTTTAAGTAGTTCTTCAGGTGATTCGCTTTGAAAGTTTTGACCATCAAACAACGTCTCAGATGTATAGAAAGTATATAAATCTTCTTCTATTAAAGGTATCTTAAAAAAATAATAGTATTGATTGTTAGCTCTTCTAACAAAGTCTGCTGTTGGTGTTACAACTAGTTCTACATCTGTTTCAGGTTGCTCTCTTTCAGGTGGTTGTGTATAAATAAATCCTGCAGTAATAGCAAGGTCAGGACTATCAAAATCTCGTGCTTGTCCTTCTTCATTATAAAATATCATTACCCACCTAGCTTTGCTTTTTGTTTACCTAGTTCTGCCACAAAATCTATAATAGTTCTATCTACTTCATCATAGTTACTTCTTTGTGGCTGTGGTAGATTGTCCATATCAAAACCTAATTCTTGACCAAGTATTATTTGTACTTGTCTTTTAGTTTCAGGATTATCAGAACCCTCTACTTTATTAATCATTGCAGCTATTTTATCTACTGCTTTATTAAATCTACTTACTTCTCTTTGAGAATAGCCTGTAGCTCTACGCTCCATACCTAATGCGCCTTCTTCCATAACGGTTGGTTCTTCAGGAGGTGTTACCACTGTACCACCTGTGTCAACCTCAGGTATATCGATTTGATATAATTCTTCTGCTGCTGACCTAAATCCTGTTTTCCAATATTCTGATTCAAAACTTTGGTCTTTAATTCCATAAACATCTTTATTATACACACTCCAGTTCTCATATCCTTTATTACTATTAGCAACTATTATTGCTGCAATAGCAGAGTTCATAGGGTCTTTAAGCAAATCAGGCATATCTCCTGGCTCAACATCTTTAAATATATCAGTATATTCGTTATTAACTACTGTTGTATCTCCTGATGCTGACCTATCTTTATACCAAAATCTATTTATTTGAAAAGGACCGAAAGATAATTCTTGCTTACCATCTTTATCTACCAATGTAGATTGACCTGTTCCTATGTTTTCCCCTTGTTCATTCTCAGCATAAGCAATAGCAACTAATGTAGCTAAGTCAGAAAAGTTTTTAGACGGGTCTTTTTCTAATGTCATACCTGCATTCTTTAAAGTAGTTGCAGCAGTTATTAACATTGCAGCTAATTCAAGAGGTGTCATTATGTAGGCGCTCCTTGTTGTAACGTATTCAATCCTCTGTTAGCTGCTAATAATTGTCCTGTTGCTCTATCAAAAGAATTTTGTTTATCTATAAAATCTAACTCAGGTTGTATTAAGTTTTGTACTGCAGTTCCTAATCTTTGTTGGAACATAATACTTTGTCTCTCTGCCGAACCAGCACCAAATGCAGCAAGTTCACCTACTACTTTTGCTTCTTGTTCAAACAAATCAGGATACATTAGTTTTAATTCATCATCACTTAAGTTAGGATTTCTTTCTTTAAGTTTTCTAACTTCTGCTGAAGCTGATATAGAAGCAGAACCTGCAGCTATACTAGCCATCTCTGCTTCTTTTCTAAGACGAGATACATCTTTAGCAACATCTGCAGATACTTTGTTAACTAATGATGTAGCATTTTTAATGTTATCTAATGTAATTGTTCCTGCTGGAAAGTATTGTTGTAATGTATTTAACATTAAGTAACCTGCAGTAGCTTCTTCAAACTCAGGTATTTCTACAAGTACATCTGATAATCTTCTTTCATCTGCAGTAGCTACATCTTTATCTAGCTCTGCAAATAAAAAGTCTGCGACTTCTCTGTTTCTTTCTGCATCCCAAGCAAACTTTGTAAGATTCATTGTGTCACCATATCCTAAGAAATCTAATAACGAACCTGCTACTTCAGGTATAGGAGGTACACGACCTTCTCTGTTGTGTTCTGCCATAGCTTCTTCTACTGCACCTTTTGTAGCAGCATCAAATACTTCAGGTTCAAAAGAACTTCTTAGATATCCTGCACGTATTAATTTATCTTGTAATTGACCTACGTATGTCTCAGGAACTCCTGAACCTCCAAATAAAGAATCTGACATATCAGGTAAGTACACAGGAAAAGAACCATATTGGTCATCTCCTTTTTGTCTTTCTCTATATCCTAATGGGTATCCTCTATTTTGAAATCCTAAAAATTTAACATCAGGTGCTACTTCAATAAGGAATTGTATTACTTCTTCTTCTCCCATTGCTCCAACGTCAATAGCATCTACATTTAGTTCTCCTTTGTCTTTCATAGTCATTCCTGGTATCTGACCTATGTTTATACCATTTTCTATAATAGATTGAACTTGTTCAGCAGACAATGCTTCTACATCAGGTGTTATTACTTGTGAACCAAGATTTGGTCCAAATGCTGCTCCTCCTCCTACAACTTCTTCTTGTTGTGTTGGTACTTCATCAGTGTAAGTAATCTTGTCTTGTGCTTCTCTAGCTACTGAAACAGGACTTGCATCAGGGTCTAATCCTAATAATCCTGCTAAAAATCCTGGAGTATATTCAAAATCAGCTCCCCACTCTCCATACCCTGGTAAATCTGTTAAAGGTATAGATACTCCTGATACGTTAAAGCTAATATTTCCAGCAGTATCTATATTAAATTTTAATCTTTGTATATTTCCTTTTACTAATTCAGAATATACAGGTACTTCAGGTTCTGTTAAACCATACTTTTCATAAAATGTGCCTGATTGTTTCCTAGAAAAAAATTCTATTATTGCTTCTCTTACTCGTAAACCAGTACTATGTCCTTGGGATGCCATTATAAATTAACTCCTTCTTCAATTAGTTTAATCAAATCTTCCTCAATTTGCTTGCTTAGAATATCTTGCCATACATAGTAAAACTCAGGATATTTTGTGTAAAGGTCTTCAGCATGTTTTCTAAACTCTTCTCTAACATAAAATGCTGTAAGTCTTTTAGGACTAACTCTTGGACTACCTGCTTGTATTTTTAATATTTTTTCAAAATTATCATAAGATTCAAAATATATTTTAAGTGCTTTAGCAACATCGTTATCTTTCATGTCATCTCTGTTAGCACCTTCTCTTAACTGTCTAAGTACATTATCCATATCTGTAGGTCCTGGTGTTCTAGGCTGTATGTCATATCCAGGAAATACTTCACGTAATGCTTCATTAAATCTATATAACATTTCATTTCTGACTTTCTTACTAGCAATATAGTTATCTGACATTGGGTCAGTTAGTTCTCTACGTTTTTTTTCCATAGCTAATCTACCTGCTGCCATATTATATAAAGCTGCCCATTCATTTAATTGCAAATCATATCTAGCTATTCCATCACCTAGTGCATCTACAGTAAAAGACTGTATCCAAGCAACATAACTAAATTCATCTAATGGACTATCAGGTTGAAAATAATATGCTGCATCAGGTAAGTCTTGAAAAAATTGTTCGTTAGCTTGTGCTAATCCTGGTTCTGTATATGGAGTACGTCTTACTTCTTTTGACTTTGATATAAGTAATGCTGTTGGATTATAACCAAATAACTGTGCAAACCTTTGGTCAGCTTCTACTTGGTCACCACCATATTCTCTAAGTATTTGATAATATGCAGTAGCCAATACATTCATAGCAAAGTATCTACCATCAGGGTCAAGTCCTGACTTAACTAATTCTTCAGGGTTCATGTATAGTTCTCCACCAGGCATAACTTCTTTTTCCCATCTGTAGCTACCACCTGTAAGAAATGTACCTTGTACACCACCACGAATTATTGTCATAACAAATGCTTCTTGTTTAACATTTTGTATTGCCATCTTTAGTTTTTCATCACTGGATAAATCTAAATGACCTGCTAATAGTTTTGCTTTCATTAAATCTTTTTGTGTATTTAAATACTGACGTTGCCATGATTCAGGAGCTTTTTTAGATAGTCCAGCAAATTTTCTAATCCATGACGGTATAAGATAACTTGATACAGATTCAGGCGCACCAAATGGAAACACTGTTTTATAAATAGCTGAGTTTTCTTTTAAGTTAGGTAGCATAGCATCTACTGCTATCTGTACTGCAGGACCAACACCAGGTATAATACCTCCAGCTACAATGTTAGCTGACGATGTAAAACCTACAGTTCTCATTCTTGTAGTCTCATCTGTTATGTTTTCTCCACCAAAGAATTGACCTTTTTGAAAATAGTTATTCATAATTTTGTCAACAATAGGAATTACAAATACTTCTTCGTTTGTTAGTGGGTCTGTATAAATAAAACTATCACCACTATTGTTAGGGTCTGATTCTTTTAATGAATCAACTGTTATCTGCATCTTACGTGCTTTAGTAGGATTGTTTCTTAATAACCTTGTCCATGTATTTACAATTTCTTTATGAACTTCTGCGAATGGAAATAGTAATGCTGTAGCTTCAGAAAACTGTGAACGTTTATTTAAGTCATACAATAGTTCTTGTACATCGTTTAAAGCAATAGCTTTAGACATTTCATCAAACTTATCTAGGTCTCTAATGTTTACACCACCTATAGTTGGAGTAGTATTCTCAAGTTGTTTAAGTATTTTTTTATCTACCCTTGCAACTCTAGCTTGTTTTATAACTTCTTGTAATGCTTCTGCATTAAGTGTGTAAGCAGACTGACCTACTCTTTGATAATAAAATTGTTTAAAAGCTGGTGACCTAGATAGTTTATTTGTTGGACTTGACATTAATATATCAAACCATGTGTTTACTAAGTTATTGTAACTTGAACCAACACCAGGTCTCTTGTCTATATTTCTTGATACTTTGACTACTGAAGGTCCATCTTCTACAAGTCTTCCTAAATTTTCTGTAAGTATGTCATATTGTTTACGTGAACCCTTACTTCCAATAGGAACTTTAACTCCAACAAATTCACCTGCATCATTTAAGCTACCAAATTTTACTTCACCTGTAGCTATTCCTTCTATCAAATCATTTGCTTTTGAACCATGTGTATCTATGTCATAATACATTCTAAGTGGTAAACCGTTAGGGTCTTTTGCATTGTTGTAAACTACACCTTTTGGTATCTCTATTTTTTTACCATTTACTTCAATATATTTTTTAAATTCACCACCAGTTTTTTCTATAATTCTTGCTTGCAAAGATTCTAAAAATTCTAATGTTCTATCTTTATCAATAGTAATTTGTCTTTTAGCTGCAATAGTTTTGGCATCAGCTTCTTCTGCCCATGCTCTATATTGTTTTACTAACTGGTCATCAGCAGTTCCATCTACTAATGCTGCAGCTAATTCATCTAATGTTTGATATCTACCTTTACCTTTACCTGAAATTATCCTAGCTACTTCAACAGCCATGCTGTCATCACTAAGTAGTTGTAGTTCTGTAGCCCAACCCTGTGCATATCTTCTTCTAGCAGCAGTATCATTAATAACACTATCTCTTCTAAATACATCAAAATATCTATCTATGCTGTCTGCTTTTCTAATAAGTATTCCACCACTACCTTTTGACATACCTTGTTTAAATAACAATGCTTCTGCAAAATCATTACCAATAATATCAGTAGCTGCTTTTCTATTCATTACATAAGCAATGTGTGAAATAGGATGTGTATATACATTAGACAAATCTGCAGCAAACATTCTAAGTTGTTCTTCTGATATAACCCTGACTGTCCAAGCTACTCTTAAAAGCTGAAAAGGTTTCCATACTTGAGTTACTGAGTTATTAGCAATACGGACTAACGCTGAGTTAATTAACTTGTTTGCGTCTTTATCATACTTATAAAATATTTTTGCTAAGTTTTTTGTTACAGCATTTGCTGCTATGTTCCCAGCACCAAACGCCTCTTGTACCATCTTTGGGTCATCTAATAAGTTAAATACATCTTGTATAGTTTCATCAAACTGCCCAGCAAACTTCTTACCTGTAATACGTTCATACTCATCTAATAATTCTTTTCTAGCTTTTTTCTGCATACGCTCAATAGTTTTACGTACATTTTTACCTCCACCTATTGTTGTATTATCTAATGTAGGATATTTCCAACCAGCAATATATGAAGCAAACTCATCGTTTGTTTTTGCTAACTTTGCTAAATCGTCTGTATATCCTGGACTACTTAACAACTGTGGTAAGTCTATACGAGCTGGACCAAGTTTATGTAATCCTGTCATTTGATATAAAGTATTTCTAAATGTACCTAACACTCTATATGTTTCATTCATATCAGGAAGAGGTATATTACCTGTTAACATCTCTGACATTAATTGTGCAGTAGGTTGTGCAAACTCTACATCTCCATCAAATACATTTGTAATAAATTCTTCTATGTCATCTCTACTAGCTTTAGTAGTTAGGTTTGACAACTCATCAATATTTAATTGAGTTTGTGTTGCATCAATTATCTGTTGACCTGCTTTAGAACTTTTGCTTCCACTAAATCCAACATCTATTACATCATCACCAACTAATGACACCCAGTATCTTCTTGATTCACGTATTTCTGCAATGAACTTTTGTATACCTCCTGAAAACTCTTTAAACATACCTCTTGATGCCATCATTTTTTCTAGCTCACCAAGTAGACCTTTGTCTGCAGTATCACTTGTACCTAATAAAATATTATAAAACTCTTCTGTTTGTTGTAGCTTAGATGTTCTTCTACCGTCCATATTGATGTTATTAATTTTTTTATTTGATGCAGCTAATCTTTCAAACAATTCTTTTTTCTTATCAGCAGTAAAAGGAAGACTATCAATAACTTTTTCTAATTCTTTAAATCCTCTAATAGTAGAATGTGTAGTTATGTAAGATGGTGCGTTTTCTTTAAACAACTTGTACATTTTATTGTCAGCAGCTTTTCTTGTTACAACTGCACCAATACCAAGAAAATCTCCCATGTCTGAAAAATCTATTCGACCACCATCATTAACAAGTTTATTATTTCTATTAACTGTTTTACCTACACCACGTGATAAGTGACCTCTAAAGGTATATGAGTATGGGTCTAATCTTTTAGTAATATTACCTGACCTAACATTTGCTGCTATAATGTCTCCTACTGTATCTGCAGAGTTAGCTTTTAATATTGCATCTATACTTGCAGGGTCCAAATCAGGCATAAGTTTTCTTATATCCATGTAGGTCAATCCACCTTTTTGTACATTGGTATGTATAAACTCATAGATTTGTCTACCAGTGCTATTGTGCCATTCTTCAAATCTAGTTTTATTTAAAGAAGGTCTAAGTACTTTAGACAAACCTGAAGCGTTTTTTGCACGTTCAATATCATTAAGTCTGCCTTTCCTAGCACCACTAACATAAATATTTATAGCTTCTTCGTAGTCATCAAATGCTTTATAGTATTCATCTGTACCACCTTTACCTGCTTTTATTAATGCATCTTTAGCGTCATGTAATTTTTGTATCATTGCAGGTGCATCACCGTTGTAAGCTGCTGCATGCACTGCTTCGTGTTCTAATATAAAGTCTACATAATCTTCAAAGTCTTTTATTCCATCTTGGTCTATACCTTTTCTACCAACACCAAATTTAACTTTTTGTTGTGGTCCTACAGATGCTACAGTTTTACTTATTTCTTCTCTGTCAATAAGAATTTTTATACTATCGCCATCATCTATACGATTAAATGTTCTGCCTGCAAGTCCACGTAATTCACCTTTTTCATTTCTTATTTTATTTAATCCTGACCTAGTTACGTGTTTACCATCTTTGCTAAATATTAAAGCTTTTGATTTACCACCTTCTCGTGCAAGTTTATTTAATTCATCTATTGTATATACGCTATCAGTCAGTACATTATCTCCAACATCTACATATCTAATTCCTTTTCTTAATTTATCGCCTTCTTTAATTTTTACAGCTTGATAAATATCAGCACCAGTACTTCTAGCAGTTAACCATCCATTCATCTTGTTTCCTGTAGTAAATGTTTTACCTGCTTTAGTTAACTTCGTAACCCAAGCACCTGCTAAGTTTGCAGGGTCAAGACCTAATGTAACTACACCGTCTATAAGTCCTGATACTTTTCTATATCTTTCTGTACCAGGTTCTGCAAAGTTCATAGCCATAATACGACCAGGGCTAATAACTTGTCCTCTATAAGTATTACGTTCTACTCTTTCACGTTCTAGTGCAGTTATAGGTGTACCAAGTTGTTCTTGAATAACAGCTTCTATTGCTTGTAATTGTGAAGGGTCTTTAATAGTTGATGCTATTTGTTTATAAATCTCTGTATCTCTAGCTAATGTAGAATTGCCAAAGTATCCTCTACCAAGGTTTACTTTTTCTCCTTTGGCAAGTTTACGTATTGCCTCACCAGCAACTGTAGGTCCTAATTGTGCCTTAGCTGCTTTGTATCTTTCTTGAAAGTCTTCATCACCTGATAAAACACCTACTATGTTATCTCCAGCTCCAGGTGCTATAAAGTTAAGTAGAGTAGTTAAGTTAGCCCACTGTGGAGATAAACCACCATCTATAGCTGCTCTAGCTGTAGCTTGATATGGTCTTTTAATTAATGCTTCTGCTAAAGAATCTAAACCAACAAACAAAGAACGTACTGAGCCTCTACCTACGGATTTAAACTTTTCTAATAACTTAGATGATTCTTCTTGTTCTATTTCAATCTGTCTTTGTACTAATGCAGATATTTCAGGAGATTCTTCTGTAAAACCTAATAGTGCAGAACCTACCATTACATCTCGTGATAGAACATTTCCAAACTTATTAACTATACCTTCAAGGTTTATACCTATTTCAGGCTTGGATTCTATTTGAGATTTGACTGCGTTGTATTGATTTTGTTTAGCTTTTTGTTCTTCAATCCTAGCTAACTCTAAATCGGGTGGTTCGTAACCGTATATAGCCATTATGCTTTATATCTTATTAAAGCACTCGCTTCTTCACTACCTCCCAGTATGTCATTTATTGAAGCTAGTATTGCATTAGTTCTGTCTATATTCACAGGATTATTTGGCATGTATCCTTCTACCTGTGGTAATTCATCAACTGGATTAACTTGACTTTCTGTTGCTCTAAATGCACTAGGTGGGGGAGATTGTGAAACAGTAGGCTCTTCTACTGGTGCTGCTGTTGGTACAGCAGGTGTTTCATCTAAACTTATAGGTCCTCCACGTAACATTGATTCACGTTCAGCAGAACCTTCACCTCTTTGCATATCAACACCAAATGCTTTTTTATTAGAACCTCGTGTCATTATCATCCTCCACCCATATCATTTGCAATCTTCCATATCCTGGTACATACATTATTGTTAAACCATCCATATTCTCCCACTCTGATTTGTCTTCTAATTGGTCATTTAAATACAATTCAGCTACTTCTGTTTTATCTATATCCCAATCTTCACCCATAATAACTTGATGAAACCTACTGTTAATTCTATCAAAATCTTCCATTATGCACCTCCTTGTAATAAACTCATAACATCTTGTGGCGATGGTGGAGGTCCTCCTTGTTGTGGAGCTGCTCCTGCCATTTGTGCTAGCAAAGCTTCTTGTTGATTTGGTTGTGGTTCTTCTGCTGTAAAATATTTTTTTAATATACTTCCAATGTTATTAGGACTTGTATATATCTCTACTAATGCCATAGATGCTTTTGCATTACCTTGACTAGCTTGTGCTAATAAAGAATCAAACATAACACTTTCTGCTTTGTCTTTGGTAATACTTTCGTTAATAGACTGAAGATTATCTAAACCATCCATTTCACGTTGCATAGTTTCTTTGTCTATAATACCAGCTTGAAATAGCTGTAGTCCTGTAATAACTTTACCTGCTTCATCAAATGTAGCCATAGCACCATATTTACGTCTTGTCAGGTAATTACCATCAATATCTGTAGAAGGTGTGTAGTTCTCTGCAAATGCTGAACCACGTAATGTACCAACTAATGGTTTACGTTTACTTAAAGATAACTCATCAAACTCTAATCTTTTGTAATCTATTTCTTGTATAGCGTTTTGTAAAACTTTATGATATTCATTTACCATTGCACCTATACCAGCTTGTAGTTCTTCTAGTCCTCTACCTGTAACAAAGCTGTTAGGAGATATAGAATCGTCTTGCACTGGATAACCTGCAACAGTTCTTAAATGTCTTTCTATTCTACCTACTGATTCAAACAACTGATACGGTAGGTTATTGACTGGTTTTATTACTTGTGAACCTGGAGATAGATAGTTTATAGCATTTCTACCTTTTCTGTATTGTCCTGATTCAATTTCACCAACTACGTTAGTTTCTGTAAATACTGCATCTTCCATAGCAATTACTGACATTACGTTAATTTTTGCCATAGCAGCCATTAAACCAATAACTTGGTCAAATTGTCCTTGTATTTGGTCAAAAGAATATCTTTTAGCACATACAAAGGATGGACCTGATTGTAATGGGTTAGGTACAAAATCTACAATTTTATTAGATGCAACGTGTACAATGTATGTTCCTTCAGGATTTATGTATTCTACAATAACTTCACCATTGTCATTAGAGTTTTCCCATGAACCTTCTTGACCATAGTTTGTATATATACCTGTAGTAAAACCGTATGGTTCTTGTACTTCATCACCTTTTTCAGCAAAGTAACTTTTAAGTTCAGGATACATTCTTACTAATACATCAGCAGGTATGCTTCTAATTGTTACAAGCTCTTCTGCCATTTGATTAGCTCCTTGATAACCTGGGAATGTTGTATATGGGTCACGTAATTCTGCTACTGGATACACATTGCCCTGTGGGTCAGTCTTACTTGTAATAACCCAAACAGCAAAACCGTATCCTGGTAACCATCTAGCTACTTGTGGTAACTGTAAATCTAATTTTTGGAACTGGTCATAAGATGTAACTATGCGTTCTAGCTTATCTTTTTTCTTTTTATTTCTTTCACTATCTCTAGGGTTTGTGATATGTACATCTAATGCTGGTACTCTACCAATT
>MDTG01053974.1_pt1 | contig 14176 bp, 13 predicted proteins | sample 811421 | NCBI WGS metagenome assembly MDTG01 (sample SAMN05326645, study PRJNA326480) | marine metagenome | isolation source: seawater | place: Pacific Ocean: South East | collected 2011 | reverse complement strand
CCACAGCAGACGCAAGCACCACAGCAAGAAGCACCACAGCAGACGCAAGCACCACAGCAGACGCAAGCACCACAGCAGACGCAGACGTGGTGGTAATCCAGCCTTTTTACTTCCCGCGGTTCTTTTAGCTGCTCAAAAATTAGTTCAAAAACATGATTTAGGAAGTAGTAGCCGAAAAAGTAGGCGAAATAGTAGAAGAAACAGAAGACGGTAAAAAATAAAATATTTTTTATATATATAAATGGTTCAACAATCGGATAATGCTGAAGTACAAGATGTACCTTCTGAAAATAATGCAATTGAAGAACACGGCATGACAGGAGGGCGCCGCCGGAAGCACCACCACAAGAAGCACCACAGCAAGAAACACCACCACAAGAAGCACCACAGCAAGAAACACCACAGCAAGAAGCACCACAAGAAGCACCACAGCAAAAAGCACCACAAGAAGCACCACAGCAGACGCCACCACAGCAGGCGTAGGCGTGGCGGAAATCCCGCGTGGGCGGTTCCTGCCGTATTATTGGCTGCTCAAAAATTAGTTCAACACAATGGTTTCGGTTTTTAAATATATCCTTTAATATAATGAGCGATATATTTAAGAAAAACATCAAAGAGTGGGTATCCTTAGATAATGAATTACGACTTTTAAATGAACACGTAAAAGAACTTCGTGATAAACGTAATTCTATTAATGAAGATATTATTCGTTATGTAGAAACCAATCAATTAAACACTTCTACTATACAATTATCAGATGGTTCTTTAAAATTTGCTATGCAAAAAATATACGCACCTTTAACTTATACGTTTTTACAAGAAAAATTAAAAAATATCCTTCCAGAAAATGAAGTTAAAAAAATTATTGAATATATTAAACAAAATAGAAATACTACACCATCAACTGCTATTAAACGTTCAATAGATTAAAATATTCTAATAGTTTATAAAATATGAATACATTATGGTATACACGAGATATAATACCTACTTATAGAGGACTCTGTATAACCAGTATTAAAACCCACGACAACATTACAATGCTAGAACAAAATGATTTTATATACGGTACTTATAGAATTACCAAACCGGGTGTTTATGTTTTAAAAGAAGATATTGTTTTTCATCCCAATCCTAATAATGATTTTAAACCTACAATTCAACAACTAAATGAAAATATCTACCCGTCTAACCCAATCGTTTAGGATTTTTTGCTGCTATTACTATAGAATGTTCAGATGTTACATTAGATTTAAATGGTTATAGTTTATCACAATCTACTGTACATAATGCAAAACAAAGATTTTTTGCCTTAATAGAATTAGCAAATAGTCCTTTTATTCCAAATACCGGACCGGCTAATTTTGGTAAAACCATTCAATGTGCTTTTAACCTAATTATTAAAAATGGTACATTAGGATTATCAAGTCATCATGGCATACACGGAAACAATAATGATCATATTTTAATCAAAGACATTACCTTTAAAGATTTTGAGGTTGCTGCAATTTCCTTAAACGGAGGCAAACATCTTTATATAAACAAGTGCTCTATAAAAGCAAATAATACAAACATAACTTCCAATGCCATGTTATCGCAATCTATATTTGCAATACCTTTTCTAAAAACCATTAAAGAAAAGTATCCACATGCTTTTTTACAAACAAAATTAGGTAAAAAAACAATAGACCATATATTAACACTATTAGAACAAGAAATAGACTCTTTTTTTAACTCCATGCCATATGATGGAATATTTGGTAATCCTTCTGGGTTACTAGACGGAAATTGCTATGGTATAGTATTAAATTCGTCCGGACCTGTAATTGGTGCATTTAAAGATTATTCTCCTACAAATGATACAAATTGTTATATTGTAATAGAAAATACGACTATTGAAAACATAACTTCAAGTGGTATGGAAATACCAGGCTATGGAAAAAATAAAAACCATTCTATTGGAAGCTATGGTAAAGATCAACTCGTAGGTCCCTTAGGAGATATTATACAATTTGATAATGTATTAGATGAGGAAGGTTATTATATTGGTAATATGGTAACCGATATGCAACTTATTATTAATAAATACGGGAAAATCAAACAAGAGTTAGGGTCCAGTAATGTTCCAGAATCTATAATCCAATCCATAGAATCGTGTAACCAATCTATACCCGATATTATGTTAGATGAAGGTTATTATATTATACCTAATCGAGACGCCATGGGTCATCATATGAAAGGGAATATGGGAATTTTTATATCCCAAGGTTCCTATGCAATGATAAAAGACAACACGATTACCCATATAGAAAATAATGGAACAGGAAGTAATCCATCTTGTGAGAGTAGCGGTATTTTACTGTCTGGTACTAATCATATAGCAATGATGAATAATAGAATTAATACTATAGTTTCTGGTAAAGGTGATGCTGAAAAGGTTCGCTACAAACTAGAAAATAAAAATATTATTGTAATGTAATGAATCATTTAAGTATACCATCAGGATTACATTTATCAAATCGTGATATACAAACACCGCAATCAACGCAATTCACCGTACACGATACCATATACAGTGAAAAACTTTTTAATAATTTGCTTAATAAACAAGCGTCATCTGTTAAAGGTCGTTGTACTAGAAAGAAAAAAGCGAATACAAGAAATTCAACCAAAAAAGCAAAATAAAGTATTATTTAAACATTTGAACTTTTAGTTCTATTTCCACCACGCATATTAATAAACTGTTTTTGCTCTGGCGTTACGCAGTAAACACCTCCATAACCACTTATTTGACTTGCGCAAGTAGGGCTTGTTTTAGTGTTTGCAAACATAGCTAAACTACTATTTCCACTATCATTTGGAGTATACGTATTATCATTTCCACCTAAAGTATTTTTATCGGTTTCTTTTTCTTGATGTAACCAACTATATTGATTACCACCATTAGAATTATAGTTTAGCGGTCCACTGACCGGATTGCTCGTCATACCTTCATACCGATTATTCATGGGTCTAATGCATCCACATAACATATATCCTCCTGCGATAAATCCGACCAGTAAGCATATTATAACGATTTCAATACGACATTTTGAACCAAATATACTAATTTCATTCATATTATATAATGATTATAGATAAAATTATTCTAAATCACTGATAATATACTTTGTCTATCTTCTTTGAAAAATAACGCCATATTCATGGAATAATCGCCTATGAATACGTGATTTACATAAAATCCTCCTTTATCCGTGATCAAATGATACAATGGTTTATGGGTATATCTATAGGGTTCTGCACAATCCATTAAATTAAAACTAGTTTTTATGCGTTTATCTAGTATTTGTATGTTTGTGCCACCTGTAATACTATGACCATTTATGTTAACCGTCCTTACTTTCATATGTGTTGGTAATATTTCTACTTTTCCGCAAACTTTTACATTAGGATATAAAATATCATCTACATCTATAGTAGAAATAGTCTTATAAGTACCATTTTGCATTTTTATAGGCGTATCTATTAAACCACCGTTCATGTGTCTATGAATATCATAATTCGACATAGTATCTTTTTGATATCTATTATAGATCCATTGTTTTAAATAACTACAATCTTCTATGGTTAAATCATCATAATCGCAAAATATGGTATCGTTTATATGTATTTGTTTAGATGCAGTTGTTATACACCAAATATCCTTGTTTTCATAATTCGGTATAAAAATAGACTTTTTACTATTTTCTACTTTTATATATTTACCCTCTTCATAGACAACGTGTTTACCTGATACTATAATATCTTTGTAATTATACATATCTACATTTTTACTAGTTAATTTCATAATGCTTGTAACACACCCGTCTCGCTGTAAACGATCTCCTATAGACAACCGATATATACTTTTTATTGAACCATCTGCCATAACTAGCATGGTATGTTTATCAAAACATAATGCAGGATCTATACTCATAATTAAACTCATACCAAAATCAGTAAATCCCTGGACTACATAAGCTACAACTGTATTAATAGTCATAAATCGTTTAACAGCATTCGTCATATTACTAAACAAAGTATTATTAGTATCTATATTAATGGATAATAGGTTTGTTAAACTGCTTAATAATGTTGTTATAGAATCCACTATTTTTTCTATAGATTCTAATACATCTTTTAACGTATCTGCCACGCCCACTAATACAAGAACCATTTCATCTAATATCGTTTTTATGGGATCTACCATCAATCTACCTAAAAAACTCAAGGACTGTGTTGCACATTTTTTTGCGTTTGTTTCTATATACGCTAAGTCTTTTCCATCGGCGGGCGGATTAATTACACTAGCAAATGGTATATACAATGGTTTGCAGTTAATAGGATTAACTTCAGCATTCCATTGTTGTTTTAGTCCAGCGAGATGATTTAATATATAGAAATATACATTTATACCTATTAGTACAATAGATATACATAAAGCTAAAATGATATCTCCTCCATAGTTTTGTAGATATCCTCGTTTTTCATATATTTTATTTATTTGTTCAGGTACCGACATATAATACATAGAGGGAAATTAAAATCATTTATAAAACCATTCATCTTCCCAATCCCAAAATATTTGATCATCTATTATAATTCTATGATCACTTGTTATTAAACAAATTAACACTTCTGAACTTTTATTTGTTAACGTAGATCTTTCATAATCCTTTACCTTTACATACTGACCTTTGTTTTTATCTAATACTAAATGCTCACCTGTTACGTAAATTGATCGTTTATTACTTTCTATTTTATAGAATTTATTTTTTATATCTCCTTTACAATCTACATTATGTAATTTCATAGTACCTTCTACTCTACTACCATTCACTATTATGTCTCCTAATTCTATATCCTTTATATATTTTTCTGTATTATCTTCCATTGTAATAAGCGTATCCGGATGAAAACATAATGCATTATCTAAAGATTCTGCAGTCATTGTTACGCCTTGTGACATGTATTGCAATACCGATGCAATGGAAGACGTTCTGTAAATAGCATCTAATAAATTATCTATTATCCCGGAAAACATGGTAGTCACTCCACCCACGGAATCAAACATCGACCCAAAAGAACTTGAATTTGTACTCGTTAAATCCGTGGCAAACCCTTGTAAATCTGCTACTGTACCTATAATAGTTGTTATAAGTACTTTAATAACACTTAAACTTGCTTCAACTGGTTCTAAAGCATATTTCATTATATCACCAGACATATTTTTCATACACCCAATCATATTTTCTTCGGGATCAACTCCTTTAATACTTTGAGAAAAAGGCATGTATGCTGGATTACATTTATATACATCCCAATTATCACGTATGTTATTTGTATTCATAACAGTGATACCAAATGCAAACATTAATAAATATATTATAATAATTAGTATTGAATATATTATGTCATCTGGTTTCATAATATATTATTAAGTGATTATTATTTTTAACATTTTACTATTTTTAACAAAGTGATAGTATAACATCACCTAAATTCGTATTATCATAAATATCATCGTGATTTATTTTTGGTAATCCTTCTCCTTGCAATATTATTTTATTATTCTTTATATTGGTTGCTACTACTTTTTTTAATCCTAATACTGGTATCTTATAATGATTATCCTTATATTGATCTCGTGATAATGTTATATGGACATTATTATTTCTATCTATGATAATATCTCTATCACTACATTTACACGTTATTTCTAATAAATATCCTTGTATATTGTATTCTAATTTTGTGTGCCATAATGGTATATACAAAGTCTCATCTTTAATCGGTAAAACGTATATTTTTTGTTCCCACATGTCTTTAAAAGAACATTCTAACTCTATTTCAATTGTTTTTCTACGTATCATATCTTTTACTTTTGTTAATATTTCATCTGGTATATGTAACAAGTCTTTTTGTTGATACAATAGAGAATGTATAAGTATTAATCGTCTTCTAGAACAGTTTTCTACTATAGTATCTATATTTGTATTCACCTTTTTATACAACAGTTCTACAATTTGTTCTGAATCTTTTACATAGTAACTAAGATAGTTTGATAATAATGTACGATAATCCATTTTCTGTGGTTTTATTTGCTTTTCCTTACATACTGCATGATACGCTTCATGGATTTCTTGAAATTGCTTATTTGCATTAGGGGATTTATTTTTATCAGGATGATATCTTAATGCTAATATATGATATTTATGCTTTAATTGTTTCTCGCTAAGTGTATAAATGTCTTGCTTACGTATACCCAAAAAGTTACACGCTTTTGTTATCTCCATGTACGTGATGTAATATATAATAAATAATCTTCTCTAAATGATAAATAGGTCTATAATTATTATTGTATAATTGAAAAAACTCATTTACATATTCTATAACAGAAATATCTATTACCATATTTGATTTAATATAATTAGACAACAATTTCCACAATAGTAATGAAATATCTACATCATATATTAAAATATCATATAAAAGCTCTCTTACTACTTTATAATTAATATTAGGATATTCGTCTAAATAATCATATAATGATTTACATAATTTATCACTATAAGGTATTGTTGGAAATCCAGACTTGTATGATTTTAAATTTTCCAATGATAGTTTTGTATTGACTTTATTTCCTATGTTTTTATAACATAACGTAGAAGACAATTTAGGACTTGATATTATGTTAAAATATTTATAAATATTATTAGGTATAAAAGAGATGTGATCAGTTATTAAAATAAATTTAACCTGATAGTATCTAGCATCTTGAATATAACTATAAAATACTTTTAATAAATCAGGATTTATTTTATGATAATTTTTACATACTATCACCTGTAAATAATTGTATTGTTGAATAATATGTATAATATGTGTATAAATTTCATGCCATGTTTGTTTTGCGTTGCAACCTAATTGTTCCATATCTATTTCATAATGAATATCACTAATTCGTATATAATAAATAGCATCTTTACTTATAGTTATAGTAATTTTTTTATCATATTTTAATTGTGAACTACTAAATAGAGATAAATAATATAATACACTGGAATATTTACCCGAACCAGATGGTCCATACACTATTATATCTTGGATAGTTGTAAATGGAATAATGGGTTTACTACGTAATTTACTTTTTTTATAATTATTCACATAATCTTGTAAATCTCCGTCATTAAATTTCATATAGTATACACTATTAATGCTTATTTAAACTATTACTTAAACATATTGCTTAGATTTTATTTAGTTTATGTTATATACTATAGCAATACCTATTAATGAATTTAATATAGGTAATGTATTATTTAAAGACCATACAACTAATAAAATTATTCCTGATAGCACTTTTTGTAAATTAATGTATTCTACCAGTGACTGTCATATATCTGGGATACCAATATGTATCAATTTTTTTGAATATAATACAAATACTAAATACAAATTTATCATTCATAAAGAAAAATCAAAAAATGCTATGGAACAAATACAACGTATTGAGGAAAATATATTAAATTTGTATAATAAAAATATATATAATAAAAAACCTGTCTATAAATTAACCAATCAAATACTCAGAGGTATTATTAAACTAAGTAACGAATCAACTAATAGTAATCTTTTTATTATAAAAATAATAGGAATTTGGGAATCCAATAGGGAATATGGTCTAACCTATAGAATTACTAACCATCTGTAATAAACAATTCACTGTTAACATATAAAACTAGTACTAACATAAAATTTACTACAGTTAATATAGCATTAAGAGATGCTTGTTGAGTACTATACAATTTTGACATTTTAGTAAATACAGGATTTGTACTACCTTTAGCCATTTCCTTTACATCTTTTTTTTTCCTAATAAAATTACCAACTACCATTAACAGTTGTGCTACTACTATCCACATATACGCTGAACTTACACTGTAAAAAGTCGGCGGCATTTTATTCTTATTAATTTCCTCGTAAAAATTAATATAGATATCAAACACCCACCCAGTCAATACGATCATCACGATTAACGTACGAAAGTGAAATAATTTTTTTATAAAACCCATTATACCGCCACCACTAGTCGTCATAGTACTTGCTGTCATTTCAAATTGAACTAACAATAGTCCTAGCATACAAGCAAAAATGATGCACATGGATAAAAAATAAGCATTCTTAAATACTATATTCACTACGAGTGCTAGAATTGCTATTCCTGCTAATACTTGTATAAAATAAATAGTATCATTGGATTCATTTTGCGCCATATATATATAAAATATAATCTATTTTTATAATAATGAGTTATTTTAGTAAAAATGTACAACAACCTTTAATTAAAAACCAAAAACAGTATCAAGTTCGCGAACATCTTGTTTGTATCCAATCTGAAGATAGAGATACGCTTAAATGGCCTAATAGTGCCCTATTTGAGTTTGATTTGCCCATCGAATACAAAAATGTATGCGGTATTCGTATCGTAGATATACAAATACCTAGTACATTTTATACATTTACTCACCGTCGGCAAAATACCAAACTTCTTATTCAATACAGCGGAGTCACCTATACCATTACAATTGATGAAGGTACCTATTCCGCTCAAGATATTTCTACTGAACTAACCGTTAAAATTAACGCCGTACTTCCAAGCACGGTTACTGTATTAGTAAAACATAATTCCATTAACAAAAAAATATACTTTTTTTCTAATGTCTCTATCGCTATAGATTTTACGGTAGATCCTTATTGTAATGTAGATACGGTTGATGTAAGTAACTGCCCTGTATGTCCTATACCTCCAGGACATTATGCAAGAAGCAACCGACCTACCAACTATGTGAGAAATACCATGGCCAATAAGAATTATTCCGATGATTCATGTAGTCCAACCGACTGTGTAGATACGACCGGCGAACAAAGATACAATGAAATATATTCTGACGCTTATGTAATTAAACATGGACCCACTGCATATGATAAAAAAAGCGAATGGGGATTAGGTAACTTTATAGGATTTAAAAAAGAACTATATATAAGCGAACCTGCTGTAAATAGTGATTTTGCGTGGATTAACGAAGGCGATTTAACTAATATACTACCAGGTGATATTACACCTACTCATGTAGTTAAAGGTGCTCAAACCATAAATATATGTGATTTTGATAACATTTATATGGAATTAGACAAATATAACTGCTTAGACGAACTAGAACCGTACAGCTATAATACAAACGCGGCTAATCAAATAAAATATGCGTATTATAAAGGTAAAAAGGTTCCCATCTGCTGCGAAAATCAACAACCTAATAAAACCTATAACGGAAAACACAATTCTGCAATTGCAGTTATACCTGTAGGCGGGAATGCAACGTATCAACCGGGCGACAGTATGATTAGTGGGACTTATGATAGTATGCCTCCTGTTCCCAGAATTAAAAAATTCAAGGTGAAATTTCGCTGGCATGACGGTGATCTCGTTGATTTTAATAACTGCAACGTAAATTTTGTAATGCAGGTCATGGAACTAATCAATGAATTTAATCAACCTCCTAGTATTACCAACTTAAATTCTTTAGTATTTTAATTAATATAGTATAGTATCATATGTTCTATAGTATATTACCTGATTCTATTATAGCTCTAATATACAGTTACGACAATACATATCACGAAATTTTCAAAGTATGCAAAAAACAACTTTACGTATATGGATTTACGACGCGGTTAAATAAACTTATGTATAGCCCATGCCTCAAACAGCGACAACTTGTTGGTGTTTATAGACTTTCTTTTTCTAATTCTTAGTACCTAACTTATCATATATGTCAGGGAAACGATCCTCTGCATAATATTTCTTTCGTAAATACGTATAGAACTCTTTCTTTATTATTGTACTATCAAATTGGGTACGGGTTAATGTAGTTACGGCGTATTGACCCATAAATCCTTCATTACTATATGTAAACTGTTCCAACTCTGTTAATGATTTATTTTTGTCACGTACCTTACTAGAACAACCATATATTCCTATATCTATGTAAAAATCTTCTACACTCGGCATATTCATTATGCCCAAATACGATTCCTTTTGTTCTTTTTTACTAGAAAATTTATTACGACAAACACATAACCAAATTGGATATATACTATACTTATCATTCACAAAATCTAATACTGACTGCATCTTTGATAAGGGTACTACTATATCCTGGATTTCTATATTATTAACGTTCAAAATCCCTTTCATAATCGGATGCGTTACTATGTTTTTATCCGATGCGTGGTTTACAAACGGATTAATAAGTCTACATAGTTTATTATCTCCTATGATATGCTTTAATAACCAAAAAGAACCCCGATCATGTCGGAAATAATAATCTAATAAATTCATGGTACATATATTTTTACCCGCATCTACATTTTTGGCTATCTCTTGGTAATAATAACCATCATACCATGTAACCGGATGTATAATTGGATACATTAAAGTATCCGTAAATACTCCTTTTATAATTACGGTTTTCGTGTTACTATAAATAATTCCTTCTATAAAATCATCCCCTCTTGTATCATTTAGTAGTTTCTCTGTTTCCTCTTGAAGTTTTGAATAATCCTCTAAACAAATACACTCTAATTTTACATTTGGTTTCACTTGTACAATACTCATAACTACATCTACCAGGGTACCTAATGTACCATATGAAAAAGGTAATGCATGAAATAATTCAGGATCTAAATCCTCGGTTACCTTTCTAATTTCACCGTTACCTAGTACAACTGTATACTCTACACATTGTTGGTAAAACAAACCATAATGCACCGAAGAAGACTCTAAACCTGCGCCAACTATCAATCCACCTACGGTTAAACTTTTAAATTCCGGAACTACAGGCAACGCATATCCTAATGGATATAAATAATTCATCAGTTTTCCCATGGTTATCATGGCACCTACACGAACCGTTTTCGTTTTTGTATTTAATTCTATAATATCATCAAACGGATTATGCACACTAATACAATGCTGCTTGTACGTTGCGGTGGTTCGTATCGTCATTGCTTCTTCGTTACTTCGTTTTAATACAATTTTCGCTTTCGCATTCTTATATTGTTCGGCAAACTTCTCCACATTGTGGAGATGCCCCTTATGTAGTATACTGGTGTCTAAATAACTTTTCTTATCAAAAATAGTCATAAAGCGTTGTCGTTTATGTAAAAAAAATAAAAATATTTGAAATACGCAGATATAAAAATGAAATACGGTTACCATAGCTTCGTCATACATATATCTAATTCCCTATAATTAATATGGACTTGTAACTTATTGATTGTAATACTCAACTACTTTTTTAAGAGAACATTTTTCATAATCCTCTTTAAATCCTTTTAATGATTTAAAACTGGGTTTCGTCATTGTCGCTGTTTTATAATAAATATATGCACCATATTTACCCGACCGTATAGACATGTCCTTGGTAATCTCGCGAACTATAGCTTTATTTACCGACAACACTGAATTTACAACTACATCATACGTTATATCACACTCCGCTACAGTGTCCAAAGTTTTTAACGATCTCTTTTGATCTCCCCACTCTACATACAAACCATATTTGCCCTTTTTTAAATACAAGGGACTTCCTTGATATTCACCCAATTCACGTCCCACGGTATCTTTTACTTCTAGTATGTCTTCCAACGACAATGTACCTGCTTTCAAGGCCTCCATGTCCAAATCCTTTTTCACGGCCTTAAACGATATATCCTTTTTATCTCCGGTTGGACTATACTTGAGTACCGGACCATACTTGCCTATAATATACGTATGATACTCATCTATCGCTATACTCACCTTGTCTGTTACCAAATCTCTTGAAGCGGTTTGTATATCCTGATAACACTCTCTACACAACTCATACCATATCTCTTCGGCTTTTGCAATCTTATCCAAACGATCTTCCATTTGTTTCGTATATCCATACTCAAACAAATCAGGGAAATGCTTTATCAAAAACTCTACCACCAAATATCCTGTTGGTTGTACTACTAGTTTACCTTTTTCATTTCCAAACTCCCGCTGTGATATGGTTTCTTCTATGGCGTCCTCTTCTAATACATAATCCGTGCACGAAATGGCTTTTCCTTTTACATTTTCCTTTTTTACATACCCTCGCTCTTGAATCTTATCCAACAAGGAGGAAAAGGTTGAGGGACGACCTATTCCTTTTTGCTCTAAGAGAGAAATCAACTTTGCTTCTGTATAATGCGATTTCAACTCTTTCATGGTGACCTTGCTTTCTACCTTTTTGTATTCTATGGTATTGTTATTTTTTAAAGACAATAAATGATGATAAATAGGATTATCTTCTTCATAACCACCCACAGCCTTCCACCCTGGAAATACTACTTTCTCAGTACTATAACGATATTGATGATCGTCGCTACTAGTAACAATCGCCGTAAGGGATAGATATTGTGCGGTAGCCATGCACGCTTCCATGGTTGTGCGCCAGATAAGTTGATACATTTTCTTTTCTCGTGGTTCCATGGTATCTGCCACTTTTTCGCGGCGGATATCTGTAGGGCGGATCGCTTCGTGGGCTTCTTGAGCGTTTGACTCTTTTTCTTCTTCTTTTTTCTTTTTTGACTTTTTTGATTTTTTGGCGGGTTCCTGTGCTCGTTCGCTTAATTCCATCAAATTTTCACGAACATAGTTCTCGCCATATTTTTCTTTGATACACGGTTCTACCGTTTCTAAAAACTCCTTACTTAATGTTTTACTATCTGTTCTCATATACGTAATATAACCTCCTTCATACAACTTCTGACATATCTTCATGGTATCCTTTGGTGAAATATGCAACACTGAACTCGCTGTCTGTTGCAACATGCTTGTCGTAAATGGTGTAGGTGGGTGTTTTTTTGTTTCTCTTGGTTTCTGGCAACTATATATATGATCAAAATTAACCGATTCTTCTAGAAAGGTCTCCATGGGTTCCTCTGAATCATAATGATGGTTTAATTGAAATGGTAAATTTAAACTTGTAAAGTAGCCAGTTGTATTATACACCTTTTTACCCGGTGATTGCTCAATGTCTTTTTGATTATCATACACTAAACGCAATGCTGGTGTCTGACATCTACCCGCAGACAATCCTTCTTTTGTATGACGAGATATATGTTCCCACAATATGGGACTGATACTATAGCCAACCACAAAATCTAAGATTTGACGTGCTTGTTGTGCGTATATCGTATTTATATTAATTCGGGTTGGATTTTGCACCGCCTGTGTTATGGCCGGTTTTGTAATTTCGTGGAACAAGATACGTTTCGTTGTTTCTACCGACAATCCACACACCTTGCAAATGTGCCACGCTATGGCTTCGCCTTCCCTATCATCGTCTGTCGCCAAAATCACTTCGGTAGCTCGTCCACATTCGGTTATAAGGCGCTGAATCTGTTGTTGCTTTTCTGGCAAATGAACGTATACTGGTCTAAATTGATTTTCAACATCAATACAACGTAGACCGCGAGAGTTATCTAAACCTTGAATATGACCATAACTAGCAATACAGCGATACCCATCGCCTAGATAACTTTCTATTTTTTTGCATTTGGCGGGTGATTCTACAATGACAAGCGTTTTACCCATTTGTCATTGTAATGTTATTAAATTTTTATTTCAATTTAAACAGCACTTTCGGCCGTTACTTCTATGTCTGATATTATAAAAGACCCTTCGGGGAGGGCGCATAGATCGCTCCAACCCGAACAACTTGAATCACTATAATTATATGAATTGCCTGGATTAGGGGAATAACCTTGCCAGAGACTCACAACCACTTTCCATCCAGATTCCATGTCACTTGCTAAACGGCTTAAATTGGCCAATCCAGAACCCTCTCCGGGAGTATTATTTGCAAAATCATATACTATTACTGAATTATCACCTTGTATGTATGTAACGGTCATATTAGTATATTCTCCACCGTCGATATCAAATACTGCTTCAATGTTGAATGGTTGCGACACATCTATTAATGTTGCATCAATAACACCATTTACCCCTTCTACATCATTCCAACAGTCAGGTATTGAGATAAGACCACGTGTAGTAGCATAT
>MDTG01312570.1_pt1 | contig 14177 bp, 12 predicted proteins | sample 811421 | NCBI WGS metagenome assembly MDTG01 (sample SAMN05326645, study PRJNA326480) | marine metagenome | isolation source: seawater | place: Pacific Ocean: South East | collected 2011 | reverse complement strand
CTTCATACCTAAATTAAAGATTTTTTTTGAATTTAAAAGATAATTATTATTAGATTTATTTTTTTTATTACTTAATATATCATCAATCCTTCTAGACGATTTAATTACATTTCCGATACCTAAAGTCTCTGGTGGAAAAGAAGAATTGTTAGTTGTTTTAAATATAAATTTATTAATATCTCTGCCAATTAAACAATAATACAAAGAGCTTATTTGAAAATTTAAATTTGATTGAATAAAACTATGTTCTAAGCCTAAAGAAGAAAAAAAAGTGATTGTCACCTTACAATTTACAAACAATTTTTGATAATTCTTAGTCTTAATTATATTAACGAAAGGATATTTTTTAAGAAAACTTATGTGATTATTATCGCTTGGGTGAGGCTTATAAATAATATCGTAATTGTTATAGTTTTCTAATTTTGTTAATAAAATATCAAGATTATATTTGATACCTGGAAGGTTTAAAGGTTGTCCTATAATAAATATTGTTTTCTCATATTTTTTATCTTTTTTAATTAATTTATTTTTAGAAAATTTTGGCAGTCCTGATATAATTAGATTTGATTTACTATTTTTTTTGAGCGAAATATTTTTAGATAATTCATCAAATAAAAAAATATTATTTGGAATATTTTTTTTAAAGTCACCAAAAGAACCCCAATAATCTTGTATAAACCCGCAATTAATTTTTTTTGCTACTGAGTATTTTAATAAGTGATTTTCAAAAGGATGATTAACTAAGTTACTACTAAAAAGAATAAACTGAATATGCTTATTTATTACAAAATTAAAATACTTATTAGAGTTATGATTATTTAAAAAAATAGTATTTTTATCACGTTTTAAAATATGTTGATGTCTTAAGACTATATGAAATGTTTTAAATTTTGTATTTTTTTTTAATGAATTATAAATTAAGATGTTGTTTTCATAAGCCCCAAAGTCATTTGAAATAATGAATATAAATTTATATTTCACTAAATTTTTTTAAAATTTCTTTTCCACAATCACTACTTTTTTCAGGATGAAACTGCATTGCAAGAATATTATTATCTTTGAAGTAAGCTATATATTTTTTTAATGATGATAAATGGTAGTTTGTATTAATTTTTTTAATATCTTTAGTATCTAATGCGTAGGAATGCGCAAAATAGTAAAAACCAGTTGAGATAAAACTATTATTTGATTTGATTTTTTGCCATCCTATAACTGGTCTATTTTGATTATTTCCACATATATTTGAAATGTCTTTTATTTTGCATTTATAAATTCCCAGTCCCTTGCTACTAATATTTTCTTCACTTTTACTGAATAATAATTGCATACCTAAACAAATAGCTAATGTTGGTATTCTCTCTTCTAGCAATTTTGATAATAAAATTTTCCTGATATTATTATCTTCTATGAACTTTATTGCACTATAGTAATTACCAACACCTGGGAGAACTAATTTACTAGCATTTAAAAGATCCTTTCTTGTTTTTATAACTTTATTCTTAATACCTAAAAAATTCAGAGAATTTGTTATACTTCCAATATTTCCACAATTGTAATTAAGAATAGATAAAGTCATTTTGTTCTAACATTTATACCATTAGATAATAAATGTTTCTTCATTTGATCTATTATTTGGAAGTTATCATAAATTAGTGATGAAAAAGTTACTCCTGAAAAACTTGTATCTTTTGCAACTTTTAGAACTTCATTTTTATCTTTTAACCCTCCGCCTATGAGAAGATTTACGGGAAATTTACCATCAAGATAATTTATAAGATCCCAATCTAGTCCTTTCAATTCACCCTCATTATCGACAGAAGTAATACATATTTCACCACAACCATAATCTATGGCTTTGTTCATATAATCGTATATTTCATAATAAGATCGCTCCCTACCATAATTAAATAATGGCTCCCAAGTTGCATTATTTATTTTTTTAGCCTCAATATTAAGGCAAATGGATTGACTACCGTATTTTTTACTTATTTTTTTTAGTAAATTTGAATTTTTTATACATCCAGTGTTAATTAAGATCTTATCGAAGCCATTATTAAAAAATCTATCACTGTCTGTCAGGCTCTTGATACCCCCTCCACCTATTAATGGTACAAAAACTTTATCTAAATATTTTTTGATATGAATAAAAAGATCCTTACGTTCGTACAAACTTGAGAGACAATCAAGTAAAATAATCTCATCAGGGTTCGATTTAAATATTTTTGGTAAAATTTCATTAATTGTACCAATTTTTTTTAAGCCCTCAAAATTAATACCTTTTATTATAAAATTATTTTTAATATCCAGTCGTGGAATTATTCTAAACATCTATTAATATACAGTTTTTCTAAGTTGCCATTTTGATTTATTTTTTTTCCATAAATGAGGTGATCGGAAATTATTGGATAAATGATCAAAATAATCTTGATTCATAATAGGGTTTTTGAATTTTTTATATATATTTCCAAAAGTTTGTATATCTATAGAGAGATATTGAAATAATTCATTTATAAATCTATTAGGAAATTCTCCATCATATTTTTTAACAAGTGAAATACCCTCAGATCGTGTGATTTCATTATTTCGTATTTCTTGACTAGCATCGTAACTTGCTCTACCAATACCAAATTTTATATATGTGCAAAAATAGTGAAGATCATCTATTTTATCATCAATACTATTATATTTGCTATATGTACCTGGATTTCTAAAAGGGGCTGTTTCGAAATTAGATTTTTCTTTTGAAAAATAATAACAGCTTTGTGGATGCCACTTTAAATAGTACCCTAAATAATGAACATCTATTTTACTTTTATACTCGAATGGCAAATACAACTCTAAATCACTTTTTTTAATTTTAAAATCTTTTATTAATCTCTCTACTTCTACTCCTCCCAAAAAATGTTTTTTAATATTTGATGAGAAATAATTATTTGATCTTTGAGGTCTATTAAATGTCTTAATTGGATTGCCATATTCTGCCTCATTTTCTCCATAAAATACTAATGGAATTTTTTTTAAATCAGCCATTCTGGGACCTATTGATTTCTGACCTAATATAAATGCTTGAAAAGGATGAAACAAATTTTCAATAGATAGTCTTGTAAGTAATCTCTTAATTTTACCATTTGTATTAAAGAAAACATTATCAAAGCCTGTATTGATCCATGAAAAATAATTTCTTAAACCCCAGTCTGTGAATAAATTTGGTGACCAGGTTACGGTAAGTGGGTTCATATTATATTTATATTTTAAAATATAACTGGCGTAAAAACTATCCTTCCCGCCAGATCCAGGAACAATACAGTCGTAATTACCATTTTTTGACCTATGCTTATTACAAAGGTTGATTAATTTATTTTCTCTTTCATTCCAATCTATATTTTTTTTTTTTTCTGCAATAATACAAGCATCACATATGCCTTCATCAGAAAAACCTATTGTATTTTTTTTTGAATCTTTATTATGTAGATACTCAAAATCAGAAGATGGTCTTTGGTTTGAAATAACACATTTTTTACAAAAATGTACATCTGAAGGTAGTCCAAAAAGTGTTTTCAATGAAATATCAACTCTGCTTTCTTAAAGTCATTAATTCTATCAATATCTATAGATCTATTTTTGGGCATAATAAAAAAATGAGAATTGTTATTATAAAAACATTTATTTTTGAGAAGCCATTTAACTTTAGAAAAATAAAAAGCGCCATTTAATTTAAATACTTTTTTTTTATTAATTTTAATTTTATTATCATTAGAAAAAAAAGTGTTTTGGTGGTCTATTTCGAATGCTGAGACAAGTGAGTTTAGTTTCATAGAATTAAATATTCTTAATCCTTTCTTTAAATCACTTATATTTCTTAAAGGGCTAGTTGGCTGAAGCAAAATAATCACATCACTTTGTTTAATTTTAAGGTCGAAGATAATTTTCTGTGCTACTTCAAAAGTTTGAACTTTATCATTAGAAAGGTTATTAGGTCTATCTAGGATATCAATATCATAGTTTTTTCTTAGTTTTGAATTGAAAACTAAGTTATTTGAAGAAAAAATTATTTTACTAAAAATATTTGAACTTAGAGCAAAATTTATAGCTATTTCTGATAAATTACTGTTTGAAAATCGTTTAAAATTTTTGTTTTTTAATCTTTTTGAACCTTTTCTTGCTGGTATTATGCAGTGAAAATCTGTCATTCGCTTAAACTCTTGTTTGCTAAATTTAATGAGCTATGATTCCCTACATCAATCCAAAATTCATTAGTGTTGTAAACACCTATTTTTGATTTTTTTTTAATTAAAATATTTATAAATTGGTTCATATCAAGATATTTAGGACTGGTGATAAATTTTAATGATTTTGAATTAATAATATAAATGCCAGCGTTGATTTCAAATTTCAAGTCTGGTTTTTCATCAATTTTTATAAGTCTATTTTTAATGCTTTTTTTTATAACACCATAGTCTAAATTTTGATCATAATTTATTGTAGCAATTGTCATATCAAATTTATTTTTTTTGTGAAAATCAATAATTTTCTTTAAATTTATCTTTGAAATTACATCGCAATTATAAACAACAAAATCATTTTTTATATTTTGTTTCTTCATATAAAAAAGAGCACCAGCAGTACCTAGCTTTTTTTTTTCTTTAATAAAAATAAATTTATTTAACGAATTTTTATAATTTAAATTTAAATGTTTAACAATCCTTGATCCTAAGAAGTTAATTGTAATATAGAAATTTTTGAAACCTTGAGAATTTAATTCTTCGATAATTATATCGATCATCGGTTTACCATTGATGTTTATTAATGGTTTAGGAGTTTTATTTGTGAGTGGTTTAAGGCGTTTGCCCTCTCCACCAGACATAATAACTACGTCATAATTAGAGCTATAATTATTAAATAACTCTTCATATGAATATAAATTAATAAATTTTTTATTTTTATCTGTTACAGGTAAATGAAGAAGCTTATTAGCAATAAACTTATCTTTAAGTTTATCAAAATTGATATTATTTGATGGTGACATAAAGAAAATATTTTGTTTATTTAAAAAATTTCCAATTTTTTTATTAAGATTAATTTCTTTTAAAATAAATCTTCTAATATCTCCATCTGTTATAATACCTAAGAATTTTTTACTATCATCAACAACAGCAATAGCCCTGATACTATTTTTTTGAATGGCAATAATAGTATCCTTAATTGTACTGTCTTTCGAAATAGAACGATATTTATTTTCAATTTTTTTCATCTAGATAAAATAATTTACAATAACAGTCTTTAAGTTTAGCGATAATAAATCTATCATTTACAATTAAATTATTTTTAATATCAGATTGTTTATAATTTATTTTTTCAATTGAGTATATTCTATATTTTCTTCTTTTAATTAAAATTGTTGCAAATGGACCAGGGTACTTTAATGCTCTAATAAAATTGTATAAATTTGAGAAAGTAATTTTATTTGGCACAAATATTTCATCACCATATATTCTTTTTCTATAGCATTTAGTTATTTTTGAATTATTCTTAAATGAGAATTTTTTTTTCTCAATTGTTTTAAGTGTTAACTTTAAAAGCTTATAGACACTTGATGAAGATTTTATAAATAAACTTAAATAATCATCATTTATACTAATTAAATATTTAATTTGATAAATGATCTTACCACTATCTATTTTTTCATTAATAAAATGGGAAGTTAATCCTGATACTTTTTCACCATTAATTAACTGCCAATTTAAAATTGATCTACCTTTATATTTTGGAAGCAGACTAGAATGAATATTGATTAGAGAATTATTTTTGAAATTATTAATAAATTGAATAGGAAACTTTTTAAGGTAGGAGACTGAAATTAAATAATCACAATTGAATTGTTTTATTTTTTTTAGATTTTTTTTATCAAATTCAATAATCGTAAATTGTGGTATATTTAAATTATTTATCATTTCAATTTTATTTATTTCGTTTTTATTGTTAAAGCATATAAATGAAATATTAAATTTTTTATCATATATTAATTTTTCTAATAAAACTGAGATCCATTCTCTCTTTCCGAAGAGACCTATTCTATATTGGATCATCAATTTTATAATTTTTTTTTGCTTTTTTACCTAAGATCTTATAAAGATCAATTGGTCTAAACCTAGTTTCAGGTCTCTTAATGATTAAGTTATCCTCTTTGAAGAAATTACCTTTATTAATTTTTTGTTTTGCATATATACCTTTACGAACAATTTTTTTATTCGAAATTTCTGTCTTAGTAGTTTTTTTTGTATATTTACCGAGTGCCACAAAAGAATTTTCAATATTTTTTACATAATCACTAAATTCTTTTGGATTAGTGGAACAAATATGGTCTGGTCCAGATAATTTTTTGTTTAAAGTAAGGTGTTTTTCAAAAATTCTTGCTCCCATCGATACTGCTAAAACTGAACTTAATGAACCAATTGTATGGTCAGAAAAGCCAACATCTAAAAAATATTTATCTTTTAAAAATTTTACTGAATTCATATTAGCCTCATCAAGACTAGTTGGATAAGAAGTAGTACAGTGTAATAAAAAAACTTTATTTTTTAGAAATCTCAGCATTTTTAAATTGGGTGATTGTTTTAAATTTTTATTTTTTAATTGAATATTATTATATCCACAATAAATAGTGACAAGAGATTGATTAATTGTATTAACGTCAGCTGTACCTGTAGAAAGAATAATTTTTTTTTTATCTTTAGCTATTTTCCAAAGGAAAGGAACGTTATCAATATCTCCGGAGGATATTTTTAAAGTTTTTAATTTCAAAGTATCTCTTAAAAATTCATAACTATCATTATCAAAAGGTGTAGATAAAAAATCAATTTTTATTTTTTTACAAAAATTAAAGAGATTCATTTGTTCAGAAAAACTTAGTGTATATTTTTCTAACATTTTCATTTGAGTTATATTTTTCTTTGTATTTTTGATTTGATAATTGGCCATTTTTGATGAAGCAGTTACTAAATTTCTAGGAATAAAAGTCTGAGTTTTAATAGCATGTGCACCACATTTCTTTGCAATTCCAATTAATTTTTTTGCTCTTTCTAAAGAACCATTATGGTTAATACCTATTTCAGCAACTATGTAAGGTTTATTAAACATGCATATAGAATTTCTTGTAATGTGTTTTTGGTAAGTCAGTTTTAATTAATTTATCAATAATTTTTTTACTGGCTGGCTTTGAACCGTATAAAGATTTACTATCATTTAAAATTTTATTGTGGCTCCCATTTAAACATTTTTTAATGTGATAAATGATGGTTTTACTATCTAATTTACAATCAATTACAGATTTTGATTTAAGTCTAGATTTCTGTCTATCACCAATATTTATTGAAATTTTTTTCATCGCTGGTGCCTCAATCAAACCACTTGATGAATTTCCAATTATACAAACACTTAATTTCATCATTCCTAAATAATCTTTTTGTCCAAAGTGGGGTATATACCTAAATTTTTTATATTTTTTCACATTGTTATTTATTAATTTAATAATATCTGCATTATCAGGGTCTGAATTAACACCAGTAATAAATATCAAAATATCATCAAATGGTCTAAATGATTTAATGACCTCTTGAAATTCTTCAATAGATTTTGATTTTGATAAAGTGGTAGGATGATAGGTTAAAAGAATAAATTTTTTATTTTCAAAATTATACTTTTTCTGCAAAAAAACCCTATCAGAATAATTTTTATAGAAAATATGGTCGAGTCCAGGAGCACCATAATTAAAAATAAAACTCTTATTTTCACCTAAATTTAAAATTCTTTTTTTATGAATATTATTAGTTACAAAATGTATGTGAGAAAATTTAGATATTGAATGTCTAAAACCTTCATCTATTGCTCCCTCACTTGTTTCCCCGCCATGAATATGAGCGATAAAAACTTTATTTAAATAAGCAGATAAGGCAACAGAAAATATTTCATACCTGTCACCTAAAATTAAAATAATATCAGGCCTTTCCTTTTCAAAGAAGTCATTAAATTTTTTAACTGTGTTACACATTGATGAAATCATATTTTTATTTGCATTACCTTTAACATCAGTTTTTATTTTTACAAATTTAAACCCGTCTTTTTGCACATCTTTATATGTATTATGAAATGACTTAGATAAATGTTGTCCTGTTATTATTAGTTTAAATTTTATATTTCTTTGTTTAAATAATTCTTTAATGATAAAATACATGTGTCCATAATCTGCTCGAGATCCAGAGATTAAAAATATTTTTTTCAAATTAAATTATTTTCTAAATACCATTTGAAGGTTTTTGAAAGGCCTATATCTAAATTAGTAAATTTATTTATATATATTATTTTTCTTAACTTACTCAAATTGGGACACCTTCTACTTGGAGAGTCTTTATATAAATTTCCTTTTACAATTTTATTTTTGGACTTAACTAAAGATTTAATTTTAGATGCTAATTTATATATACTTATTTCTTCTTTATTATTGCCACAGTTAATAATCAAATTAATTTTTCTTGTATTCATAAGTTTTATGATTTGTGAGATACAATCATCAATGTAACAGAATGATCTTGTGTGAGAGTAATTGGGAATCAATATTTTTTTTAAATTCTTTGAATTTAATTTTTTTATTAATTCTGGAATTACATGTGACATTCCCATTCTTGGCCCATAGATATTATGAAATCTAACTATAACATACGGAAGTGAAGATTGAATGAGCAAGTATTCAGAATATATTTTAGATAACATATAACTAGTTCTTGCTTCAAATAAAGAGGGTAATGAAATTATAGATTCCTCTTTAGTTGGTATTTGAATTAGTTTGTGACTTTCACTACCTGCGTATATTTCTGAGGTAGATGAAAAAAAAATTTTTTTTAAATTTTTCTGTTTTTTTGCAAACTTAAAGATGTTTTTTGACATCATAAAGTTCTTCTCAATGACATCAATGGGTGTTTTTTTAACGTTCTTAACACCTACTATTGATGCAAAATGAAAAATATAATGATAATTATTTTTAATAATCTTATTAAGTGATCCTTCATTCAAGATATTTATATTGTAAAAATTAATGTTTTCTTTTTTTAACAAACTCTTAAAATGAACATCTTTTTTTCCTCTATGTAAATTATCAATTAAATGGATGTTGTAATTCTTACTTAGTTCACTTGATAAGTGATATCCTATAAAACCTAGTCCACCGGTAATCAATACATTTTTCTTACCAGTCAAATGAGTAATCTCCGAGCTCTAAATATTTTATATTCGATAAATTTTCTAGCTTTTTAAAATCTAAAGAAGGTGAGAGATTTATAAAGGTCTTTATTTGATAAAAATTAATAATTTTTTTAATGAGATTAAAACTAAATTTTGAGTGGTTAACAGAAAATATGCAATATTCAAATTTATATGTATCTATAAAAAGATCATTTAAATTATTATGATCATTATTTTTAATAAAAGGGTCAAAATAAAAAACATTATATTTTTTCTTTAATTTCTCAAAAAGATATAAAGAAGGTGAGGCTCTAAGGTCACTGACATCATTTTTATATGTTAAACCTAGGATTAAAATTTTTTTTTTTGTTTTTTTTAAGTTCGAGCATATAAGATTAAAAGATGTGTTAACCATAAGATTATTAGTTTTAAAACTATTTTGAACTATTGGAAATTTAGTTTTACTTTTTTTTTTAAAATATTTTTCTGATAATATTCCAAATAGAGGGTCTTTTGTTAAACAATAACCGCCTACGCCTAAACCAACATATCTTATATTTTGATGTGTTGGTCTAACTCTAATACACTCTAAAATTTTATTGAGATTTAAATTATTTTTTATTGCAAATTTATTCCATTCTTCAACAAAGGCTATATTTGTTGCTCTAAATGAATTTTCAATTATTTTTGCAGTTTCACAATCTCTAATATTTTTAAGGTGAAATAAATCAGTATTTTTATCAAGAATAATTTTTAAAAAAAATTCACATTTTTTTTTTGATTTATCATTTAATCCTGAATAAACACGTGGGGTTTGCTTTATAGAGTTATAATAATTATTGCCAGGCATAACCCTTTCATATGAATAAGAAAAATATATATCATTTAAATTCATTGATCTTTTAGATAAAGATTTTTCGAGTTGTGGTAATATTAAATTTTCACTCGTGCCTGTGGGTAAAGTAGTTTCAAATAAAATTAAAGAATTTTTTTTTATATATTCTCCAATTTTATTAGTTAAATCTAATAAGTTTGAAAATTCTAAAAAATATTTTTTTTTACTACTATAATTGAGATCAAAATTTACAGAGACAATTATTACATCAGATAAAAAAATATTATTATAATTTGTTGAAACAGTTATTTTCTTTTTTCTTAAATTTATTTGAAAAGTTTTATCTAGAAATTTATCTTCTGAAGAGATTGGTAATTTTTTTTTTTTATTAATATCGTTTACAATATTATGTCCTTTTGAAGAATTGTTTTCTATTCCAAATACGTGGTTTATTTTTTTTGAATTTGCACAAATAGCTGACATTGCAAGACCAACAAAACCTAAACCAATAACTGATACTTTCATCAAATAAATTTTTTTAATTGATCTTTAGTAATCCAAAAATCGTTATTGTTAGAAGTATAATTAAATCCACTTTTAACTTTAATTCCTCCTTTTATTCTTTTTAAATTATTTTTTCTTGGGGAAATACTAGGAATAATTTTATAATAATCTTTATATTCATATGTGGATATGGAGTCATCTTGTGTAATCATAGTTTCATTTATTTTTTCACCAGGTCGTATACCAATAATTTTAATTTTCGCATTAGGCGCAATAAATCTTGCAAGGTCAAAAATTTTAAGAGAAGGGCATTTTTTTACAAATATTTCCCCACCAATCATATTTTTGAAAGCATAAATTACACATTTTAATGCATCTTCTAAAGTTAAAAAAAATCTCGTCATATTCTTATCTGTTACTGTCAAAACATTTGTATTTTTTTGCTGAAGAAAAAAGGGTATTACAGAACCTCTTGAGTTTACAACATTCCCATATCTAACAACTGAAAATTTACAAGAATTTTTTAAAATGTCAGATTTTAAGACAGTTGATACAAATAGTTTATCAGAGCAAAGTTTGCTAGCTCCATACAAATTTATGGGATTTGCAGCTTTATCAGTAGATAAAGCAACTACTTTTTTTACATTATTTGAAAATGCTGCTTCAATTACATTCATAGCGCCTAAAACATTAGTTTTTATACATTCCTGAGGATTTGTTTCTGCAGTTGGAACAATCTTAGTAGCCGCAGCATGAACTATATAATCTACTCCTTTACATGCGGAATTTAGGCTGTTGAGATCTCTTACATCCCCAAGGACATAAGTAACTAAAGAGGTTTTAATTTCGTTTGACATATTCCATTGCTTCATCTCATCTCTTGAGAATACAACTATTCTTTTAGGCTTAAAATTTTTGATAATATTTTTAATAAAAAATTTACCAAAAGATCCGGTGCCACCAATAACTAAAATAGATTTATTATTGAACATTTATTTTTATATTACTTTATTATGATTACAAATTTCCAATAGCATTTTATCATGTGATACAATTATTACTATCTTATCTTTTAAACTCAATAAAATTGAATTAATAATTTTTTTGTAATATATATCGAGATTATTTGTAGGCTCATCTAAAAATATAATCTCTTTATCTTCATAAATACCTCGTAAAATTGATATGATTTGTTTTTGTCCACCAGAAAGCATTGCCTCAAGATCATGATAATCTTTATTTAAATCATAACCTTTAAAGAGATTTTTTAGATCAAACTTATTTGTCAAATCATTAATTTTTTGTTGATTTGTACTAATAAGGTTTTTGTTTTTTAAAAAATCTAAAGTGATATTATCAATAATATTTGTGTCAAATATTAAATTTTTCTGATCTACATAAGATAATTTCTCAAACCAATGATCATTTTCAAATATGTCTACTTCATTAGAATTAACAAATATTTTACCTTTATTTGGTTTTATCAAACCTAAAAAAATTTTGATAAATGTCGACTTTCCAGAACCAACCTCACCAGATATACCAAGTATATCATTTTGTTTGAGAGCTATGTTTAAATCAGAAAAAAGTGTCTTGCTTTTGTCATAACCGAATTGAATATTTTCTAATCTTAATTCCCTAATTTTTGGAATTTTTTGTTCTTTAATATTAGTATTATCTAAATCTTTTAAGACATTAAAATTAATTTCATCAAAACTTGCAAGGTTGTTTTGAACAGTGCTTAATGAAGAGTAAATAGTATTAAAAGCTGGAAGTAGTCTATAAATTGCTGAGGCATAAATTACGAGAATGTTTACAATTTCGAAATTCGAGTTTTTTGAATTAAAAACAAAAAGCATTAGCAAAATTAAACAAAGAAAAATCAGTAAATCTAAAAAAAATCTAGGTGTTTGGGTCATAACTTGACCAAGGGCAGTGCTGTTTGCCATTTTTTTACTTTTAGAATAAAAATTATTTATTAATTTTTCATAATTTTTATTAATTTTTAGATTTATAAATCCATTTTTTATATCGTTAATGATACTAAATCTTATTTTATTTATTTTTGTGACTACACTTCCATGTGCATATAAATTCTTTTTTAAAAATTGAAATATTAAAACATAAATGGTGACAAAAATTATGTTAATTATTATAAAAACAGAAATATCATATTTTGCTAATATTAATCCTATAAAAAGAAAAAGAAAAAATTTTGAAATAACTAATATAATTGGGTAAACTATTCCAGTGACAATTCTTTGTATGTCCTGTATCACTTCTTTTGTTAATTTGCTTAATGAATATTTAGTTGATTCAATAAAGCTTAACTTAAAAAAATTTTTTAATATTCTTGTAGACAGCTCAGTTCCAAGTAGTTGAATGTAATAAACTTGAAACCAATTATTAAATATATTTAAAACAAAGTGAGTAAATATAACTGCCATAAATGCAATTAAAATAAAAGAATTTTTATAATCATTTAGAGCTGGATATAAATCAAACTTATAATCGATCAGATAATCAAAAATAAAAGATAAAATAATAACAACACCAGTATCAAAAATGGCAATTAAAATAGATAATATTGTAATTATAAATAAACTTGTTTTATATTTGTTGTTAATTAAACTGTATATTTTATAAAGCTTATTTAGCATATCATAAGAGTTTGTGACTATACTTCATTAAGTAGAAATAAAAAAACCGTTTTTAGCAATACACTAAAAACGGTTTTTTTTAAATAATATTAGGATCTTATAGCCCTAAAAATAAGTAGAGATTAGGTTACATCATGCCTGGCATACCACCACCCATGCCACCCATGCCACCCATATCAGGCATTGCAGGTGCAGAGGATTTGTCTTCCGGTTTATCGGTTATCATTGCTTCTGTGGTTGTCAATAATGCAGCGACTGAAACTGCGTCTATTAAGGCAGTTCTAACGACTTTAGTTGGATCAACAATACCAGCTTTAACTAGGTCACAAAATTTACCTGATTGGGCATCAAAACCATGAGAGTTATCTTTGCTCTCTAGAATTTTACCTGCAATAACTGCTCCATCAAAACCAGAATTTTGAGCTATTTGCTTCAAGGGTGCTGAAAGAGCTTTTCTAACAATATCGACTCCGTATCTTTGGTCATCATTATCTACTTTCAGGTTTTTTAATACGCTTGTTGCATAAAGAAGTGCTGTTCCACCACCCGGTAGTATTCCTTCTTCTACTGCAGCTCTAGTTGCATGCATAGCATCTTCAACTCGGTCCTTCTTTTCTTTTACCTCAACTTCAGATGCCCCACCTACTTTAATAACGGCAACACCACCTGCAAGCTTAGCAAGTCTCTCTTGAAGCTTTTCTTTATCATAATCAGAAGTTGTTTCTTCTATCTGCTTTCTAATTTGATCACATCTAGCTTCGATGTCTTTTTTCTTACCTGCTCCACCAACAATTGTCGAGTTTTCTTTATCGACAACAACTCTTTTGGCTTTGCCTAACATATCCATGGTAACTGACTCAAGTTTGATACCTAAATCTTCACTTATAACTTGACCGCCTGTTAGTATTGCGATGTCTTCTAACATTGCTTTTCTTCTATCTCCG
>MDTG01162502.1_pt1 | contig 14177 bp, 18 predicted proteins | sample 811421 | NCBI WGS metagenome assembly MDTG01 (sample SAMN05326645, study PRJNA326480) | marine metagenome | isolation source: seawater | place: Pacific Ocean: South East | collected 2011 | reverse complement strand
TACAATTCAAAAAGAAATATATAGAGCAAACATGAATGCCAATGTAGCACAAGGCATATATCATATCTACCCAAGTCAAACTAATGATGAACAAATCAAGAATGAGACAGAGTTAGGGATGATGTTTGCCTGGACAAACTCATATGACAAAAGCACAAGATTTCAATGTGCTATTGGTGCATATGTTATGGTATGTTACAACGGCATGGTAGCCGGGGACATGATGAATTTTAAAAGAAAGCATACAGGATCAGCTGACTATGATGTTAAAGTACATATGGCGGATCAAATTAAGAATGGTGAAAAGTATTATAAGCGTATCTTAGATGATAAAGAGATGCTTAGACAGACTGACTTATCATTATGCAGTCAAGCTGAGTTAATTGGAAGATTGTTTGTAGAAGAAGATATGCTTGACTCACAGCAAATGACATGTGTTAAGGCAGAACTTAATAAGCCTTCATATGATTACAGTGTAGATTCAGATAAGTCTGCGTGGGCCTTTTATAATCATGTTACGCATGCATTAAAGAAAGCACATCCTAGAGATTGGCTGCAGGACCAACAGAACTTCCATGATTTTATGATGGTGGAATGTGTCAATGCTAATTCATTAGATCCAAATTCTTTTGAATTAAACACTGATAACACTGAGTTAGGTATCTCTATGTCTGATACAGATTTTGCAATTGAGATTGATGAAGATGTAACACATGCTAGATTAGTACAAGATGTTTACATGGGCAGATGACAAACATAATTTTATATTTTGTAGTAGCCGTTTTATGTTTCTATCTTTGTAGTAAAGCAGATATAGGTAAATAACTGGGAGAATAAACCAACCGGTGTCAGAGTTTTTGCATTCTCTGGCACTGGCTCCCTTCCTTTAATATGAAGAAGTTTATAACATTTACAATTGTATGGATTAGTCAACAGCTAGCAATTCCTTTTTGGATAGTTGGGCATATCCATTTATCAATACATAACTACCAGGACCTGTATGAAATATTAAGTAGTATAGGCCTGCATGTTATTGTAGGGATAGGATTTGTTATAGATTACAAACTGAATAAAAAAAATTATGAATTCCCTCCCTCTAAAAAAGAGTAACACATGAACAAAGAAGAAAGAAAAGCAAGACCCGTCTTTACTGGCGTTATAAAATACTTTCCAAAAGCACTAATGGAAATTGCTAGAGTATCTCTAGCCGGAAATAAACAACACCACCCAGATAAACCATTACACTGGGATCGTGAAAAGTCAACAGATGACTTTGATGCATTAGCTAGACATCTAATAGATGCTGGAACTATGGATGATGATGGAATTCGTCATACTGCAAAAGTTGCTTGGCGTGCCCTTGCGTGTCTAGAAAAAGAACTAGAAGCAGCTGATGTATATATTGAACAATACAATAGAAATCGTGATATAAAAGATCATATAACTTCTATAGATATTATAAGTGGAACTGAATCAGCCTATATAAGAGATGAAAAAGTATAATATCTGGTATATACCTTGGGATAAACTAATGGGACCTGATCCTTCTTCACATATAAAATGGATGATTGTTATGGCTGATAACACATCACAAGCAAAAAGATATGGAAGACAAGATGGTTTAGTAACAGAAATATCCTTATTAGGAATTCATCAAAGTGAAGAGCTTAACTAATAGGATCATACCAATTGTACTTAGCTGTTAGTTCTTTACCTTGTTCTATTTTATGTAGAGTAAAAAGTTTTCTGGTTATATCTGTCTCATCCCCTTTTATTTCACAATTAGGTCTATCACTGTGGTTGATGAATCCACCCAGTGGTGTCCTAATGTGATCATCTTCAAAGTCTGGATCGTAAACATGGGTAATACCAATTTCAATACCTGCAGGAATATCTTCTTTAGCAAAGATACCCGCACCATGTATGTCAGAAGGACCTATAGATAGATACTCTGGCAGAGGTCTATAAGTTTTTTTTGTCATTTATTACTTCCAGAATATACTTCCAAATGCTTCATTGGCTGCTGTAGCTCCAGCGTTACCATCATTACCTCCAGTAGTTACATTAAAGCCAATTCCTGACTTAAAAGAAATACCTACAGGTAAAGATATGGTTATTGTACCACCGTTAGCTGCTGCTGGAATAACAAATGACATTATAGATATATCTGCATCAACCGGAGCACTGGCTTTATCAAACAATCTAACCCAAAGAGGTGAACCACTCTGGTTATAAAATGTAAAACCATATACACTACCTCCACCTTTTTTAATAAAAGTGTTATTAGTTGTTGCTGCTGAAATGAATTTATGAACGCTTAATCCTCCAAAACCATATTGGTTTGGCATACTCATATCTTTAGGATACTCTGCATTAATGCTAGATGATTCAAATGTATTATAATTTACTCCCATTTTTTTATTTTTAATTTATTAAATAATTGTTACTGTATCATTAAAGATGTCTACTTGTACTGCTGTACCATCACCGGCTCTAAAAGCTGTATTAGTTCCCGTACCACCTGTATTCCAAGGTGCTCCGTTAAATATTTCAACTTGATTAGTACCTGCTGCATTTTCTTTAAACATTCTGAATGAAGATGCATCACCGTGTGTTTGTGCTACCCAAGTATTAGCTGCACTAAGTGTTACATTATCACCTACTGAATAGTTTTTACCTCCAGCATTAATTGAGTTTATACTTACAACATTTGCATTTCCAGTACTACTCATAGTAACTCTTACTTGTGCACCACTTCCAGCACCTCCAGCAATATTCCAGTTAGCACTTGTACTCCCTTGATAAGAGTTATAACTATTACCACCACTTATTAAGTTTATACCTGTAATTGCACCAGTACCATCAACAGAAGTTACAGTTGCTATAGCATCAGTAGTTGATGTAGCTTGTACCCAAGCATCTCCTACTAACTTAAATGTTACTAATCCATCAGCAGTGTTAGCTGCAATGTTATTTAATAACGTTTGATTTAATCTAATAACACCTGTAGTTGAATAGTTAGAACTTACACCACCTTGTGTTGAACTTGGATTATATGCATGTGCATAATTCCATATAGTATTAGCCATACTTCTAGTAAAACCTCTGAAAGACATATCTATATCGTCTCCATGAAGAATACCAGGAGCACCATTTGATCCTATAGAACTGTTATTGCTTACTCTAGTCCAAGAATCTCCATTTGGAAAATTAATATAAGCTTGAGTTGGAATAACAGTATCAAGTGAATAACGGTTATTAAAGTAATGTATTCCGTTTGTTGGTGAATTACTCGTAGATGCTCTTTGAACTAAATAAGTTTCAACGGCACCTGCTGAATTTGTTATTGATGCAAATATTTTAAAAGCACCTTGATTACAACCGTGACCTGAATTAACTCCTGTTGCAAGTGGTATAGCACTAGTAGCTAAAGGTGCAAAGTTTTTATCTTCTGGTGCTATAGTATATATTAAATCACCTGTAAAGTTTGTACTAGGACTGAATGCAGCATTTAATGTAGCTGCACTAAATATGATTGTTTGTCCTACTTCACAATTATTATCATTTGGTATATTATCTGCAAAAGCATATACTAGGGCTACACCACCTTTATTTACAAAATAAAGTTGGAATGTAGCACCTCCTGCTATACCTCCATATGTACCACCACTTGGTGATATATTTAAAACAGAAGTATTACTTGCTACACCTGTTGAAGCAGCATTAGTTGGTTCAGTAGTCATATTACTTAACATTCTTCCTACTGGTACAAAAGCACCTGTACCTCCACCTACTGTTCCACTACCTAACCATGAAGTTGCGTTTGGTAAAGCAGGACTCTGCCAAGTACCACCCGTTGCACCATTTGTACCTATATTATCATTAGTTGCATATGGTATACGTGAATTGGAAGCAGTTGTAGTTGCAATACTATCTACTTGTAGTTCAAATTTATTTAATATATCAAGTGCTGCTGTTACATTAAATATATATTCTGTTTTACATGTTACATCAGTATCTTTTAATGTGAGTCTAAATGCTAAGATACCTGCTGGTACACTAGAAGAAGCAAATGTAAATCTCCATGGAGCAGGAGCTCCACCAATTTGATCTTTAACAAGTGTAAAGTTAGCTGGTAGTCCAGCATTCCATGTTGCTTGTCCATCTGTAGAATACTCTGCTGTAAGTGTTACATCTGTATAGTTATTATCTGGATCACAGTAATGACCTTCATATAAGTATGTTCCACCAACAACACCACTATATACAGGTGCTACAGAAACAGGACCACATGGATCAGCATAAGTTCTAAAGCTTGGTACATCACATACAGAAGTTACATTATAAGTAACGGTTGCAATATTACTATCACAGAAAGTATCATTAGTTTTCCAAGTAAATGTACCTGTACCAAAGAAGTTAGCAGCTGGTGTAAATGAATACTGACCGGTTGCAGGATCTAAAGTTACTGTTCCATCACCAGCCGGTGGTGGTGTAACTATGCTCCATGTAAGAGTACCTGTACCATCATCTGTAGATGGTAACTGAAGACCAGAAATTGCCGTGTCTTCTTGTGTAGTAAAGTTTGTGTCAGTTGCAACAGGACATATGTTTAATGATTTAATTTCACAACATGCATCCCACCATATAATTTGATTACCTCCACTATCTATACGTAAAATATAGTGAAATTTTACAGCTGTTCCTTGTTGCCAAAAGCCACCAGAAGCTGTACTTGGAATATATGGATTACCATTTACTTGATCTCCTGACCATGTAGTTCTTACACGGGTTGCTGTTCCACCATTTACACCTGTAAATTTTAAAAAGTCTTCTGGTACATCTGGTCTTTCACATACAAATACAAAATAACCTTCATCACCAGTAACTATATTATTAGGTCTTATAGCTCTAAAGGCAGGAGGTGCACTATTAACTTCCATGTAGCCATTATATTTAACTACATCCCAGTTAGCAACTCCACCAGCTACAGGGACATCATCCCATCCTAATTCAGGAACAATGCTTAAAGCACTTCTCCATTTAACTACATTAGCTGCAGCAGGATCTCTTACAAGTACTTGAGTAAGAGTATCATCATTAGCCACAGTATCTAAAAATAATTCTTTTGTTTGTACTAACTGACCATCATTAGTAATCTTAGTAGCGGGAGTGCCATCATTTCCATCTTGAATAAGCAATGAACAACCTAATGTATTTGAGTCAGGAGTCCATAAAGGAATTCTATATACAGCACAAGTCTCACCTACAATTGCTGCAGGGTTATCTTGCCATGCAAAAGTAGTACCATCAGAAATAAGAATCTGATCTACAGTACCAATAGGTAATTCTACTTTATAGTTAGTAGGGTCCCCTTGCCATAGTGAGCCATATGTTAATGCTTCAACCACATCATCATCTTGCCACTTTACTCTACCATCTGCTAAACCAACAAGTACTTTGTTTAGTCCACCTATATTACCAAGTGAATCATAAACAGGACCTTCTAGTTTAAGATTAGAGTTTATAGTTGTTGTCTGAGCTGGAGTACCTGCTGGAACATCTGTACCATGAACAACATCTACATTTGCTGTAAATGTAACACCATCCATAGTTAAGTTAGCATCATCTTCTAGTATACCACCCGGTCCTACTATTACTACACGGTTATCAGTTAAGGCTGTACTTGTGATAGTACCATCAACATAAAGATTACCTGCAATTGAGATTGTATCTCCTATAATGTTTTGAGTCATTATAGAATCCATTAAAGTATCCCATGAACATGTTCCTTCTGGGTCAGTATAAACAGGAATCTTACCTTTCTTACCTGATCCAGGTTGAGTTCTTGTTAGGTTTTCTGTAGCTTGACAAACTAAGTCTCCCCATTTTACTACAAAAGGTTCCATTGTAGGGTTATAAGATGCACCAGTATTTAATTTACTAGTATTATAAAGCTTACCAAACTCAAAATGATCTCTCATTTTGTCTAGCTTAATCTTCTTTTTGTTTCTTCTTAATAGGCCTAAGACCTCTTGTATATAAACACTCATTTTATATTTTTTTAGATTGTATTAATATTTGCATCATAGATCACTATATTAACTGGTGCATTAACATCAGCTCCTGTACCACCTGAAGTTAATAGTTTAGTTCCTACAATAACACTAGTTGTTGTTTTTCCTCTAGTATAACAATGATACTCTCTAGTTACATCCTCAGAAGTTACCACTACCATATAGTTAGTACTACTCATAGCATTAGGCCAAGTTAATGTTGTTGATCCAGTTCCAGTTGCTGATGCAACTAATGTTCCCATCTTTGATCTACCTGGGTTATTCAAAGTAGATGATCCAGTAGTTAATGAACAGAAAGCTGCAGGCATAGCAACGGTTGCACGTTGAATATACCTTTCAAACATTTTTTCAAAAGTAACCTCATAAACTTGATTACCTTCATTATTATTAAAGATTAATGTATCATCATCTATATTTGGTGTAGAACCTGGTGCAGTAGCAGCACACTTAACAACGTTTGTATTTCCATTATATTCTACTTCAACTTTATTATTGTTTGATAACTCAGTTGAATCAATACCACATCCTGCAGTATAACTTGCTCCTGAACCACCCGGCTGACTCCAGTTTCCTGTTGCATCTAAGAAGAACTTTTGGTTACCTGGATCAGAACCAAATGATGGTACATGTCCTACATTAGTTCCTCCAGCAAATACATTTGATGTAAAGTTTAAAGTTCCACCAGATATACTTGCACTTACCGGTGTCCCTGCACTTGTTCCTAAAAGCAAACTAACACCTGTTGCTGGTTGAGATCCTGCTGTTATAGCTGTTACGTGACCTTCTGCACTCAATGATACTGAGGCAGGATATGCATAAGCACCAGAAGACACACCGGATGCATCATGTGTTATTGTTATTATATCTGTGTTGCTAGCTGTTGTACTTATTGGTGCAGTACCTTTAATTTTAAGGGTATCATTATTTCCTATTACTTGAGTAGGTCCACTATCTCCATCAACATTAAAGGTTGTACCAAATGCTGAACCACTAGCTGCTGCAGTTATTCTACCTTTTGCATCAACGGTAATATTTGCATTGGTGTAAGCACCTGCTGTTACTGCTGTGTCAACTAAATCAATAGTTACTTTATCAGTAGCACCGGTTACAGTTGATATATTATTGGTAGTTCCTAATACATTAATAGCATTACCATTTGCAAGAGTTTGATTTGCTCCACTATCACCAGATAAAGTTAAACTAAACCCTGCAGAACAAATTTGTGTTGGAGTTGCTTTATATACATCTTTTGATCCAGTACCTTCTGACCATGGTACAAAATCATCTTTAGTTGGTGTTTTTGTACTTTGAAGTAGAACATAGTTGTCAGCTCCATTGTAGTCTAATTCAAACTGATCTGGATTTGTAGTAGTATTAAGTACTATACCAGGACCAGCACCATAACTTGTTACTCCAGCGTACTGAGGTATATTAAGAACACCTCCAACTAAAGTAGCTGCACCTGATGTACCTGTAGTTGTTAGACTAACAAATGTTGGTGCACTTCCAGCTGTAACACCTGTAACGTGACCTTGTGCATTTGTAATTATTTGTGAAGGATAAGCGTATGTTCCAGCTGTTCCTATATCATCATGATTTATTGTAAGAGTATCTGGAGATGAACTTGCTGTTGCAAGAGCTGTACCACCAACAAAAGTAACTGTGTTACTACTAGCTACTGTTTCTAATCCTCCTGTATCTCCTTGGAATGTCCAACCTGAATATTGTCCAGGTAGACTTCTTATTTGTGTTTTATAAACATTATTATCATCCGCATCTACAAATGCTATAAAATCAGTATCTGCTGGAGCTACTGTAGTTCTTAAAGATATATAGTTATTTGCTCCTAAATAATCTATTCCTATTTTTCTGTTAGGCTCATCTACTGAAATACCTGGATCAGCCAAATAGCTTTGTATTGGTATATTAACTGTAATATTATCTGCTGTTGGCTCAGTAACAATAACTCCTCCACCAATAAAGTCAAAGGACTGTACTTGTGTAGTCAACGGTGGGGATGCAGCTTGAGAAGAAACTGATATAGCGTTTCCACCTCCACCAGATCCATTTGATGCTGCAGTTACAAAACCATATGCATCTACTGTAATGTCAGCATTTGTATAGCTACCTGCAGTTACACCACTTACTGGTACGTCTACTGACATAACACCACTATTAGTAATAGGTGAATTTCCTACAGTTAAATAATTACTAGATACTCCTACTGAAGTAACAGAGCCTATAGTTAAATCATTATCAAAGTAAGATAATTTTAAGTTTGATGCTAATATTTTTGATTGTACTCCTGTTGCTACCTCATCTAAAAATAAATGGAAAGGGTTTTCCATTACACTTATTAATGGTAGCTCAGTAAGATCTAAAACTACATCAATTGCACCACTGCTTGTGATAGGACCACCAGTTGTTACAATACCTTCACCACCTGTTACATCAATACTAGTTACTCCAACACTACCGTCAGCTGCAACAGTTATTTGACCTTGTGCATTTACTTCAATAGTTGCATTAGTATATGTACCTGCTGTTACACCTGTTTGATTAATATCCATAGTAAGTGTTCTTGGAGAAGACATATTACCTGTCAATCCAGTACCACCTAATATTGTTAATACTTGACCATTGCTAACTGTTTGTGCTGAACCTCCGTCTGAGCCTACATCAAATGATTGCATAGTTCCTGCTGATCCGTTTGAAGCTGAAGTCACTCTACCATATTGATCTACACTAATATCTGCATTAGTATAAGAGCCAGCAACCACACCACTATCAGTACTATTTATATTAATTGTATTTCCTGCTGCTGATGTAGTAGTAATAGTTCCTGTTGTACTATTAAAGTTAAGTGTAAAGTTATCAGTAACTATTATACTTCCTCCAGAAGCTGGAGCTGCAGTCCATTGGTATGGGCTTGGTAAATCTTGTATTAAAACTTTCTTAATAGTCTGGTCATCTCCATCACTAAACCAAATGTAGTCTGTTGTTACCGGGGTTGCTGATGCTGCTGTAAGTATAGCATTGTTTGCACCAACATAATCTATGTTTACTGTAGGATCAACTGTTGCTGTTCCTGTTACAGTAATTCCATCTCCTGCTTTAACTTCCGTTACAGTACCTGATCCGGCACCTGAAGCAGCAATTGAAATTGAACTTCCTGAGTCAGTTAAAGTAATATTATTACCAGCTACTAACTTAACTATATCTGTTGTCCCGTCAGTACCAACAAGCTTTATGTCTGCATCTGATCCATTTTGAACTGATGATAAATCATATTTTGTATCAGCTATAGCAGACGGAAGAGTTACCGTCTTAACATTAACAGCTGTTGGGTGTCCAGTAGCATCTTGCGTTACACTATCTATAACTGTGAATGTACCTCCTGCTGAAGGTGAAGCTGTTGAGGTTGTATCAGTTCTACTTGTAGTATCGTGATTAAGTGTTACTGTACTTGCAATATTTACTGTGCCCATTTTAGCACCACCTGCTATATCTACTGTGTTACCATCTGATACTGCAGATGATACACCATTGTCACCAGTTATGTTCCATGAAGACATTGACCCAGTACCATTTGTAGTCCACTCTAAAGTATTACCAGCACCTACTGTAAGAACCTGACCAACAGATCCTGTACCATTAGATGTATCTATAACACCTGGGCTTCCTGCCATGCTTAACCAAGCAACTTTAAATTTCTTATTGTTAAGTAATTCATATTGATTACTACCATCCCAAACTAACTCACTATCTTTTAATGAACAAGTTCCACTATCCCACATAGGTAATACATTTGCAGTATTGCTTCCTGTACATGATACAAATGTTCCTGGTGATACACTAAACTCAATATCAGATCCATTGCTTACAATAGTTACTCCCGTACTTCCAACAAGGCTTACTGTATCTACAGTACCATCTGAACCAGTAAGATTAAGATTGGTTTTACCACCTAGATCAGCATTAGCAAAATCATAAGTTGTATTAGTCCCTGCAGAAATAGCATCTGCAAATTGTTTAGCTGATATAAGAGTTTGTTCTACCTTTGGTAGGTATGCCATCACATTGAGTGTGCTTTCAGCTTTAGTAGATAACACAAAATAATCATCCTTACTTGGTACGTAAGGCATAGGTTGTGTAAATTTTTTCTTTTGGAATAATCCTAATACATCTTGTAGTAATGAGCCCATTGTTTTTTATTTATAAGTACAGTGCAGATAGCTTAATGCTAGTCTGTGCTGAACATGTTATTGTTATATTTCCATCGGTATCATTAAAAGCATCAACTTCAAAAGGTCCTAAAAACCCATCTTCTCCTGCTGATAAACTTAAGACTGCATTTTCCTTCTTTAATGTACCTAATAAAGGATCTACAACTGTAGTAACTACAGGAACTACTGTAGCTGTTATTGCTGATCCACTTGCATTTTCTACATGAAAAAATTGCTCGCCTGTATTAGCTAGCTTGTCTCCACCAGCGTCAGGAGTTACTGTGGCTGGTTTTAAACCTGCCTGTGTTATTTGTTGTGCTGTTAATGTTGCCATGTTTTATTATTTAACTGTTTCTATATCCATTTTTAAAAGCTGCAGACTGAACTGGCTCAGGTGCTCTAGTAGAATCCATATCACACTTGATACCTGCTTTAGCTAGTCTTTGTCTCTTAGCAACCTTTTTTGCATTTCTTTTTTGTAAAGTTTTCTGATACACAGAAGTAGGATTATAATATCCATTCTCTACTTTGCCGTCTCCCATTGGGAATGATATTTTTTTTGCCATGATTTTATTTTTTTCTTTTTTTCATTTTACCTAATGTCAAAGCTAATCTAGCACGTTCTGCTGTCTTTCCACTTCCTTTTGCTTTTTCTCTTAGCCAACTCTTTTTAATATCACCATCAGCCTTAAGTGCTCCAGCTCTTTTAGCTGTAGCTCTTAAAGCACCAGGTTTTTTGATTGCTCCTTTGATCCAGTTCTTTTTCTTAGAAGCTGGTTTTTTCTTAGCAGCCATGTTTCTAGTAATCTCTTTTAGCTGATCTTCTTATATCACCTTTATTACCACCATACTTCATATAGTCTCTCTTAGCAGACATTCTCATATCTCCTTTGTTTCCACCATATTTCATTTTTTTGTCCATCATTCCATCCATGACACCTCCGCCTTTCATGAAACCTTTTAAGCCTCCACCTTTAGCCATTGATTCCATGTTTGCTTTTTGTGGAGTTATATCTCCATCTCCTGCACCATAGGTGAATCCACCTCCTGCTTGCATTTTTTTTGATCCTCCCTTTTTGTAGGACATTCCTGCTTTTTTCATATTATTAGGCATAATTTCTAATTTTTAATTGTTAATATTAATTTGATCCTGTTGATTGTTTTCTATTTTTAATTCCCTTTTCAAGATCTACTTTTCTAGCATATCCTGTATTTTGTAATAAGTCTGGGTCATAAGTTGTTCCTTTAAAGTCTGTATAGATTTTTTTTATTTTATTTGCAGCTTTCTTTACAAAAGGCTTAACAACTTTAGCTATTCCACCTAATTGTTTTTCATCTAAAACACTACCACCTTTAGTATAGCCCATAAGACCACCAGCTTTAGCATAACTATGCATACGTTTTTTATTTCCCATCTTTATTTTTTCTAACTTTTAATTGTTAATATTAATTCTTTTTAATTGTTGTATACTTTTCAAATCCACGTGAACCAAAATAAGCTACGTAAATTGTCACTAGTAATGTTTTTAATAATTCTACCCAACTCTCATCTATATCAAATGCTATATTCAAAGAGTCAAGTATAATATAAAGAGATGTTATTATAGTTAAATAAACTAGAGTCAGTGGTCTTGTATTTTTACTTAACCATGAATCTGATTTCATGTCACTCTCCCAACGCTTACTTACTTCTTGCATTTCAATCATATCTAATTCAAGAAGCTTCATAGCTTTCTCTTTGTCTTCAGCTGGTAATTGTGGGTCATTGTCAATTAAATTTTTAACAACACCTAGTACACCAGCATCTGGTAATACATCACCAACAATACCTAAAATAGAAGGAACCTTGTCAACAAGGAACTTTCCTACTTTAGTATCTTTAAATTTTTTCTTTTTATCACTCATGTCTTAAATTGTTGATGGATAAATTCTTATTTCTAATGGAGTATCTTCTAGCACACTGTCTGCTGCTGGACTACCACTACCGCTTAGTTCATTAGTACATACTGTAAACTGAGTAGCTGTTACTCCAATTATATTAATTACATTAGGATGGTTTTTAAATACTTGCATAGTATTTATTACAACTCTAGGTGTGTCAACTGATGAAGACCATGTTGCTGTATACCTTCCTGCAGATACCCTAGACCATGATAATGTTTTCCCTGTGTCATTATATACTACAACTTGTGAAGGATCATTTGAACCTCCTTGAGATAACTTAACTATAAGTGCTTGGTAAAAATGACTCATGTTTACAACCACTTTTGGACCTCCTGTACCTACAGTAGCAATACCATCACCCCCTTCAATATCTACTGTATCACCATTGCTTACTGTTTGATTAGATCCTGAGTCACCACCAATTAAGAAGTCAGTCATACCACCACCTCCACCTGTTGCATAATTAGGGATATTTAAAACTCCACTAGTTAATGTTGCAGCTCCTGATGTCCCGGTTGTAGTCAAACTTAATCCAGCTCCTGCAGGAACACTTAATGTTATTTCATTTGAACTCTGCCCTACTGTGATATTACTACCCTGTACTAGACTTTTAAAGTTTAGTGTCTCACCAACTTTATCTTTCCATACTCCTGCACCACTACCTACATTAGCTGCTGTATTTGGTTCTCCTTCTGTTGTGATTTCTATAAAGTTATCATCTGCAGAGGTTGCAAAGGTAAGGTTGCTGCTCATTGACTTTAGAGATCTGAAGAACACAGTGCAGGCTTTTGTTGTTGCATCAACCTCAGTCTTTTGATAGACTTGTCCTGTTCCTGCTGGAGGTACTGTAGGGGAATTCTTATAATCACAGCTTGAGCCAGCAACCTTTAAATCTTTTATCTTAATGAGCTTTACACTTTTATAAGGTATAGGTGAAGCCACACCTGTCATATCAGGCTCTTCATTTACACCAAGAACAAGAACATCTTCTGATCCTGCTGTCTCAGCATATACACCACGTCTTATTAAACTCAGTATGTCTGTTAAGATATTCATCTCTTTTTGCTTTTACCACTATATGTGTTATGGGTTCCACCTCCCAGTTTTCTTTTTCCTCCTTTATGGAACTTCTGGATTCTTCCCATTATCATTTGATCTAGCTCACCACCAGTTCTCATTAGAAGTTTTGCCTTTTGTCTAGACAACTTTTCCATCTTTAAACCTGCTTTTTTCTTAGCCATAATTATCTATATTAAAAGTCTAGTGTTAATGTTGCTATAAATAAATATACTTTTAATGTTCTGTAATCATATGATTCATCTACATCAATAAACTCCCATCCTAGAGCTAGTCTATTATGCGGCCAATGAAATGCAATCTCAAGTGTCCAATCCATTACTTTTCACATTTAGATTCACAACATACTTCTTTACGGCAGTGCCCTAAACAAACATAACCAAATGTAATCCATTTTATAAATATGCAAATATTTCTCATCTTCCTTGTCCTTTATATTTTTTTAAATAATTTTTACTACCCTTCAACGCTGAGGTTTTAGTCTTTGAATGGACTCCTGGCCTCTTTCTACGTGTAGGTTTCACATAAGCTGTCTTTATTAATCTAGCCATTTTTCTTTCTGCCTTTTCTAGCTTTTCCTTTTACAGCACCACCAACGTCACCTAGTTGATTACCAACCTCTTTAATTGCTCTACCAACATCTGCTAACTCAGTAGCAGTAAGTTTATATCTCTTAACTATCTCTACTAAAGTCTTTTCAGCTTTTTCATCAATAGTAGTTTTAGACCACAGACCTTTCCAATAATCTTGTGGACTGTAAGTCCAGAGTACATTTAGAAATTTTTTAAACATAATAACGTTATTTTTTTACACTATATAAATAATATACAAATTTTGTATCACTTAACCAACT
>MDTG01239530.1_pt1 | contig 14178 bp, 17 predicted proteins | sample 811421 | NCBI WGS metagenome assembly MDTG01 (sample SAMN05326645, study PRJNA326480) | marine metagenome | isolation source: seawater | place: Pacific Ocean: South East | collected 2011 | reverse complement strand
GTTTGAACAAATGATCTGCTAAGTAATAGGAATAAGGTGTGCTTAAAAAATCGATTTTTGCTTTTTTACAAGCTTCTTTTATTTTAGTTGTCCATTCTAAATTTATACTAGCATCCTTATAAACCTCGAAGACACTTTTTTTCCATTTTTTTTGATGGGATAAATATTTTCTATTTAAGTTTCTAAATCCTCTATCACTTACGATAGTTTCAGCACTAAAATGTTGAAATTTTGCTGCATTTGCTCCAGCTTTTGCACATAACCGGATTAATTTTTTTGCTCTTGATAATTTTCCATCATGATTTGCGGCAATGTCAGCAATGAAATAAGTTTTTGACTTATCAGAAATAATATTTTTATTTATTTTGAATTTTAGCATTAACTAACTTTAAATACGTATTAATCTCTTTTTTTATATAAGGCAATTTAATTTTGAAAGTTTTCTGAAATTTTCTTATATCCATGCTCATGTTGTTTGATCGTTTTGTTTTTAAAAATTTGGATGATCTAACAATTTGGTATTTACATTTAACATAATTAAGTTTTTTTAGAATATATATGCAAAAATTACTTTTGCTTATGCAGTCTGTACTACCAAGATTAAATAATCCATTAATATTTTGATTAATAAAAATAGGAATTATTTTAGATATAATTTTTGACAAACTTGTTACCGCAATAGGACTAAAGTAAATATCTTTAAACAAATTTATCTTTTTATTCTTCTTAGCCATTTTTATTATCCAAAAGAAAATGTTTCTTTTTTCATATGCAAAAAAATTGACTCTTAAAATAAGAGATTTATTATCCATACAAATTTTTTCACATTCTAATTTTTGTTTCGTATATTCATTATTTGCAAACGTCTTAGCTGCTTCTGAAGATTTAATATTTTTTTTATTGTTGTACATTTGGTCTGTAGAAATTTGTATTAATTTAAATTTCAATTCATTTTTTTTTTTTATTAAAAATATATTTTTTAGACTTAAAACATTAACATCATAAGAAGGTTTCCTATACCTTTCGCAGTAATCTATATTAGTTATAGCAGCACAATTTATAATTACCTCTGGATCCGTTTTAATTATTAATTTATTTAAACTATTAAATTTTGTTATATCTATTTTGCTTCTACTCAAGCCGTTATGATACACATCGAAATTATTTATTAATTCTGATATTAAATTCTTACCTAATATCCCTGAGCTACCTAAAATAAGAATTTTTTTTTTTCAATCAATTACCAAAAAGTTTTTCCGCCAATTTTAAATCTTCGTAATTATCAATATCAACAGCATTATATATTTTTAAATAGTAAGGAATGATTTTTTTTGGATAAAACGTATTAGATTTAATAATTTTTTCTGTTTTAAAAAAATAAAAGTTTCCGCAATCAAAATAATACTTTGGAAGATTTTGGGTATTTTTTTTTATATATTTTTTCCATTTAAATCTAAGAATTTTTTTCTTAACAGTTAGACTTCTAAGTGGGTGGTTTAGATATTTTCCTACAGTCATTAATCCATCAGCTTTTTCTATTTTTATTTTATTATAGGCTTTTATAAGATCTTTAGATTTTACTAAAGGCGCTGTAGGATAAAGTAGACAATGAAATTTAACGTTTTGCGAATTAATTTTAAAGATAGCATCTATAAAAACATCTTTTGTAGATGTTAAATCATTAGATAATCTCTTTTCTCTTATAAAAGGAACCTCAGCTCCATATTTTTTTGCTATCTTTTTTATTCTTGATGAGTCTGTAGATACAATAATCCTAGAAAAAATTTTAGATTTTATTGCTGCTTTGATCGAATAATAAATGAGCGGCTTTCCAGAAAAATTGATTATATTTTTATTTTTTATTCTTTTACTTCCACCTCTAGCTGGAATTATGCAAATTGGTTTTATTTGTTTTTTCATTCAATATCTCAAAAAGTAAAAATAATTATAATTTATTTAACGCTTAATTAAAGTATGTTATTTTATTACAAATTAATTATTTATTTAAAGAGTTGGATTATACATTCTAAAATTAATATTTTTTGTAAAAAAATGTTTATTGCTTGTATAGTTAATATTTATTATTAATAAATTTATAAATCATGAATATTTTTAAAAATAAATCAATTTTAATAACAGGCGGAACAGGTTCTTTCGGTTCAAGACTTTTAAAATATCTACTTAATTTAAAAAAAAATAAACCAAAAAAAGTCATTGTATTCAGTAGAGATGAGTTAAAACAATTAGAATTATCAAGAATTTTTTCTGAAAAAAATTATCCTTCTGTAAGATATTTTCTTGGCGATATAAGGGATAAACAAAGATTAAAGACAGCATTCGAAAATGTTGACTTTGTAATTCATGCCGCTGCTCTTAAACAAGTGCCTGCGGCCGAATATAATCCAATTGAATTTATTAAAACTAATGTAATAGGGTCACAAAATATTATCGAGGCTGCAATTGAAAAAAATGTGAAAAAAGTTATAGCTTTGTCTACAGATAAAGCTTCATCCCCAATAAATTTATATGGAGCAACAAAATTATGCGCAGATAAACTTTTTTTATCGGCCAATGTTTTGGTTGGAAAAAAAACTACAATTTTTTCTGTAGTAAGATACGGAAATGTATTTGGTAGTAGGGGATCGGTTATTCCATTATTTTTAGATTTAATAAAAAAAAAGAAAAAGTTAATTGTAACTGATCCAAATATGACTAGATTTAATATCGATATCGATGATGCTGTTCAATTAGTAGTTAAAGCAGTAAAGGCATCAATTGGTGGCGAAATATTTGTACCTAAAATTTCTTCTTACAGAATAATGGATATTGCATATGCTTTGCAAAATAAACCAAATATAAAAATAATTGGAATTAGACCAGGAGAAAAATTACATGAAGAACTTATTTCAAAAGCGGAGGGTTATAATACTTTTGATGTTGGAGATTATTTTATAATTGCAGGGAACTATAAATCAATTAATTTCTATACCAAAAAAAAGTATAAAAAGTTAAAAATAGGCAATAGTTATAATTCCTTAGATAATCGTGATTTTCTTACTGTAGGCATGATAAAGAAACTTATTTCAAATTATTTAAGTCATAGATCTCACAATAATTAATGAGAAAATTAAATATATTAATTACTGGACATACTAATGGAATAGGGAAAAGTTTATTTCAATATTTATCCAAAGAACATAATGTTACAGGAATTGCACGGACCAATGATAAGAAAAATAAAGAAAGACAATTCAAATGTGATGTTTCCAATTACAATGCTCTAAAAAAAGTCTTTGCAAAAATAAAAAAAATTGATGTTCTGATAAATAATGCCGGCATTTCAAAATATTCTAATAATGATGTAAAAAATTTTGATAAAATTGTAAAGATAAACTTAAATGGCGTTTATTATTGCTCAAAATTAGGAATAAAAAAATTAAAAAACTCCTCAAGTCCAAGAATAATTAACATTTCAAGCATCAATGCATATCAAGCTTTTCCAAATAACCCAGGTTATATAGCATCAAAAGGTGGAGTTTTATCTTTAACAAGATCTTTGGCTTTAGATTGTCAAAAAAATGAAATAAATGTCAATTCAATATCGCCTGGATATTTTAAAACTAAAATGACGAGCAAAAGTTATAATAATAAAATTGAGAATGAAAAGAGAAAAAAAAGAACAATATTGAAAAGATGGGGAAATCCAGATGATTTATTTGGATTGATTAAATTTTTAATTTCAGAAAATTCTTCATATATAACAGGTCAAGACTTTGTAGTAGACGGTGGTTGGTTAGCTAAAGGATTATAATAAAATTTATAATAAATAATAAAGAAAATTAAATGACAAAAAATATTGAAAATATTAATTATATTCATAAAAAATTTTTTTTTATATCAAATCTCATTTCTTATTTATTCCTAGCTGTATTTAGAATTTTAAAACCAGTCAATAGAAATCAGCAATATGTTAGAAAAGCACAAAATTCACATAGAAAGGTAGAATTCAAATTAATTAAAAATTTAAAATTTTCTGATTACACAATGTATGATTTTTTTGAAAAAAAAAAAGATATTATTAAAACATGATTTAGTTTTAGGGAAAAGTTTTTTTATCAGAAGAGAAGTTTACAAAATTCTTGATAAATTTATTAAATATCAAAAAAAAAATAATATAATATTAGAACTCGGATCGGGAAATGGTAAAATTTTAGCTAATTTTGCAAAAAAATATAAACATTTGAAATATATAGGTATTGATATTTCTGATACTAATTATCTTACGTCCAAATATTTTAAAAAAAAATTCAAAATTAAAAATCTTAATTTTTTTAAAAGAGATATTACTTTAGCAAAAACTTTTAAAGATTTAAAAATTAAACCTAAAATAATATTTACTTGCTTTGCTATAGAACAAATACCATACAGATTTCAAAATGTTTTAGAGAATATTTCAAAATTAAAACCAAATTTGATAATTTTTATTGAACCGTTTCCAGAATATCAAGATTTCTCTTTGAGAGGTATTTCAACAAAGTTAAGAGCGAAGTCTTTTAGTAGAATATATAAACACAAAACTTTAATAAATAATTTTTTAAAAAAAAATAATTATATACTGCTTGATGAAGGCAAGTGTGGTTTTGGAGATAATCCATTTAATGAGGCATGCAAGGTTATATTGCAAAAAAAAAAATAATAATTTTGACATGAAACGTTTTATTAGAGCTAATATTGGTTATATGCAGGGCAGACTTTTATCTGATAATTCAAAAAGAATTCAAAATTTTCCAGAATTAAATTGGAAAAATGAATTATTTATAGCTCATAAAATAAATTTTAGATTAATTGAATGGACTATCAATAAAAATAATATGGCTCAAAACCCTTTGTATAATAGTAGTTTAATTGAATTAAAAAAATTATCTAAAAGATTTAATGTTAAAATCAATAGTGTAACCTGCGATTACTTTATGGAGGAATGTTTTTTTAAAAAAAAAAAATCAATCAATAAATAACAAAATAAAATCAAATATAAAAAAAATCTTGAAAAATTGTAACAAATTGAAAATTAAATATTTAATTTTACCATTAGTTGATCAGTCTTCTATAAAGAGTAAAAGTGAAGAAATTATGATTTATAAATATATAAAAAATTTACTAAAAAATTATAATGGTAAAACATTAATATTATTTGAGTCTGATTTTCATCCAAATAAGCTGTTGAATTTTATAAAAAAATTCAATTCTAAAAAAATTGGTATTAATTACGATACTGGAAATAGTGCATCTTTAGATTTTGATTTAGATGACGAAATAAAATATTTTAAGTATGTAAAAAATATACATATCAAAGATAGATTGAAAAATGGAAATACGGTTGCATTAGGTGAAGGAAACTGGGATTATAAAAAATTCTCGAAAGTAATTAAAAAAATAAGATATAAAGGCAATCTTATATTGCAAACAGCAAGGTCAAAAACAAGAAATGATATAGAGGAAATAATTAAAAATAGAGATTTTTTAATAAACATACTATGAAAACAATACTTATAAGTGGGGGAAAAGGGAAACTTGGAAATTATTTAATTAAGGAATTTTTAAAAAACAACAACACAATAATTAACTTATCAAGAAATATAAGCAATTCAAAAAAAAATAAGTTAGAAAATTTTAATTGCGATTTGAATAGACCTAAAGAAATTGAAAAAGTATTAAAGAAAATCAAAAAAAAATATAAATCTTTAGATGCAATAATTAATTGTGCAGGTAAAAGTAAGAAAACTTTTAGGTTTTCAGAATCAAAAAAAGATTTTCAGAAATCATTTGAACAAAATTTTTTTTCTTTTTCAAACTTATTAGAAAACTATTTGAAAATTTTTAAATTTAAAAGAACAAAGATTTTAGTTTTTTCATCAATTGTTGCCAACAAAATTACAGATGCTCCTTTGCCATATTCAATATCAAAAAATGCCCTTAATTATTATTGCAAAATAAAAGCTAGAGATCTTTCTAAATATAAAATTAAAATTAATATTATATCTCCAGGAAATATTTTAATGGAAAATAATAATTGGATGAAAAAAATAAAAAGAAATCCAAATGAAGTAAGAAAATATATAAAGAATAATGTTCCACTTAATAGTTTTTGTACCCCAGATCAATTATTTGATCTTTGTTTATATCTTTTAAAAACTTCTAGTGACAATATAACAGGATCCAATTTTATTATTGATGGTGGTGAGTCTCTAAAATGAAAAAATGTATAGTAACAGGTGGCGCAGGTTTTTTGGGTTCACATATATGTAATTTTTTCTCAAAGAAAAATTTTAAGGTTTATTGCTTAGATAATAACGAGAAAGCATTTAAAAATTTGAAAAATAAAAATAAAATAGTGAAAGTTAAAATAGATATATCCAACAAGCAGCAAGTAAAAGAATTTTTCTCATCTCTAAAATTGGCAAAAATAGATTTATTAATTAACAATGCTGCAATTGATGCGGTGCCATTTTTTTCAAAAAATATTTCAGGAAATAATCTTAATACTGAAAACTGGATTAAAGAATTTAAAGTTGCCATTGTAGGAAGCAATTTAATGATTAATATGTTTAAAAATAAAATGGCAAAATACAAAAGTGGTTCAATAATCAATATTGGTTCTGACTTATCTGTCATTTCACCAAATCAAAGTATATATAAGTCACATTTTGGTAATTACAATAAACCAGCTTCTTACTCTGTCATGAAGCATGGTTTGCTAGGCCTCACCAAGTATTATGCAACATTATTTGCAAAAAATGGAATAAAAGTGAATATGGTGTCGCCAGCTCCCATTGAAAACCCTAAAAATATTTTATCAAAAGAAATAAAAAAATTGATACCATCAAATAAACTAACAAAAATAAGCGATGTGCTTGAGACTCTTTATTTTTTGTCTAGCTCTGAAACTCAAAACTTAACTGGTCAAAATATTTTAATTGATGGGGGCAGATCAATTATATGATAGCAAAAAAAAATCTGCTGAAAATTTGATAATTTATCATTTAAATTTAATTCTTATTGAGGCCATTTCTTGATTAAATATTTTATTTTTAAAATATTTTATTTGAAATTTTCTCCCAGTTAACAAAATTAATTTTTTTTTGATATAATTAAAATTCAAAATTTTATCGTCAGAATTGTGCCTCTTTGTCAACAATTTTTTTAAAAATAAAAAATTATTATTATTTATTGTAATTCTTAATATTATCTTTAATTTTTCAAAAAAACTATAAGTATATAAAACATCTTTTAAAAATAAATTTCCATTTTTATTCAATTTTAATTTTAAAATATTGTTAATAATTCTATCAGATGATTTTCCGTCATTTTTGTAAAAAATTTCTTCATAATAACTTTTATTCTTATTTTTATTCCTTATAATATTACCGTTTACTATTTGAAAAAACTCTTTCTCATTTCTTGGCAGTTTTGAAATTTTTTTTATCTCAATATCTAACAATGACCTTAATTTTTTGTTTAAATAAAAATCGTAAGAAATACTACTCTTACCTGTTGCATAAAAATCAAAAGCAGTCTGACAATCATATTGAATTAAATGATCTGCATTATTTAATAATGGAATTATGTTTCCATTTGATGAAATTGAAATATTTTTAATTTTAGAGAATTTTTTTTTATAATATTCTGGATCTTCAAAAGGATGCACTCTAACTATGATTTCTTTTTTTAAAATTTTATTTGTTTTAAAAATTAAGTCTATCAATTGATCACGCGCAAAATATAAATTTGTTAATAAATCGTCAGTAGCTCTTTTTGTTACGGTTCCTGCATCCAATAGTGATTTATAATTACCCTTAAAAGTAGTGAATTTTGGATTTATATTAGGAAATTTTGTAGAAAATAAAACAAATTTTTTTTTTTTCTTTAAAAAATAATTTTTATACATTTTATTTAAAAGATCATTTTTAGGTGAGCCAGTTAATTTTATTTTATGCTTATGCTTTTTTGGGACTTTTTTTATAAGTCTATTAAAGTGTTTCTTCCCCCAACAAAAATATAAATCAAAAAAATTTTTAGACTTCAATACATAATTGTCAAATCTATCAGCAAATTTATATACACCTCCATGTCCACCTTCGGATTCTAAAATAACAATTTTAATACCCTTTTTTTTACACTCCTTCATCAAGTGTAAATAATTTTTCCTACAATGTTGCAATATTAAACAGTCTGGATTAATTAAAAATACTTCATAAATTTTATAGTATTCGACAAAGTATACCTCATATTTTTTTTTTATTAGTTTTGATGCCAATAATATGTTGTGATCTAAATCCCTATCTGGGTTGTCAATTAATACACATATTTTTTTCATTGTTATTTTTAATTTGAAGTTATCTTTAAAAACAGCATTATTAATATCATTTTATAATAATTGATGTATATATCATATTTGAATTTATGTTTCATATTTTAATACCAGCAAGAAAAAATTCTAAAGGCATTAAAAACAAAAATATTATTAAACTAAATAATAGAGAATTAATTTATTACACAATCCAGACAGCAAAAAAAGTTAAATTAGTATCTGAAATTGTAGTTTCAACAGACTCAAAAAAAATTGCTAAAATTTCAAAAAAATATGGAGCATCCGTCCCCTTTTTAAGACCTAAGAAGTATTCTAATGATAATTCTCCTGATATTGATGTTTTTAAACATTATATTTCTTGGTTAAAAGAAAGTAAAAAAAGAATTCCGGAATTTATTATACATCTAAGAGCAACCACACCTTTCAGATCCTACAAAGTTATAAATAAAGCTATAGATTTAATTAAGTCTAACAGAAGCGTCTCATCTTTAAGATCAATGAGAAAATCAATTTTTACCCCATTTAAGATGTGGACAATAAAAGGTAATTATTGTGTCCCGCTCATAAAAAATAATATTGAAAAACATTCTTCATCACGACAAAGTTTGCAACAAACATATGATCACATCAGTTATGTAGATATTGTGCGTGTTAAAAAAACAATTTTAAAAAATTCTATGATTGGAAAAAGAGTTTATCCTTTTGTATTAGACAATAAAGATCTAAAATATTTTGTTGATATAGATGAAGTAAATGATTTAAAATTAGCTAGAAAAATTCAAAAGAAATGAAAATACCATATTTAATTGCAGAAATTGGAATAAACCATAATGGTAGTATTGAGATTGCAAAAAAGTTAATTGATAATGCTTCAAATTCTGGATTCAACGCAGTCAAGTTTCAAAAAAGAACAATTAGTTTAGTTTATGACAAAGAAACACTTGCTTTACATAGAGAAAGTCCATGGGGCAAAACTCAAAAAGCTCAGAAAGAAGGCTTGGAATTTAATTACGATGATTACCAAGAAATTGATAATTACTGCAAAAAAAGGAAAACCGACTGGTTCGCCTCTGCATGGGACATTGAAAGTTTGAAATTTTTAGATAAATTTAAATTAAAATTTCATAAAATAGCTTCAGCAATGATTGTGGATAATGATTTATTAAATCAAGTTGCTGAAAGAGGTCTTCACACATTTATTTCAACAGGCATGTCAAGAAAAGAGGATATTGATAATGCAGTTAAAGTTTTCAAAAATAAAAACTGTAGTTTTGAATTAATGCATTGTGTTTCCACTTACCCAATGAAACCCGAAGACGCAAATTTAAATACAATTAACGCACTTAAAAAAAAATATAGTTGTGATGTAGGTTATAGCGGTCATGAGAATGGTGTTGCTGTATCTTTAGCAGCATATTCATTGGGCATCTCATCTTTAGAGAGACATATTACACTTGATAGAACTATGTACGGAAGTGATCAATCTGCATCACTTGAATTAAAAGGAATGATGAATCTGACAGATTCTATTAAGAAAATGAGTATTGCTTATGGTAAAGAAATGATAGGAAATATTTTAGATGAAGAAGTACCAATTGCAAAAAAGTTAAGGGCACATATTAAGTAAATTAAATTCAAAATTATTCAAAAAATTTATGTATTACTATAATATTTTCAGACAAGCTCGATCTCATTATATAAAGCTAATAAAATATTATTCTATTTTCATATTACGAAAAATTACTAAGCAAAATATTAGCAAAAAATTTAATGAATATTATGAAAACAAATTACTTTTAAAAAAAAATGGTTACACTTCTATAAATAATTTTTACGAAGTAAATAAACTAAATAAAATTAGAAATTCTATTGATTTATTAATAGAAAAAAAAAAAAAATGTTGAATTTGACGTAGATATTGAAACAAAAAATAATTTAAAAAATCAGGTTAATAATAAAATTACAAATATTACATTAAAAGAACCTTTATTAGATATACCTGAAATAAATGATTTAGTTTTTGATCTAAGATTAAAATCAATTGCCGATTATTTCTTTGGGGTTGATTCATTTATTACAGGAATAAACGTCAGGAAAACTATAGCAAATGATTCAGAAGAGAGTGGCGTTCAATTATATCATGTAGATAGGAATAACCATAAAATATTGAAATTTTTTATATATCTAAATTCAGTCGATACTGAAGGTGGACCAACTACCTTTATCAAAGGTACAAATAAAAAAAAACATACATTTTGGTACGCTAAACACAGATACAGTGAAGATGAAATTTTTAAGATTTACAATAAAAAAAACAAAATAGAGTTTTGTTCTAGTATAGGATCTATAAATATATTAGATACAACAAGTTATCATAAGGGTAAAAAACCAAAAGTTAATAATAGATATATGATAACCATCACCTATGGAATTGTTCCAGAGAGAGTAAAACAATCTTTTAAATTAGATAGTAATCAGATATCTAAACTAAATCTAATCCAAAAAAAAAATTTGTCAGAAATAATCAACTAATTAATTGCTTAATTCTCCAAAAATAATTCTTTAACTTAAAAAAAAATAATCTTTTATCCAAAAACAATATTTTAATAAGATTTTTTGATCTTTCTATAATAAATAAAGAGTAATAAAGATAACTAATCAAACTAATCAATCTAATTTTATAAGTTTTTTTTCCAATTACGTATTTAGATGACAAAAAATCATTTTTTTTTAAATATCTTAATTTTACTCCTTGATTTAACATTGCATTAGTCGCAATTAGACATTTTTTTATTTTATCTTTCTTAAAATAGTTTTTTTTAATCAAATTATTTATGATTTTTAAATTTTCATAATGATTTTTAGGCTGAAAATCGAACTTAAATTTCATATAGGGCGAAGGTCCCAAATTAATAACGTTTTTTTTTAAAAATGTTGACTCAATTCCAATAGTTGATCCAAAACATATAATCAGGTCGCTTTTTCTAATTAAATTATAACTGCTTACTTGAGATAGAGGATTAATATAAAAGCAATTTCTTTTTTTGTTTGAATATTTTAAATATTTCTCATTTTCAATTTTATCTGCAGCAGTATTTGGATGTGCCCTAATAAAAAATAAAATATTTTTATTTTTAGAATAATTGTCAACAACCTTTTTTACTGCTTCAATTTGTGAATTATAAATATATCTTTTTGAGTTATCTGTTAAAAAATTTGTCTCTAAATCTGAAGATGTAAAAAAGGAAATTATAAATTTATTTTTATCAAATTGATTTGGGAGTTTTTTTTCGTCATGTATTGCATTATAAATCGCAAAAGGACCAATACCTTTTTTATTAAATCTCTTATTAAAAAATTCTCTAGCTAAATTTAAGTTATATTTTTTACTCTTGAGACTATTCATATAAATTTCTTGAGCTCTTAAGAATATATTTTGTGTAAAATTTAATTTCTTAATTAAAAATCTGTCATGTGAAAAATAATGGTAATCATAACAAAATAGATTTAAATTCTTTTTTTGTCCGTATCTAAGCAAAGGTCTATAATTATATATTCTACCATTAAATATGTAATACTTTGAAAAAAAATTTTTATTTTGTAATTTAACAAAAAAAAAATATGATGAAATACTTTGTATAAATAGTTCCTCAACTAAATCTAAATGGTTCCTTAATTTAATATTGTTTGTTTTAAATGTAGTAACCAAAGAACTAGCTACCGATGTTCCAAAATCTATATTATAAAGTTTAATTTTTTTTAACTCATCTAATCTAGAAATCTTTTTTAATTTTTTTTTTATAAATTTTTTATTTTCATAATTGATAATTTCATTTTTAGTACTGATATTTTTATGAAAACCCTTTAAAAAATTTATACTTTTATTTAATTTTTGTTTGCAGAATGAACATTTAATCTTAGACATTTTTTCATTTGCAATACAGAATTTTTTTTTTCCATCACATGTTATTAAAGTTACAAAAGATTTTTTTTCTAGTTCTTTTTTTATAATCTCTAGTTCAATATCAAAAATTGGCCAAAGCGGAGGTGATATTTTTATAAGAACTTTATTTTCCATTGATATTAGCTATTTTAAATACGATTTTTCAATTTCTTGAAAAATGTAATGCCCTAAAAATATATGACATTCTTGTATTCGAGCCGTATCATTACTTTTTATTATTAAATTTAAATCGCATAAACTTTTAGCTTTTCCACCTCTATTTCCTAAAAAACCAATAGAAAAGATTTTCTTTTTTTTTGCAGATTTGAGCACATTTAAAATATTCCTAGAATTGCCGGATGTTGAAATAATTATTAGAACATCTTTTTTATTACCAAGAGCTTCAAGATTTCTTGAAAAAATATTATTAAAAGAAAAATCGTTTGAACAAGCGGTAATTGTAGAAGTATCTAATGCCAATGAAATTGCTGGCAGCGGTTTTCTAATATTTTTTGGCTTTAACCGTACTAAAAATTCTGCTGATAGATGTTGAGCGTCAGCGGCAGACCCTCCATTTCCACATAATAGAATTTTGCCGCCTTGATTAAGTCTTTTAATAGACTCTGTAATACACCTTTCTATATTTGGCTTTAATATTTTAATTTGTCTATGTAATTTGACAGCTTTATTTATATCACTTATGAGGGTCATTTTGATTTCAATATATTAAATATACTATTTTTTAATTTTTTGATAAAGAAAATTATATAATGAAAAAAATTCTTGTTATTGGAAATGATGGTTATGTTGGTCCAATATTAATTCAATACCTAAAAAAAAAATATTTTATTTATGGTGTAGATACTAATTGGTTTAAAACGAAAGTTTTATTTAAGGAAAACTATAATACTTATCAACCTCAAAAAAAAATCATTAAAGACTTGCGACAGTTGGATTTAAAAAAACTAAACTTTTTACCAGATGCTATAGTGTATTTAGCTGCAATTTCTAATGATCCTATGGGAAAAAATTTTTCAAAAATAACACATGATATTAATACGAAATATTGTGAAAAGATTGCTCGTCAAGCCAAGAATATAGGGGTTAAAAAATTTATTTTTGCTTCAAGTTGTAGTATTTATGGAGCAGCAGGCAACTCAAAAAAAAAAAGAAAATCATAAACTACAACCACTAACAGATTATGCAAAGTCAAAAGTAAACTCTGAAAAACTACTTAAAAAAATTTCAAGTAAATACTTTAAAATAACAAGTTTAAGATTTGCAACTGCAGCAGGGTATAGTCCTAAATTAAGATTGGATTTAGTTTTTAATGATTTTGTTGCAAATGGAATAATTAATAATAAAATTTTAATTCTTAGTGATGGTAAACCTTGGAGACCTCTTATACATGTAAAAGATATGTCAAGGGCAGTAAAATGGTCTATTGAACATAAACAAAAATCAAATTTTTTAGCAATGAATATTGGCTCAGATAAATGGACTTTTACTATCAAAATGTTAGCCAAGATTGTTGCAAAAGAATTAGGAGGAGTAGAAGTTGAAATTAATAACAATAGTCAACCTGATAAAAGGAGTTATACTGTTGACTTTGCATTGTTTAAAAAATTATGTAAAAAACACCAACCAAAGGAAAATATTAATAAATCAATTAGAGAACTTGCTGATAAAATGTTAGGTAGTAAATTAAATTTTAAAAATTTCAGAAATTCAAAAAGATTTATTAGACTAAAAAATCTAATTTATTTGCAAAAAAATAATAAACTTAGTAAAAATTTATATTGGAAAAAATGATACAAGATTTAATAGTAACCAAATTAAAAAAAATACCTGATGAAAGAGGCTCTAT